>ERZ780045.313-NODE-313-length-8921-cov-4.42601_pt1 | contig 8921 bp, 8 predicted proteins | sample MGYA00511924_ERZ780045 | MGnify/ENA primary metagenome ERZ780045 (study PRJEB29588, sample SAMEA2154082) | human gut metagenome | biome: human gut; feature: human-associated habitat; material: faeces | place: Denmark | collected 2008/2010 ... | reverse complement strand
TTCAAGCCTTATTTGAGGCTTGAACCCCCGCCATGCCCAACCGCTGAATAGTTACGAAAAAACAAACGAAAATTAAAAAGTTTTTTAAACGCATCGAAGGTTTCTTTGTAAGAATCAAGCAACGTTACATTGTCCATCATTTATTAAAAACAGGAGGACAAGAAATTATTGCTCAATACCGCCAACACGCAAATAAAACCTGTGAGCCAATAAATACGGAATCTCCCATTTGGGTTTGCTGGTGGCAAGGAGAGAAAGCTATGCCTGATATTGCTAAAGCATGTTTTAATTCTATTAAAATACATGCATGCAATCACCCTGTGACACTCATAACAAAAGAAAATTATACAAACTATGTTGAGTTACCAGATTATATTATTACAAAAGTGAATCAAGGAGAGATTACTCTAACCCACTTTTCCGATATCTTACGAATGGCTCTGCTATCCAAGTATGGAGGAATCTGGTTGGATAGTACTGTATTGCTTCCTTTTAAAAATTTAGATTCTATTATCAATCCTACAAAAGAATTCTGGAGTTGTCACCACCTTCCTATCTATCATAATATTTCTAGAGGAGGATGGACTGGCTTCTTTTTAGCTTGTGGAAAAAACAATTTATTACCTTCTTTTATTTATGATTTCTTCTTAAATTATTGGAAAAGACACAACAAATTGATCGATTACTTACTCATTGACTATACATTTGCTATTGCACGAAAATATATACCTGCCATACATCAAATGATTGAGTTGGTGCCCATCACGGTTATGGGCCCTCTTGGGAAATGCCTAAATGACGAATACTCAGAAGAAGAATGGAATGACTTCTGTAAGAATTATGATTTTCACAAACTAACTTATAAAATTCAATTACAGAAAGTAACTCCTGAAGGGAAGAAAACTTTTTATGGACATATTCTAGAAGAATTTTTGGGTATTCCATCTTTATAATCAATCCCTTTTTCTGATCAAACAGAAAAGGATAAAGTCACTCCAAAAATCAAGAGTATAATTTATTAATCTATTGTATTTAAGCATGTTGATTTAATTATTATCTTTGCAAAGCCAAAGTATAATGAAGTCACCATGATAAATCTTAGTACGGAAGTTTTAGAAGCACGAAAAATCCAATTATTATTACTTCAAGAGTTATTAAAAGTTTGCAACGAACATAATCTCAAAATTTTTGCAGCATACGGCACGTTATTAGGCGCAATACGTCATAAAGGATTTATTCCTTGGGATGATGATATTGACATGGATATGCTCCGCCCAGATTATGACAAACTTGTATCCATTGCCCCAAAAGCATTTCAACCTCCTTTCTTTTTTCAAGAGGCCCATACGGATAAAAATTATTTCAAAGGCCATGCACAACTCCGATACGACGGAACAACCGCTATACGCCCTGATGATATGAACGCACCATTTCATCAAGGTATTTTTATTGACATCTTCGTAATGGACGCAGTACCTGCATGTGATCCTAAGAAAGAAGAGCTTATTAAAGAAACAAGAAATATATTTGCTTATTTACGCAATAAATACAAATATAACCCTCATAATCCCATTAAAAAAATAGAACGCTTTTTTCGTTGGAGACAATTTCTACATACACCTGACATTGAATTGTATGATAGATTCGAAAATATGTTCCGCCAATATAAACTAGAAGAATGCGCTCAAGTAGGCCCTTTATCACTAACTCCATATAGTACCAATAGTTATCACAGAAAAGAATGTTATGCCGATACACTTTGGGGACCTTTTGAGCATCTCCAGATTCCAATTCCGGTTGAATATCATGAAATCCTAAGTGAAGAATTCGGACCAAACTATATGACTCCCATCCAAGCTCCTAATTCGCATGGAACACTTCTGATTGATACTCACATGTCATATATAGATTATATAAAGAAAAACAAACCCACCCTATCACAAAAGATTAAAAATAAAATCCGAAAAAAAATCCGGAAACTCAAAGCATTAGGGAAATAAAGAGTCCTAAATCAGAAGGCTACTTAAACGCCCGCCAAAAAACCAAAGTGAACATAAGAGCAATGAAGAAAGTAATTACTTATGGAACATACGACTTGTTCCATCAAGGCCATTATAACCTCCTTAAACGCGCAAAGGAGTTGGGGGACTATCTTATAGTGGGTGTCACCACAGATAATTTCGACCTTGAAAGAGGTAAAATGAACACATGCAACAATGTGATGGAACGCATTGAAGCGGTAAAAGCCACAGGGCTTGCCGATCAAATAGTAATAGAAGAATATCGGGGACAGAAGATTGAAGACATTCAAAAATACGGTGTAAATATCTTTGCTATTGGCTCAGACTGGGAAGGCTATTTCGATTATCTAAATGAATTCTGCCAAGTAGTGTACCTTCCGCGAACTCAAGGAATCTCATCTACTCAACTTCGTAAAGAACGTACTGTTGTAAATATCGGTATGATCGGTACGGGGAGCATTGCATCTCGCTTTGTTCCTGAATCAGAAAACGTAAACAGTGCAGTCATTTCTGCAGTATATAACCCTAATATAGGTGAGAATATCTTGTTCTGCAACAAATTCCAGATTCCTATAATAGCCCGTAACCTTGATGAGTTATATGAAAACTGTGATGCTGTATACATTGCTTCTCCTCATTATACCCACTATGAATATACCAAATCAGCATTAATAGCAGGAAAACATGTTTTATGTGAGACTCCATTTGTATTCAGCAGAGCACAAGCAGAAGAACTTTATACCATTGCAGAAGAAAAAGGTTTACACCTTCAGGTAGCTCTTAAGACAGCTTACTGCCCGGCCTTTGGTCATTTATTCTCATTGCTTAAATCCGGCGTAATAGGAGAAATCGTAGAAGTAAATGCATCTGTAACTACCCTAACTGATGAAAATTCAGTAAAGCTGAATAGCAAATTTCTAGGCGGTAGTATAAGTGAAAATGCTTGTTTCCCTTTACTACCTATCTTTAAATTTCTAGGTACAGATTTCCGCGACATCCACTTTTATTCAAAAATGAAAAATGATGTGGACATGTTCACTAAAGCCGTATTTCGATACGACCATGCCGTAGCATCCTTTCAGGTCGGACTTGGAGTAAAAACAGAAGGCTCTATGACCATCGCAGGAACTAAAGGCTATGTATATGTACCGGCTCCCTGGTGGAAAACTGACTATTTTGAAGTTAGATACGAAGACCAAAATAAAAATAAAAAATACTTCTATCCATACGTTGACGAGGGCTTACGCTATGAAATAAAAGACTTTGTCGCCGCTATTCTAACAGATGGATACTACTTTAACAAAGTATCAAAAGAAGAAAACCTTATGATGGCCCAGGTACAAGAAATGTATATAAACAATCAAAACGTATATAAATTATAAATCAAGTATGATAAACTTTACAGTAGGTCCCGTACAATCAAGTGATGCAGTACGCGCCATTGGTGCTGAACAAATACCCTATTTTAGAACCGCAGAATTCTCTAAAACTATGCTAGAGAACGAGCGTCTCATTAAAAAATTTGCCCATGCTTCTGACGAAAGCAAAGTGGCATTTATGACTTGCTCTGGCTCGGGTGGTATGGAAACTGCGATTATGAATTGTCTCACTAAAGATGATAAAGCTCTAGTTATCAATGGAGGAAGTTTTGGTGAACGCTTCGTAGAATTACTTACCTTACACGAAATACCTTTTACTGAAATAAAGTTAGAACATGGAAAAGCTTTAAAAGCTGAACATCTAGCCGAATATGAAGGAAAGGGTTACACAGCCTTCCTCATGCAAAAACATGAGACTTCTACAGGTGTGCACTACGATATTAATCTTGTGTCAGAGTTCTGCAAGCGTAATGGTTGTTTTCTCATAGTAGATACTATATCAACTTTCCTCTGTGATCCATTCGACATGGCAGCAACCGGTACGGGAGTGATGATTACGGGCAGTCAGAAAGCTTTGGCCTGTGCCCCTGGTATTGCAGTTATGATACTGGCTCCATCGGCTCTTGAACGCATCAATAAAACAAAATGCTGCTGCCAGTATCTCGACCTCAAACTGGCTCTAAAAAATATGGAAAGAGGGCAAACTCCTTGGACTCCTGCTGTAGGTATTCTTCGCCAAATTAATGTCCGCTTGAAAGAGATTGATGCCAATGGCGGTGCAGAAGCTGAAATTGCACGTTGCGCCGGCTTAGCTAAATATTTTCGTGACAAGTTAGTAGAACATAACCTTCCTTTTGAAATTGTAAGCGAAAGCCTTAGCAATGCTGTTACTCCTTTACATCCTACGACCCAGTCTGCCAATGAAATCTTCCTTAAAATTAAAGATGAATATGGGATGTGGGTATGTCCGAACGGTGGCAGTATGAAAGACACCATCTTCCGGGTAGGACACATCGGCTATCTACAAAAGGAAGATTACGACAAACTAATAGCTGCATTTATAGACTTAAGAGAAAAGAAATTTATCTAACTAGAATTGTAGCAAATAATAACACTAATTTTAAAAATAAAAACGCCTAAGCGTTCAAACTAAAATGCTTAAGCGTTTTCTCTGAAACGCCTAAGAGTTTTAAATCAAACGCTTAGGCGTTTTAGTTAAAATGTACTTGCGTTTTCCCGCAATCTTAAAGTTGTTGTTTCCTCATCTTAACCTCACAGGAAATTCAGTCTATAATTAACTGTAAATCAGCATCTCCTGTCTTTGCTTTCAGCCATTTCACGATTTTATCGCGACTCTTCGAATCAGGCATCCGCTGACAATCAACAATGGCGTATGTCAAGGTGTCTATCCGGGAACTGTCAACTGACAAACGAAGACTCTTTGAAACGGAAAGAGTTTTGATTTCGGGGAACAAGACTTTTAATTCCTGCCCTAACTGGGTACTCATCCAATCTGAACCGGAAAAGTCAGCCAACTGCTTATGCAGGGTATTGATTTCCTCATCCTGCTCCTTCAAGCGTTTTTCGCTGTTCCGATAGAAATCTTCCATCACCATCGACTTAATGTTGCTGATGTCTACCGCACTGCCGTCGCCCATTCCTTGAAATACTACCAAATTGGTTTTTGCCAGATTATAATCCGCCAAACGATGCTGGGCAGCCGCAATCTGATCTTTTGAGACTTCCTTTCCGACAAACACGACCTTTATTTCACGCTTGTCATAGGAGATTTCCCGACTTAAAATTTGTGAGTCAGGGAACTGCAATTCTTCTGCAATGAAATGGTTTGCCGCAGACTGGTAGAAGGTTTCCCGCACGATATTATAAGTAAGGTAGACTGCCGGACACATCGTACCGATGGTTATCCAGATGATATAGCGTTTTACCAACTTTTCACGAGCTTTATCTACAAACTGCTTGCGCTGGAAGTGCATCACCCGCACCCCAATGTAAGTGGCCAGACTGATAAAAACGGAGTTAATGAAATACAAATAGAAGGCACCTAAAAAATACAGCAGATTCCCCGTGGCAATACCGAAACCAGCCGTACACAACGGCGGCATCAAGGCTGTAGCAATGGCCACACCCGGTATTACATTTCCCTTTTCCTTCGTGGCCAATGCCACAATGCCAGCCAGACCACCCACTAAGGCTATGAACACATCGTAAATGGTAGGCGAGGTACGTGCCAACAATTCCGACTGAACTTCATCCAAGGGAGTAAAAGAAAAATAAATCGTGGCAGTTGTCACACTGAACAGCGTAGCTACCAGATAACTTTTCAGTGAACGCTTCATCAGCTCGAAATCGTTCAGTCCGATAGAAAGTCCCACTCCCATGATAGGTCCCATCAAAGGAGAAATCAACATGGCACCGATGATTACCGCCGTGGAATTGACATTCAATCCCAGTGAAGCAATAAAGGTAGCAAAAATCAAGACCCAAAGATTGGTCCCTTTAAACTCTACCCCACTGCGGATGGCATCTACCGTTAGCTGTTCATCTTCCTTGCTCCGGTTCAAGTCCAGATACTCATTGAAGAATTTACGAAGGAGGAATTTCCTCTTGTTCCCTAGTTCCATACTTATCCGATTTATAAATTACAATTCAGCCTATATGCCCCACCCCACATTTCTTATTTAAAGAAACGGTTGACAAATGGAAGACTCCTTAAAGGTAAATCTTTTTTGATAATAAATGCCACAAAAACCAATATTAATAAGGTGCGGTAACTTAAACGTAACCAAAGGTTGGCGATAGGTGTTTCTTGTGACAAAACATAAAGCACCAACGCCAAAATCAGATAGGCAGTCATCCGCTTCAACGGATAAGCCACAGGGTATTTTTTCTGTCCGATGAAATAAGACAACAGGGTAATCACGCCATATCCGGCTACAGATGCCCAGGCCGAAGCTACATAACCATAAGTAGGTACCAACCAGATGTTCAGACCTAAAATCACGGCACATCCGATAAGAGAGAAGTAAGCTCCCCAATAGGTTTCATCCGTCAGCTTATACCAGAAAGAAAGGTTGAAATAGATACCTTTGATTATCTCGGCCAGCATCACGATGGCTACTACGCTCAGTCCTTCCCAGTAGTCGGAGGCTACCATGTACTTCAGAATGTCCATGTAGCCCATCACTGCCAAGAATGCTAAAAGAGAAAAGATAAAGAAGTACTTCATGGCAGAAGAATACATCTTCTTGCTGTCGGCATCTTTATTCTTACCGAAGACAAAGGGTTCGTAGGCATAACGGAAAGCCTGGGTAAACATGGCCATGACTAAAGCTACCTTACTGGTGGCACTGTAAATACCCAACTGTACCAGTCCCTCTGAACGGTCATCGAACAGGTAGGGATAAATCATCTTGTCGACCGTCTGATTGAGGATACCGACCAGCCCGAATATCAGAATCGGGAAAGAGTAGTTAATCATGCGCTTCATCAGTACCTTATCCATACGGTAGGACACACCGCGCAGCTCGGGTATGAAGAAGAACATCTGCAAGGCCGACATAATCAGGTTGGACACGAAAATATATCCTACCAGATAATCGGGGTTATAGAACCAGCTGACAGTTTCGTGCGCATGGACATCGAGCCACGGACAAACCAGCAGAAAGAAAAGATTCAACAAGATGTTTCCTAGGATGTTCAGCAACTTGATGGCTGCAAACTTGACAGGCCGCTTCTTATAACGCAGGTAGGCGAAAGGTATACATTGGAAGGAATCGAGGGCCACCACACACACCATCATGGCAATATAGTCGGGATGGTCCGGATACTCCAACAAGGCTGAAAGCGGATGCAAAAAAGCCATACACAGCACCACAAACAGCAGCGAGAGTCCTCCCACAAATAACAGAGAATTGGCATATACCTTTTGCGCATCCTCGTCCGACTTATTGGCAAAACGGAAAAATCCCGTTTCCATACCAAAGGTCAGCAACACCAGAATCAGTGCCGTATAGGCATATACATTCGACACTACTCCATATCCTCCAGAAGCAGCAGGAAGTACTGCCGTGTAAAGAGGAACCAACAAATAATTCAAAAAACGTCCTACGATACTGCTCAGTCCATAAATGGCAGTATCCTTTGCCAAAGATTTTATTCCGGCCATAATGTTTATCAATCAAACAGCGTTCTTTCGCTATTGTATTTACTTTTTCCTAAATGTTTATATGCCAGCTCTGTCACCTCGCGTCCTCTGGGGGTACGCTTCAGGAAGCCTTCTTTTATCAGGAAGGGTTCGTACACTTCTTCCAGCGTGCCCGGGTCTTCTCCCAAAGCTGTAGCAATGGTGGTCAATCCCACAGGACCTCCCTTAAACTTGTCTATAATCGTGCACAGAATCTTGTTGTCTATCTCATCCAGACCATACTGGTCAATGTTCAGGGCCTCCAGTGCAAAACGGGCAATCTCCAAATCAATTCTTCCCGAACCTTTCACCTGTGCAAAATCGCGCACACGTCGCAACAAGGCATTTGCTATACGGGGGGTACCACGGCTACGGGAAGCTATCTCTCCTGCCGCATCTGCATCACACGGCACATCCAAGATGCGTGCGGAACGCAGGATGATGCGTGAAAGTACTGAATCATCATAATACTCCAGGTGCAGGTTGATGCCGAAGCGGGCACGAAGCGGGGCTGTAAGCAAACCACTGCGTGTAGTGGCTCCCACCAACGTAAACGGATTCAGGTCAATCTGTATGCTGCGGGCAGAAGGTCCCTTGTCAATCATGATGTCGATACGATAGTCTTCCATAGCAGAATAGAGGTATTCTTCCACTACCGGACTCAGACGGTGAATCTCATCAATAAACAGCACATCGTTCGGTTCCAGGCTGGTCAGTACTCCGGCCAAATCACCTGGTTTGTCGAGCACTGGTCCTGAAGTCACTTTAAATCCCACCCCTAATTCATTGGCAATAATGTTGCTCAGTGTGGTCTTACCTAATCCAGGAGGGCCATGCAACAAGACATGGTCAAGCGCTTCTGCACGAAGTCTCGCCGCTTTTACAAAGATGCGCAGGTTATCCACCACCTTGTCCTGTCCGCTGAAATCTTCGAACTGAAGCGGGCGAAGAGCGTTCTCAAAATCACGCTCTTTTCCGGTTGGTTTATAATCGCGTATGTCAAATTGTTCTTCCATAAATTCTTTAAAAGTATGACCACAAAAGTACGAATAAAAGAAGAATCCCCGATGAAGAATCCCGATTTTCGTTTATATATTGTATTTTTGTCTACTACAAAAACTATTAGAATAAGCTTATGACATCAGCAACAACCCAACTCAATGGTACCCGCCTGATATTCTTCTCACCCACACATACCTCGGCCAAGATTGCACGAGCTATCGGAGAAGGTATCGGCATGGGAAGAAGAATGGAAACAGACCTGACGCTGGATGAACAAACCTCCCCTATCGAGATGAACGGCGAACTGTGCGTCAT
>ERZ780045.307-NODE-307-length-9065-cov-4.43052_pt1 | contig 9065 bp, 9 predicted proteins | sample MGYA00511924_ERZ780045 | MGnify/ENA primary metagenome ERZ780045 (study PRJEB29588, sample SAMEA2154082) | human gut metagenome | biome: human gut; feature: human-associated habitat; material: faeces | place: Denmark | collected 2008/2010 ... | reverse complement strand
TTCACATTTTAAGTGGAAAAATGGATGAGCAACTTAACAAGTTACAAATTTTTTGTGCTAACTTACAAATAAAGATAGGTACTAGTAAAGTCGTACAAGGGGGAATACAATATCCTTTAGAGAAAAATGGAGATACTGTATTTTTAACCTTATATAATCGAGGAACATGTTTTGTACGAGGAGCCCAATCAGAATTACTAACATTGTTAAAAGCATGGTGTGATACGACTTTTTTACGTGGTATGTTACATCCTGAATTTGCCGCTTCTTGGAGAGAATGGAATACAAATGCAGATTTTCTTCAAGACTATCACCAAAAATTTGGAATCCCCAACGAGGATGTAGCTACAGAAGAGTATAAATTAAATAGAGAAATAACTTTTCATGATTATATGTTTAATACTAATAGACATATAAGTATAACAAAGCAATCTGTAGATTTTGTTGTTAAAAATTGGTTAACAAGATTCTGTTTTATGAATATATCTATCAATCATTTTATAGATATAACATTCCAATACATTGAAAATAATAAACCGATAGATTATGATGGGAGTAATATTCCTTTTAGTTTAGCTGCTGAAGCTGTAGGAGTGGCTTATGCTGGATTATGTCTTAATAAACAATATTTATGCGGACATTGCCCTTTTAATAATGGTGATGAATTCGATTGTCTAATGGAGTTAATAGATATAATGTATGTATATAGTAATCAGGCTAAAATTATATCATACAACAAAACAAATTTGAATAAAATATTAAATCGTAAATATAACGAAATCAGTTGGATTGATATTAAACCAAGTACTCCAATATAAGATAAAATGAAAAATGCTTTATATGATGCTGGGATACTTACTATGCCACAATACCAAGCTATGGCCCCTGTAAGACGATACAAAGTGGATTATATGATTCCTACTCCTAATGGAGGGATGCTGGCTATAGAGTGTGATGGTCTTCAATATCATGCAACTCGCTCAGCATACATTTCTGACAGGAGACGTGATAATCTTTTTTTGCAAAATGGAATAACGCCTGTAAGATTTTCATCTATTGATATAAATGAAGACATTGAAGGGTGTATAAAAACAATAGAAAGTCTATTTAAATCATATCAAATTGGCAAACAAGTTTATCATCGCAATGGAAGATTTGGATATTTTGATTTAACGACCTAAATAAATTATGGGTAGACCCAAAACACATACATTGGAAAATAAAAGTATAAGATATCGCTTCTATTTCAATTTTTTTTATTACTTTGTAGCGTAATAGGAAACCTCCACGCAACCTTGTGCAAAATATTGCAAGAATCTGGTGGAGCAATAGCGGGAGATTACTTCTTTAGCTAAAAGATACATCAAAGATATTCAGCCACTTATCGTTAGATTACGATTCCTGGTGGCACCACTTAAAAGCCTGATTCTCAATAAGAATCAGGCTTTTTTGTTTTCAGTCACATATAAAAATGACCAGACATTACGAACTAACATAAATATTCAACCGTGCCTATGTCCCAATAAAATGAATTGAAATAATTTTGGGACTCCTTGCAAAAATACAACACCATTTAACCTTTTTACATGCAGGAATTACCCATATCAAGCATTTTATGTACAAAACAGCAAGAAAAGAGTAAACTTAAAAAATAATGTATTATGAAAACTCAATCATTCATTCGCAAAGGATTCTTCATCCTGATGGCTCTATGTTTATCTATGGGATTTCAATCGTGTCTGGACGATGACAACGACGACTTCTATCTTTCACATTACTATGCCAATGCACTTGTCACAGTAAAACTGAGTGCAGACAATACCCCATACCTGCAACTAGACGATAGTACCACACTACGTCCAGTGAACATGGCAACCTCTCCTTTTGGTGAGAAAGAAGTGAGAGCCCTAACCAACTTTGATTTTTCAAATGAAGCTCCTCAGGAATATGATAAAGCTGTATTCATCAATTGGATAGACAGTATATTGACTAAACCTATGGCTCCTAATTTGGGGGAAGAAGAAAATAACCAAACTTATGGCAACGACCCGGTAGAAATTCTGAATGATTGGGTAACTATTGCAGAAGATGGATACCTGACACTGCGATTTGCGACCCGCTGGGGCAATGGGCAACCTCATTTTGTCAACTTAATTAGCACACAGAACCCTGACAACTCTTATGAGGTAGAATTCCGCCACAATGCCTTTGGTGATACAGAAGGTAAAATGGGAGATGCACTAGTTGCTTTCAAATTAGACCAACTGCCCGATACACAAGGAGAGACTGTAAAACTGAAACTGAAATGGAACTCTTTCAGTGGAGAAAAGTCAGCAGAATTTGATTATTGCACCCGAAAAGCAACAAATCCAGATGCACAGGAAGTTACTTCCATTCGCAACATACAAAAAGTAAAATAAGAGTAGTGTAAATCACCTGAGCATCATTTTTCTTTACAACATCCATTGAGAAAAAGGTTAACGCCAAGTAAGGAATCGGCGAGTATAAAATTATAATTTACTCTCCAAATAAATTTTCAAGGGCCGTATCCAATAGGATTACGCCCTTGTTTTTTGTTGACAAGTAAGTCTGAACAATTCCTCTCAACAAAATTGGTGACATAGAAGATTATGATAACGGTATACTGGGAAACCTATCAAAATCCTAAATAATGTCAGGGAAGATACTCTATTTTGGGGTTAAACGAAAGTCCATCCCAACAACCTCGCTTGATTGCATGTATAAATTCCTCTCTCCCTTCTTTTGATGGACGACGATTTAACCGCACCATACACACCCGATATTTATTTAATACTGAAAAGAAAAATACAATTCTATTTACCTGCTTTCTTTTAATATAACAGCTGTTACGGATAGAATAATAAAAACGCCAAGCCATATTTGCCGGAGCCTTGTCAATAGAAGGAGAGTAATTGGTAGCCGTCTTATGACAAACAATACTATTCGGAGCATAAAAACAAGGATACGAATTAGCTATACGAAGCGTGTATTCCAAATCATCACACCAAATAAAAAATTCTTTAATGGGTAGTCCCAACTGATAAACAGCCTTTGTATTTACCAAGACAGATACAAATGAAGCCAAATTGCAATGTATGCCTAAAACCCCATTATGCTCAACCTTACTTTGTACTCCATTCTTATAAATCAAACATGCTTTATTCATAGCATGAGGCTTTCCATCCGTCCAATTTACCTGGCTACAAACAAATCCTACATTTTCATCTAATGAAGTAACTTTTACCAGCTCTTCTAAGGCTGTAGAAGAAGGAATCGTATCATCATCCATTAACCACGTATAATCACATCCTTCCAACACAGCACTTTTAAGTCCTAATGAAAAGCCACCAGCACCACCAATATTTTCTTTGGAGTGAATAATCAGATACCTTGTATCTGTCAAGCTATCCAGAAACTCAGATGTTCCATCCGTAGAGCAATTGTCCACAATCACAATCCGTTGAATTGGATAAGTCTGATTTTCCAATGCTGATAAACATTCTTTTAATAAAGAAAGTCGATTATAGGTTACAACAACGCAATTTATTTTCATAGCCACATTTTTTATTTATTATCTTCTTTCCACTTCAACCAATCCTCTTTCGTCCGTTTCCAGCGCTTATGTGTCCAAAGCCAGTATCCCGGCTGCTGGCGAATCTGCTCTTCCAAACGACGAGCATACAGGTCGGTTAATTCATAATCCGAATATTCTTTCGGATGCAATGCCATACACTCAAAAGAAGCACGATAATAGCCACGACGAACTCGTTCTACTCTCACATAATATAACGCTGCATCCACCTGCTTGGCGATACGTTCTGCTCCGATGAAAAAAGAAGTCTCATGATTCAGGAAAGTAGTCCAGTGATTCATATTCTCCCACTTGGGCAACTGGTCGGAAATAAAACCAATCATCACTTTCTTTTCCTGTCCGCGCAAAGTCAAAATACGCCGAAGTGTGTCTTTCATCAGAATAGATTCTCCACCAAACTGCCCTCGTAACTTCAAAAACAAGTCATCGAACGACTGATTGTATATCCGATGATAAATCTGCCCACAATGTATCTCGGGCAACCAGTATGCCAAAGATGCAATATATTCCCAATTACAATAATGCCCTAGATATAGAAAGCAGAATTTCTTGTTTTCACGTTCTAAATCTGCACGAACTTCATCCAGACCCACAAACTCCATCCGCCGCATCATTTCTTTCTTTGAGATAGAAAACAATTTTATCACCTCCATCAGATAATCACAAAAGAAATGATAGAACCGGCGTTCTATATCACGTTTCTCTTTCATACTTTTCTCCGGGAAACATTCATCCAACTGCTTTTCCACTACTTTCCGACGGTATTTCACCACATAAAACAATGGGAAGAACAAACAATCGGAGAAAAAGTAAAGAAGCCTCAACGGAAGTAAAGACAACAGATATAAAAAGAAAAATAATATACGATATACCAGCTTCATCAGGATATGGAGTTATAATTCAAGGCAAAGCTACAAAAAATATATCATCCTTGCAGTACGTAAAGTTCAAATTTTGCAGAAAGGATGGCGTACCTATGGTATTTTGCACTATCTTTGCAAAATACAAGTAGTTACATTCTCTATTATGAAAGAATTCTTCCAACTCATGCGGCGGTTTGTATCGCCCTACAAGAAATATGTCTGCTGGGCTGTTCTTCTGAATATCCTTTCGGCGATTTTCAATGTATTTTCTTTTTCTCTTTTAATTCCTATTCTGAACATTCTCTTCAAAACGAATGCACAGGAAAAAGTGTATCAGTACATGGATTGGGAATGGTCGGTCGATTCATTGAAGGAAACTGCTATAAATAATTTTTACTATTATGTAAATCAATTGATAGACAGTTTTGGGCCATCGACCACATTGTTGCTTTTGGGATTGTTTTTGGCAGGCATGACTTTTCTGAAAACAGCTTGTTACTTTGGCTCCACGGCTGTAATGGTTCCTTTGCGAACAGGCATTGTGCGGGATATACGTACAATGGTATACACAAAAGTCACTTATCTTCCTTTAGGCTTCTTTTCAGAAGAAAGAAAAGGAGATATTATTGCCCGAATGAGTGGAGATGTGGCAGAAATTGAAAACTCCATCACCAGTTCACTGGACATGTTGCTGAAAAACCCCATTCTTATCATTTCTTATTTCACAACTCTGATGATTATCAGCTGGCAGCTGACTTTGTTTACTATCCTCGTATTGCCTACCATGGGATGGTTAATGGGGAAAATCGGCAGGAAACTGAAAAGACAATCGCTTGATGCACAGGAAAAATGGGGAGAAACCATGTCACAACTGGAGGAAACCCTGGGCGGTCTGCGGGTCATCAAAGCCTTTACCGCTGAAGAGAAGATGATTAATCGCTTCAATAAATGCAGTAATGAATATCGTGATGCAACCAGTCGGGTATCCATCCGTCAGGCTATGGCACACCCGATGAGCGAATTTCTGGGTACAGTGCTTATTGTTTTTGTGCTATGGTTTGGAGGTTCATTGATTTTAGGGAACAATTCTTCCATTGATGCTTCTACTTTTATCTATTATATGGTGATACTTTATAGTATCATCAACCCGCTGAAGGATTTCTCAAAGGCCAGCTATATGATTCCAAGAGGATTAGCTTCTATGGAACGTGTGGACAAGATTCTAAAAGCGCCTAACAACATTGTAGAAAAGGAGCAACCGCAACATCTTTCTTCATTGAACAAAGACATTCAGTTCAACCATATCACATTCAGCTACAACGGCCAGACACAGGTGTTGAATGACATTAATCTCCGTATCAAAAAAGGAGAAACAATTGCACTGGTGGGACAAAGCGGCTCCGGTAAATCAACTCTGGTAGACTTACTGCCTCGATTCCACGACGTACAAGGAGGAGAAATTCTAATTGACGGAGTAAATATAAAGGATGTATCTATCAGCGACCTTCGTTCACTTATCGGATATGTGAACCAGGAAGCCATCCTATTTAATGATAGTTTCTACAACAATATCACTTTCGGTGTAGAGAATGCTACTAAAGAGCAAGTGATAGAAGCTGCCAAGATTGCCAATGCCCATGATTTTATTATGGAATCGGAACAAGGATATGATACCAACATCGGTGACCGGGGATGCCGCCTTTCTGGAGGACAACGCCAGCGTATATCCATCGCCCGGGCTATTCTAAAGAATCCGGCTATCTTAATATTGGACGAAGCTACTTCGGCACTTGATACGGAAAGTGAACGTTTGGTACAAGAAGCTTTGGAACGCTTGATGAAAACCAGAACGACTATTGCTATTGCACACCGTCTGTCGACCATCAAAAATGCCAACCAAATTTATGTGTTGTATGAAGGAAAGATTGTAGAAAACGGAAAACATGAAGAACTGCTTGCACAGAACGGATACTACAAACGTTTGAATGACATGCAGGCACTATAATAAGGACAAACGGCTTTAAAGGAATTGTAAACACACCCTTTAAAACCGTTTGAGTTTTTATTCTTATAATTCTAATATCTTCCTAACTTCTCGTAGATTCCATCACGGTAAGCTTGCCAGAATTTGGCTACGTCATTCAGTGTATACACGTTCTTAAACGGGCAAGTGAATAAAGCTACCAGCAAATACCCCAGCATTCCATTGAAACCACGCAGGTATCTCACCCACCAGTTACGTCCATAATGATGATTCAAATAAGTGGAATTACGTACCTGGTAAAAACGTTTCCATTTTTTCTTCCGGCTTCTCTCCTCCCAGTTATCATTTGAAAAGAACTTTTCCTTATCCATCAAGGCTGAGGGAATATATAGAATCCGGAAGCCTGCCAATACTGCACGCAGACAGTAATCAGTATCATCACAGAAAATAAACAGTTCTTTATTAGGCAACCCTATTTCTGCAACGGCCTTACGGCTTATACACAGTCCTTCAAAAGCCGTGCCACAAATATCCACCGGACCATTAACCACCTGCTTCTTCAGTTTTTGCTGATACATGGAAGCAAACGGATTGCTCAGGTTCACCTTTTGAAAGTCATTGGTAAAAATCTGTCCTTCCATCAAACGACGAGGAGCAAGAATTCCTACCCCTGGTTCATGGGTATAAGGCAACAGATGCTCCATACAGTCCGGACGAGGAAACACATCATCGTCCATGCACCAGATTCAGTCGGCACCTGCCTGATAAGCGTACTGAATGCCTCGATAAAAACCTCCTGACCCACCGACATTTTCCTGATGAATAACGGTCAAGTCTTCCTGTTCGTCCAACCATGCTCCAGTTCCATCCGTACTGCCATTATTCACAACAACTATGGAGGAAACAGGAGTATTCAAGCGTAAGCAAGCAATGTTACGCTTCAACAACTCTCTCCGGTTATAGGTTACTACTACAGCTATTATATTCATACCCTCTAGTTAATAAAGACCATCAATCTTTCCAGGCTGAGTACTCCGATAAGCCACCATCAGCTTGTAACACTCGTCGGCATCAAAGCCACGTTCTTTTGCATATTCTTCAGCCAATATCTTATGCATGTGAGGAGTGGCAGGAAGACGCTCCAGATTCTTACAACCCGCTTTCATATCCAACGGTCCAATGTCCATGCGGTTCAAATCAACAATTTCTATTTTTATGCCTTCTGCTGTTTGAGCAAACAAGATATTTCCTCTACCATAATCTTTATGAGCATAGCCGTGATTATGCAACTGAGCCGTTACATGACCTACTGCACGAAGCACATCATCCTCATACTCAAATTTATGTTTGAACAATTCCTCATAAGTATACGGACAATCGGATGCATACGTTACATAATAACTTCGGTCGAACATCAATCCTTTACGGATATTCAAATAGCCGACGGGACGAGGAGTACCCACACCAATATCCAATAACATCTGGGCATGTTCAAAAGAACGTTTGGCTTTTGAAGGACGAAACACCCCATACACCCAACGATTGATTATATTCGGAGTACGAAAAGATTTTACTACAAGTACGTTTCCATTATAGGTAATTTTTCTCAATTCATTTCTACCTTTATGTATGATGGTACCCTCTCCCTTCTCAAAACGATCCGGAATAGAAAGCATGAAATCCCTAAACGATTCACATCCGGGACTTAATACCAAAGTCTGATGATTAAAGAAACTCATAAATACGTATTAACTAAATCTTATCCAATCCCTTTGTAAACTTCAACCAATAATATTTCAAAGGATTCTTGTATTTCAGCTGTTTCCATGGGCGACTTCCATGAGGACGATGCCAGACAGGCAAGACAGTAAACAAATAATTCTGGAACCCCTTCTTTAAAGCCTCATGAGAAATCGTTACATCATACCAGTTCTTCGTAGCATCCAGTTGGTGAAAATCAAATTCTTTCAAGAACCTCAATGTCAACAGAGAGCAACAAAAACTACAATGTTTCTTTTCCGCATAGATTTTATTCTCATTTCCCTTGGCATGCAGATAAGGGTAATTTATTTCTCCAGATTCATCCGTAGTCACAGCTGCTGCAATAGCACAATCAGGGCGCTCCAAAGCTCCATCAAACAAATCTTGCAAGGTATTCTTTTTCACCACCACATCCGATTCTACAATCAACAAACCAGCTTCTGCCTCAATCGCTTCCTTCTGAGCCATCTGCAACACCAATAAATAATTAGGTGAAGGATGATCTGTCAAATCAGACAGATTAACTAATCGAAAGCCCAATTGCTTTGAACTTTCCTCCAAAATTTTTGTATTCTCCTCCGTACTAAAATCATTATATACCGTATAAGTATAAGGAACTTTTATCTCGGAATCCAAAATAGCCTTTACTGTTTCTAAAGTAAACTCTATAGAATCCTTAACCGGAGTAATGATATGCAGACTTTTCATGCTATTTATTCATTTACAGATTCTTATTTCATTAAATTCAATACTGTTTCTATGGTTTCATCCATATAGGCATAAGCGCCAACAATCAGATAATCATACTGCTGTACCATAATTAATCCTATTTGGCAAAGATAGG
>ERZ780045.305-NODE-305-length-9073-cov-3.70359_pt1 | contig 9073 bp, 8 predicted proteins | sample MGYA00511924_ERZ780045 | MGnify/ENA primary metagenome ERZ780045 (study PRJEB29588, sample SAMEA2154082) | human gut metagenome | biome: human gut; feature: human-associated habitat; material: faeces | place: Denmark | collected 2008/2010 ... | reverse complement strand
AGATTTAAGGTTAACAAAGGTTGGAGTTCAGCGGAACTCCTTTTTTTATGCCTTTATCTGAGCAAAAGAAAAACAACCCCTTGTTTACAGATAATAAAGAATAGAGAAATGGCAATACTTTCACCTGATACATGGCAGTTTATCTGTGCACATCGTACGGAAGATGTACGTACATTAGCATTACGTACATTAGCATTGCAGGCCCGTAAGTATCCGCAAGTAGATATGGCGGCGGCAGTAGTGCAGATTGCCGGCTGGCAGATTGCCGAGAAGAAGGTTCCTCTTTGGGCGCAAACGGAAGGGGTACAATATCCGGCTCACTTGTCCATGGAGCAGTGTTCTTCGGAAATCACAGCCCGCTACAAGGCCTCGTGGCTGCAAGGTGATACGATGACCGATTTGACGGGAGGTTTGGGAGTGGACTGTTCTTTCCTGGCACGGAACTTCCGGAAGGTGGATTACGTGGAACGTCAGGAAGTGCTGTGTGAACTGGCTCGCCATAATTTTCCGTTGCTTGGTTTGCCACAGGTAACAGTGCATTGTGCCGACGGCGTGGAATACCTGCAAAAGATGGAACCGGTGGATTGCCTGTTCTTGGACCCTGCCCGTCGCGACAGTCAGGGAGGAAAAACAGTGGCTATTGCCGACTGCGAACCCGATGTGCAGAAACTGGAACCGTTGTTAGTAGAAAAAGGCCGGACGGTAGTGGTGAAACTTTCTCCCATGCTGGATATTTTTTCTTCCTTACGGGAGCTGAAATACATCCGTCAGATTCACGTAGTAGCTGTGAATAACGAGTGCAAAGAATTGTTGGTTGTGCTACAAAAAGAGACGAAATCCCCTTCAGAAGGCTCTGGAGAGGTGTGGATAAGTTGTGAACAGGCTGTTAATAACTTTTTGACGGAACCGTTTGTTTTCACTTATTCACAGGAGAAAGAAGCACAATGCCCGTTGGCTGGCGAGGTAGAAAATTATCTTTATGAACCGGGCGCTTCCTTGCTGAAGGCGGGGCCTTACCGGTTGTTGGGCGCACGATTCGGTGTCAAGAAATTACAAGCAAACAGTCATCTTTATACTTCCGATACATTAGTTGATTTTCCGGGACGTCGTTTCCGGGTACTGGAAATGTCAGGTTTCGGGAAAAAAGAACTGAAACAGTTGTTGCAGGGGGTAGATAAGGCCAATCTCACGGTACGTAACTTTCCGGCTTCGGTGGCAGAACTCCGAAAGAAGTGGAAACTGAAAGAAGGAGGAGACGTGTATTTGTTTGCCACGACACTGGAAGGCGACCGGCATGTGGTGATAAAGTGTGTCAAGGCATAGATTTTTATCGGAATATTGTCAAAAAATCATACAGCAGGTGTCTAATTTTTAGACACCTGCTTTTTTATGTAAATCTGATTTGTATTGATAATCAAATGTTTAAGGTATTGGCATGGACTTTGTATAGAATTTGATGGAAATGAAAATCCGAAATGTAAAATACAAACTCTATAAAACAATACGATTATGATTAAGATTGAAAACCTGACAAAGACTTTTCGCACCACAGAAGTAGAGACACTGGCACTGAATAAAGTAAGCTTGGAGGTAAGAGACAAGGAATTTGTGGCAATTATGGGACCTTCCGGTTGTGGAAAGTCTACCTTATTAAATATTATGGGGCTGTTGGATAATCCGACTTCCGGAAGTTACTTTTTGGATGGAAAGGAAGTAGGCAGTCTGAAAGAAAAAGATCGTACGAATGTGCGTAAGGGAAACATCGGCTTCGTGTTCCAGAGCTTCAACCTGATTGACGAATTGAACGTGTTTGAGAACATTGAACTCCCGTTGACTTATTTGAAGATTCCAGCTGATGAACGGAAGCGTCGGGTGAATGAAATTATGCAGCGAATGAATATCAGTCATCGTGCAAAGCATTATCCGCAGCAGCTGTCTGGTGGTCAGCAGCAACGTGTGGCCATTGCACGTGCCGTGGTTTCCGGACCGAAGATTATTCTGGCCGACGAGCCGACCGGTAACCTGGATTCCAAGAACGGACAGGAAGTGATGGAACTGCTGACCGAACTCAACAAGGAAGGGACAACTATTGTGATGGTGACACACAGCCAGCGCGATGCCGGTTTTGCCAGTCGTGTGATTAATTTGTTCGACGGACAGATTGTGGCTTCTATTGCAGAAATGTAAAAATAGTATCTTATGAAACGTGCATGGAAAGGATTGTTTCGAAAAGGGGAGGCCAATGTGGTCAAGATTATCTGCTTGAGCGTAGGGCTGGCCATCGGGCTGGTTATGCTGGCAGAAGTCATTTTCGAACGGTCGTATGATAACTTCTTGCCGGGGTTGAAAGAGACTTACCGGGTGGAAGAACGCTACAAACAGAAAGGAACTGACTGGAGAGAATATTCGCAGACTCCTGGTGCCATGGGACCGGGTTTGCAGCATTATTGTCCGGCAGTGGAAGTGGCTACCCGTTTTACGGGAATTGGGTCGATGACGCTGACGACGGAAGACCATAAAGAATTGGAGGGGCAGGCTTGGTTTTGCGACAGTACTTTCTTTCGGGTCTTTCCGCGGAAATTGCTGATGGGCGAGGAGCCTTATACGGGGTTGGAAAAGGCCAACAATGCCTATATCTCTTCCAAACTGCTGGAGGTGGCAGGCGAACAGATTATCGGGAAAACCTTGTCGTGGAAACAATATCCTGAGTTTCATGTGACCGTAGTCGGGGTGTTCGAGGCTTTTCCTGAGAATACCCACCTTCCGCAGATGGATGTACTCATTGCCCTGCCGACCATCGGGCAGGTGGCTTATGATGGAACGAACAACTGGTTAGGAAATGACCGCTACAAGACCTATGTCCGCCTGCGGAAAGGAAGTACTCCGGATGACTTAAAGGAAGGCATGGAGCGTATGCTGGAAGTGAATCATGTGACGGAAGAGATGGCTCAGTCTGGTACGGGTTTTGAGCTCTCTCTCCGTCCGGTAGCCGAAATATTTACCTCGTCTGATTATAACCGCATCATGAACATTGTCTTTCTGAGTTTTGCGATTATCATGCTGCTGGTGGCTGTGCTGAACTATATCCTGCTGGTTGTTTCGTCCATGGTGAGCCGTGCCAAGGGAATTGCCACTTACCGTTGCTATGGGGCAGGAAGCGGCGACATTTACCGGATGATTCTTTCGGAATCTTTGTTGCACGGACTGATTAGTCTGGCACTTGCTGTATTGATTATTTTTGGCTTGCAGGATTTCCTGCAAGAGCAGATTGGACATAGCTTGGAGTCGCTTTTCCCTTTGTCTACCGTGTGGGTCTGTTTGGCCGTGACTTTAGGAGTGATTTTGCTTTGCGGAGTGATGCCGGGTTATCTTTATACTCGTATTCCGGTGACTTACGCTTATCGTCGTTACACGGAAAACAAACGGAGGTGGAAACTGGGACTGCTGTGCTTGCAGTTTGCGTTGACCACATTCTTTGTCTGCCTGCTGACGGTCATAGGCTTGGAGTATAACACTTTGATGAATTTCAACCCTGGATTTGAATACCGGAACACTTTGTATACCAACTTGTCGGGCACCGAGATGGTGGAACGGGAACGCTGTGTGCAGGAGTTGAAAAAACTGCCGGAGGTAAAGGCTGTGACCTGGGGCTACCAGCTCCTGTCGGATCATTGCAGTGGGAATAATGTATATAATCCCGAAACAGGAGAAGAATACATGAATATTGCCGACATGTATTATGTAGGTCCCGATTATCACAAGGCTTTCCAGATTCCGGTTATCGAAGGAAACGTATTCACGCCTACGCTGACGGATACCTTGTCACAACAAGTAATGGTCAGCCGTCAGTTTGTGGAACGCATGAAAATGCTGGCCGGATGGACAGGTTCTCCCATCGGGAAGCCAGTGTATATCTCCGAACATCGGACAATGGCTACTATCTGTGGGGTGTACGAAGATATTCACTTAGGCTCTCAAGTGATGGAAGAGTATGACGATCGTCCTACGGTGATGTTCTATCGAAATAAACCTTCGAGCAATTTATACGTAGCCTTGAATCGGATGTCACCTGAAGCGATGAAAGAAGTACAGCAAGTAATCGACCGAACGGTTGCTTCTCAGCAGTTGAAGGTGTACAGCCTGTCGCTAGAGATGGGCAACTTGTACAATGGAGTGTTGCACGTGCGTAACAGTGTACTTTTTGCGGGCCTGTGTATCCTGATTATTGCTCTGACGGGACTGGTGGCATATGTGCGCGATGAAGTCTCACGCCGCCGTTCGGAAATTGCTATTCGCCTTATTCACGGAGCTTCCATGGCCGACGTACAGAAAATATTTCTGCTTGATTTGCTGAAGATAGCTCTTCCGGCTGTAGTGATAGGTGCTTTGTGCGCCTGGAAGGTAGGTGAACAGCTTTTGCAATTGTTTGCTGTCAAGATAGACCTCACGTGGTACCTGTTTGCCGGATGTATCCTTATCGTATGTCTGGTAGTGTGGTTGGTAGCCTTCGGGATGGTATGGAAAGCAGCACGGGCTAATCCGACTGAAAATCTGAAAATAGAATAATAGAATGTATAACTATAAAAATAAAGGAGATAGAATAATGAAAACCAGAATGAACATACTCACATTGGCTTGTGCCTTGACCTGTTTCAGCTGTATAGGAACTGCTCATACTATTCAGCCAAGTAAAAACTACCAGACGGAAAAACGTTCTTTGGGAGATATACGGGAAGTGTCTACACTTTCTTCCATTGATGTGGTGTATCACCAGACCTCCGGCAGTCCGTATGCAGAAATTTATGCTTCAGACAATGTCATGCCCTATGTGGTACTGAAAGAGTCAAAAGGTGAACTGAGGGTTTATTATCAGGACGGTACCAGCATTCAGGGTGAGAACCGTTGCCGGGTAGATGTATATGCGCCCTCTGTCAGTCGCTTTACCACGATGGCTTCCGGTGATATATCTATTCCCAAAGGATTGAAAACACAGGGAGACATACGTCTCCAGACGAATGCCAGCGGTGATATTGAATGCCCTACGGTACAGTGTAGTAGCTTGCAGGCTGAAATCAATGCCAGTGGTGATATTGATGTACAGCAGGTCAACTGCCAGAAGTTACAGGCCAGTATCAATGCCAGCGGAGATATGACAGTTCACAAAGCTGTGTGTCAGCATGCGTCTTTGACCATCAATGCATCCGGTGATTTGGTGGTGCCTAATCTGCAATGTCAGGACATCGTGAAGGCTACGGTCAATGCCAGTGGCGATATGGTTATAAAAGGCAGCTGCCAGGAAGCCGTACTTCGTGACAATGCCTCCGGTGATTTGGCGGCAGATAACCTGAAAGCCGTTAAAGTCGATGCGGCTGTATATGGTTCGGGTGATTTGTCTTGTCGTGCTTCCCGTTCTATTACGGCAAGGACGTATGGCAGCGGAAGTATTAGCTATACCGGTAACCCCTCTCAGGTAGTAACCGAAGGAAAACACATCTATAAAAAATAAAATCTCTCTTTTTAATGGGCAGGGTGAAAAGGCTGTGAAGTTTTTTCACCCTTTTTTGTGTAAGGTAAAATCAGAATGGCTACCTGATTTGTAGATGTGCAGGCTTTGTTTGAGACAATGCAAGGGAAGTAATTGAACAACGTTTTTGTATGTTTTAGGTTTTTCTTTGCAGAACCGTATGTTTCCCTTACGTGAAACGTACGGTTCTGCCGAGAGAAACATACGTTTCACGTAAGGGAAACATAAAAAAGAAAAGTATATGTAACTTTCTTTGTAGGCACGTTCTTGACTTTTGTTCAGAAGATGATTTATTCTCCCACTTCCTCAATTCCCATTACTTCCATTACGCCTGCATATTCAGCTGCAAAACCCTCGGAAGAAGGGCCCTGGATACGGACTTTCAGTTTTGCTGGTATGGCTGTATAGGGTTTTGCCGACTTGTCAACACCCCAATAGGCTGTAGTGTCTGCAGCGGGAGTGAAGCTGTAGGCTTCGTGTCCCATGATAAGTTGTCCGTGGAGTACCTGAATGGAGTCGAATAGCTGGATGCTCTGCTCATCAAACAAAGGCATATCTTGTCCCACCTCAACGAAGACTGCTTTCTGGGGATGGGTGTGGAATACCTCGAAATAGCGTGCTCCGCTGTTGCCTACTCCCCAGCCATAGCAAGTAAAAGGCACGGGTTCGTGCTGGCCGCGGTCAGCCAGCTCTTTCGCTGACTTCCCGGTAGGCTCCAGGATGTAGCGGGTTACTCCGGTGCGGTTGGATTTTACTTCACGGAAATCGCAGGTCAGGCTGTCCGTCCAGTTCTTATCCATGAGAATACGTGGGTGAGACTGCAGGAACGGGATAAGTGAATGGATGTCCTTGCCCGGTATATCCAATATCTGAATAACCGGGTCCGAAGTTTGTTTGTGCCCATTTCCCATACGTTCTATGCGTGCACCCGGAATAGAAGCGTCGGTGACGATACGTAGATTTTCGTTGCATTGTGCCCATAGCCGCAGGGCTTGTTTTTTAGACGACGGATTGCAGGCTGTCAATAGGCAAAGACCTGCCAAAGGGATAAGAATTCTTTTCATGATTAATATTTATAACAAGGTTCTTTATTGTTGTGAAATAAGAAAGGCAGTGTAAGCAATGTAACATGCGACTAACAGTCCTCCTTCTATGCGGGTGATGGTCCGTTTCTTAAAGAACCAGCCCACCAGCCAGAACAGAATGGAAGAGCCTACCAGAGCCCCACCAAACCCAGCCATGTCGATGTTGTTGATGTTTCCCATAGGTAGAGGGGACAGGCTTGCACTACATCCTAATACAAAGAATACATTGAACAGGTTGCTGCCGATGACATTTCCAATGGCAATGCCCGGATTCTTTTTCAAGGCCGCCGTGACGGACGTTGCCAGTTCCGGGATTAATCCAGCCAGTCCTCCTATAATATATAGGGCTGATTTCCATGCCGGCAGTTCCTTTACCTTCTGCTCTTCGCCACCGTCTTCGTTCCCGTTGCGGGCGATGGCAAACGTATAACGCATAAAAATAAGGAAGAAACCTAATAGTACCAGTCCGTCTATCCGGCTGATGATGTCCCGGCTTCCTCCGTCGAGTATGCAGTCGTTGGCAAAGCAGGTAAGTACCAGTGCAGAAAGAATGACCAGCGGAATTTCCTTGCTCATAGTGCCCTGTCCCACTTGTATGGGGAGAACCAGAGCGGTGCATCCGATAATCATCAATACATTGAAGATATTACTTCCCACCACGTTACCGATAGCCATTTCAGAGGTCCCGAAGGCTACAATGGTCAATCCGATAACCAGGTCGGAGATACGAAAACGTTTGGCTACAGAGGCTGCTCCGTCAGTCAGTCCGTTGGCTCCTATTAAAATCAAAGCTAATCCGCCGATTAATAAAAGTAGATTCATCCACATACGATACTGTTTTTAGTTTTTTTCTGTTAGCTGGAACGTTTTTCCGTCTGTACTACGTGTCAGTGTAGCTTCTTTTCCTTTGCCACGCAAATCGAGAATGGTATTCTTGTAACCGTAACCTGAGGCTGTGCGGTACTGCGAGAGTAACATATATTGTCCGTCCAAGCAAACTTCAGCGAGGGCTTCATGCGGATAGAATGCCACAGGGATTTCTGTGTTTTCTGCAGTAAGGAAGGACGTTTCTATTTTTTTGTCGGTTCCGTGTGTGCTATAAAGCAGTCGCCCTCTTCTGGATACAATCCAGGAGTCTGCACAGGCTTGCACCTGATAGGTGTCATCGTCTTCTACGTTCCAGACTGCAATGCCGTCAGGGCGCACACGGCGGTCGAGTATGACTTTGGTATCAGGTAAGAACACTTCTACCTTTGAAGAATCAGTTGCAAAAACTAAGAAGCCGGCTTGGGTTGCCTGGCTGTCGGTGGCAGAGAGTACTTTTTGTCCTGTCTCAAAAATCCGGATGTCTTTTTGTAATACGTCCGACCAGGTGTATCCTGTAGAAGCCTTGTCTGTTCCAACTAAAGGTGCTGATTCCGGCTGGCGTACATACTTTATTTGATAATCGGCCCCTTTGCGGAGGGTGAGAGTATCTTGTTGTAAAGACAGAATGGCCAGTGTATCTGAGAATGAGATTGTCTGTCCGTTACCGATACTTTTTCCGCTCAGTACAAGCTGTCCTTCCGACAGAAGCTGCCAGCTTTCATATTGCAGAGTGGCCATACCGATGGAGGAGGCTTTTCCTTCCTTGGCCAGTGTCATTCCTTGTACGAAGTTGGATGAAGGAGGAAGTATTTCTGTCCAGTTACCCAACAAGTCAGTTTCGTTTACGGCAGTTTTCGGACTGCATGCTATCAAACCTCCCAGAAAGAGAGGTAAGGCGATTTGTTTCATTTGTTTTTTCATGGTGATATGTTTTTGTTTATAATGCAGTGATATAGGCTTATACTGCATGTATCACAACTCTTTTTACGGTTACAATAAGTGCAAATATACAAATTACTTTAAGTTTCCAAGGTAATAACGGTTTATAGGTTATAAAAATGCACGATTCTCCTCCTTTTTTGCATGATTAATAGTTGTATGTGATACACCAATTCCCTATCTTTGCATCAAACGTTAACATGTAAAGTATATGAGAAACAGAATCCTGTCTTTGTTATTCTTACTTCCGTTTATTTCGGATTCAGTGTCTGCCGCGTTGGTGGAAGAAAAAGATTATGTAGCTTATTTGTTTACTTATTTTACGGGGAATCATATCAGTGAAGAAGCCGTATGTTATGGGGTCAGTATGGATGGATATACCTACTATGCCCTGAATAATAACAAACCGGGTGCTTGATTCAAAAGTAATCAGTTCTACCGGTGGTGTGCGCGATCCGCATATCCTGAGAGGAGAAGACGGTCAGACTTTTTATATGGTAGTGACCGATATGGTGTCGGACAATGGTTGGGATTCTAACCGCGCGATGGTACTGCTGAAATCTACAGACCTGGTAAACTGGTCGCATTCTGTCATTAATATGCAGAAACGTTATCCGGGACAGGAAAAACTGAAACGTGTATGGGCTCCTCAGACTAT
>ERZ780045.298-NODE-298-length-9270-cov-2.20033_pt1 | contig 9270 bp, 17 predicted proteins | sample MGYA00511924_ERZ780045 | MGnify/ENA primary metagenome ERZ780045 (study PRJEB29588, sample SAMEA2154082) | human gut metagenome | biome: human gut; feature: human-associated habitat; material: faeces | place: Denmark | collected 2008/2010 ... | reverse complement strand
TCGTAGTGTTTATAAGAAAAGAGGTAATAATGACTCTAGAACAAATAAAACAATTTAAAGAAGAAAACTGTAGCAAATGCAATAAAGATATTGACTGTAAAATAACACAAGACATAAATGGAAAACTAAAGTGTACAGAGGATTAAAGATATGGAACAATGTTTGATAGATAATAAAGTATGCCCTAATGGAAATAAAAAGTGTAAAGTATGTAAATTTGACAGTTGTGAGGAAGTACTAGATATGATAGAAGAAGAACAAAAATATAATGACACAAGAGGAAAGAGAAGATAAATGGAAAAGAAAGCTAATAAACGTACAATTACCAGAACAGTGTAAAAGCTGTTCTTTTTTAGAGGTTATAAACCTAGATAAGCAGATAGTAAGATGTCCTTATCTAGTTAAAAATAAATGTTTAATAAAATAGGAGGAATTAAAATGTTAGTAAAAGCAACAGATAGGTATGAAAAATTAAATATAAAGGATTTAGAACTAGACAAAATACCAAAGAAAGGTGAAGAGTTCGAGGTATCAGAAGAAAGGTATAGAGTACTAACAAAAGCAAATGAGTATCATGAAGTATTTGTGAAAAAAGTAGAAGAAACAGAAGAAGTAGAAACAGCAACTAAAAAAACTGAGAAAGAAACAGCAATAAAGAAAACAACAACTAGAAAAAATAAAAAAGATAAATAATCATGACGTATAGAGACAATCCTAAAATAGCAAAGAAATACAAAAGTAAAAGGTGGCAGAGACTAAGAAAACAAAAGCTATTAATGACAAACGGATTATGTGAAAGATGTTTGAAGAAGCGGAATATTTAATGCAGCAGTAATAGTACATCATAAAGAATATGTTACAGATACAAACTATGAAGATGATAATATATTCTTTAATATAGAAAACTGAGAATGCTTATGCCAAGACTGCCATAATAAAGAACACTTTGCTGATAAAGATGAAGAATATATATTTGACGAGAATGGAGATTTGATAAAGAATGAATAAGACTAAAATATATAGTTGCAATTATAAATCAAATAATCAATGCAAAAAAACATGTTGCAAACACAAAGACGGGAAAGAAGGATGTACTAATACAACTCAATGGAAATATGCCAAAAGAACACCATTAAACTATATAAAAAGAATAATAAACGATATATGTTTAATGAAAAGGAGTTTTAGCAAAAAAATGATCAAAAATAATACTTATACATTAAATGTAGATATACAAACAGACAATGCATTAAAACAATTAAGATAAATAAAACAAGAAGTAAAAAGAGTTGTCAAAGAATGCACTTATGAAATAAAAAAGTTAAAACTAAAAAGAAAAGATATATTAATTGTTAAGATGAATGCGTTTTTGAAAGACGATGACAAAGATAGATTAGAAAAAAGATTAAAGAAGAAGCTACATAGAAAAGTTTTAGTTTTAGATAATTCAGTAAAAGAAATAGAAGCGGTTAATAGATAAGATATCCCCCCATAAGCTAGTAAAACCAATGTATATGGGAGAACGGTGGGTGGAGCTTCGAAAAATACACAAGTTATTTTACGTGAGGGGTGTAGTCAAGGAGGTGTAGAAATGGAAGAAGAACAAAAAGATTTACGTGAAAAATTAAGTGGTCAAGCACTTATAGAAAAAAATCAAAAAATAAAGAAAGAGACCAACAAATTAAAAAAATTATTTAAAGAATTACCGAATAACAAGAAGAAAATGGCAGAAAAACTAATTGAAAATGCTTCTTTCATGTCTATAACTCTTGATGAATTAAAAGAAGATATAAAAATATATGGAGTAAAAGAAACATATGTAAATGGTAAAGACCAATTTGGATTTAAAGAATCAATAGAAAGCAAAACATACAGTACAATGGTAAAAAATTACATGAATATAATAAAACAATTAAATGATATGTTACCAGAAGAAAAGAAAATAAATGAGGATGATGAATTTGAACGATTCAATGGTTCTTTATGACATATATTGAAGAATATTATCAATTCTTACTTAAAAACCCAGATAAAGCTTGCCACAAAGTTTTAGCAACATACAAGAAACTTGTACAGGATATATACAATCCTAAACAAGTTTCTTTTTTTAATGAAATAACAGAAGAACAAGAAATACATACATATATTTTTGATGAATTAAAAGGCAATAGACCAATTAATTTTATAGAAAAGTTTTGTAAACATTCAAAAGGGAAATGGGCAGGTAAACCTGTTATACTAGAGTTATGGCAAAAAGCATTTATTCAAGCACTATTTGGATTTGTAGATAAGGAAACAGGACTGAGAAAATATAAAAAAGGAATACTTTTTGTTGGAAGAAAAAATGGAAAATCAACAATAGATGCTGGACTTGGAAATTATATGCTTACTTCTGCTGGAGAAGGTGGAGCGGAAATATATTCTGTTGCAACAAAAAAAGACCAAGCAAAAGTTGTTTGGGAAGAAGCAAAAAGAATGATAAAGAAAAGTCCTGTTTTAGCAAAAAGAATAAGGACATTGGTTAATGGATTATTTTACGATAAAACAGAAAGTTTTTTCAAAGCATTAGCAAGTGATTCCAATTCATTAGATGGTTTAAATGCTTTTTTTGTAATAGGAGATGAAATACATGCTTGGAGAGATAAAAATCTGCTAGATGTTATGTATGATTCTATGTCTGCAAGAGAAGAACCTATATTTTTAGAGACTTCTACAATGGGCCAAATTCGCGAGGCTGTATTTGATAATGAATATGAGTATGCTACATCTGTCATAGAAAGCTATGACAAAGATGCAAATATAATAGATGAAACTATTTTGCCAGTTATTTACGAATTAGATAATGCAAATGAATGGCAAGATGAGAAAAAATGGTATAAAGCAAACCCACGGTCTTGGAACAATAAAGAATATCAAAGATTTGAGAGATAAAGTAAATAGAGCCAAGAATAATCCAACTGAACTTACGAATTTATTGTGCAAAGATTTTAATGTAAGACAAAATGACCAAGACAAATGGATTACTTTCGACATTGCAAATAATGAAGAGATTTACGACATAGAAGATTTGTTTGATAATTATGCAGTTGCGGGAGTAGATTTATCAAGTACAACAGATTTAACATGTGCAACATTATTAATTGTAAAAAACAAAAAGAAATATGTTATACAACAATATTTTATTGCAAGTGACAGATTAGAATTTAAAATAAAAGATGACAAAATACCGTATGATAAATGGGAAAAAAGAGGGCTTATAACAGTTTGTGAAGGAGCAAAAGTTGATTATTCAAAAGTAACAGAGTGGTTTTTAAATATAAAAAATGAATATGAAATTGCACCTTTATGGGTAGGATATGATCCCTGGAACTCAAATTATTGGGTGGAAGAAATGAAAGAAAATGGCTTTGAAATGATAGAGGTAAGGCAAGGACCTAAAACAATGAGCAACCCAATGAAACAATTAGAAGCTGATTTAATAGAAAAAAATGTTAATTATAATAATAATCCAGTCTTAAAATGGTGCTTATGTAATACGGCTGTTAAAAGAGATGACAACGACAACATAAGACCGGTTAAAGGGCAAAAACAAAGAGCAAGGATAGATGGCACAGTAAGCTTAATAATTGCTTATTGTGTTTTGTTTGAAAAAATGAATGATTATTTAGCACTACAGGAGGAGTGAAATGAAAAAAGAAAAACGTAGCTTATTCAATATGATATTTGGTAATAAAATTCAAAATATGGTCAATGAAACTACACTAAAATTGTTAAGCGGATATAATGCAACATATACAGATATAACAGATGATATTGATGAAAATATAATAGCCAAAGAATGTATTAATGTAATAGCAACACATTGTGCAAAAATGATACCGAAACATTACCAACAGAATGGAAATTTAAAAAATCATATTTCGGGGCAGATAAATTATATTATCAGTGTAAAACCAAATCCATTCATGACAACATATGACTTCATATATAAAATAATGAGCTTGTTATTAGCACAAAACAATGAATATATATACATAGACATAGACGATAAAGGATATTTAAGGGGACTATATCCATTAAATCCATTATTTTGCACATTAATAGAACATGAAAACGAAGTATGGCTTAAATTTCAGTTTATAGATGGGAACACATACTATGTAAAATATAACAGGATAATTCATTTAAGAAATTTTTATAATAAACATGACTTTTATGGAGATACAAATCAGGTATTGAATAATGCTATTGAAACTCAAACAGTTGCAGACGATGGAATAAAGAATGCAATTAAAATAAGTGCATCATTAAGAGGAGTTTTAAAAGCGGCAAACGCAATATTAAAAGACAAAGATATAAAAAGTATGAAAGATAACTTTGTTCAAAGTTTATTATCAAGTACAGATGGAATTGGAAGCTTAGATGCAAGAATGGATTTCAAAGAAATAAATTTAAATCCAGTTTTACTTAAAAAAGAACAACTTGAAATGGTAAATGGAAATATATATGGATATTTTATGCTATCAGAAAATATCATAAAAAGTAAATATACAGCAGATGAGTGGAATGCTTTCTATGAAAGTGTTCTAGAACCACGTGCAATACAAATGGGACAAGCATTTACAAATGCAATATTTAGTGAAAAAGCAATAAGAGAAGGTCATAGAATAGAATTTTCAGTAAATCGTATAAAATATGCAAAAACAGATACAAAAATCACATTAATAAAAGAAGCAGGAGCACTAGGATTAATAACAGTTGACGAAGGCAGAGAAATATTAGATTTACCAGCAATTGGAGGAGAAGAAGGAAAGAAAAGGCTACAGACATTAAATGTTATAAATGCAAATTTAGCAGATAAATATCAAGGAGGTGGAAAAGATGGAAAAAGCAATAAAGGAAATGAGGATTAGTGAATTAAGAGCACTACAAGAAGATTCAGATGAAATGATAATTGAAGGATATGCAGCAGTATTTGAACAAGAAACAGATTTGGGCTGGTGTAAAGAAATTATTAGCAGGGAAGCTTTTAATGATTGCAATATGTCTGACTGTGTACTTAAATATAACCATAATGACAATTGTTTAATTTTAGCTAGAACTAGAAATAAAAGTTTAGAATTGATAGTAGACAGCAAAGGATTAAAAATAAGAGCTAAATTAATAGACACAACACAAAATAGTGACATATACAAAATGATACAAGCAGGTTTACTTGATAAAATGAGTTTTGCATTTTCTGTTAGAAAACAAGAATGGGATTATGAAACTGATACAAGAAGAATTACTGAAATTTCACAATTATTTGATGTATCTGTAGTAGATGTTCCAGCCTATGATGGCACAGAAATATATGCAAGAAGCAAAGAGAAATATGAAGAAGAAAAAGGAAAATATAAAGAATTTAAAAGTGAAAAAGAAAGATTGAATTTATTATTAAGTTTATAATCTCGAAAAAAGAAGTGGTGGTAGAACTGCTTCTTTTTTTGGTTGGTAGAAACCAAATAGAGACTTTATAAAAGCGGTGGTAGAACTGTTAAAAATTTTAAAAAATAGGAGGAGTAAAAAATGACTTTAAAAGAGTTAAACAAAAAGAAAGAAGAATTAAGAAAAAAATTGGAGAACGCTAAACCAGAAGAATTAGCAGAAATAAGAAAAGAAATTGAAGAACTAAAAGATGTTGAAATCGAAGAAGAAAAGCCAGAAGGAGAAATAGATGAAAGAAATTTATTAAAAGGAGCAATTGAAGATTTAGAAAAAAGAAACATAAACCCTTCAAACGCAAAAGTTATTGAAAAACCAAAAAAGGAGGAAAGAAAAGTGGATGAAAAAGAATTAATCGAACAAAGAGCAAAAGATTTAAAAGAAGGAAAAACAGTTAATATAGCATTTGATAATGCAGAACAAAGAAGCGTAACAGTTCAAGGTGGAACTATACTAGTGCCAAAAAAATACAAAAACGAAATATCAGAAAGCTTTAATGCTGTATCTGGAATGGTTGACATGTTGAATACAGTACCACTAAACGGAGGAGACTCTTACAATGTAGCTTTTGAAAAAGGATACGGAGAAGGAGACTACAGTACAGAAGGTGGGGAATATAAAGACATAGATGTTGAAACTGATTATGTTGAGACAGGTAGAGCTAAAATTACATCATATATTGAAGTAACAAAAGAAGTTAAAAAATTACCTGCTGCTGCATATTTAGCATTAATATCAAAAAGAGTAACAAGCTCAATTAAAAAGAAAATAGGTGCACAAGCAATTATAGGTGCTGGAACAACAAATACTATAAAAGGTATTTACAATGCAGATGTAAAAGTAATGCCAACTGATGCTAATACAAGTGATATAGAATTAGCAGACATAGATGCTGACACATTAAACGAAATTACTTTTGCATATGGTGGAAATGAAGATGTTGAAGCTCCACAAACATTAATACTATCTAAAGAAGATTTAAAAGCTTTTGCAAAAGTAAAGACAGAAGATGGAAAATTTGTTTATACTATAACAAAAAATGGAGCAAAAGGAACAATTGCTTATAAAGATGGTGGATTAGCTGTACCATTCGTTATCAATTCAGCTTGCAATTCAATATCAAATAAAGCAACAACTGCTGGAAAATACACAATGATTTATGGCTCATTAATGGATTTTGAATTACCTGTTTTCTCTGATTTAGAAGTTCAAGAAAGCACAGATTATCAATTTAAAAAAGGTATGATTTGTTATAGAGCCGATGCTATAGTTGGTGGAACTGTATCTAAATATAATGGATTTGTAAGAGTAAAAAAAGCTGTAGCAAGTGTTTAATCTAAAAGGAGGACTATATGAGTGAATTATTAAAACTAGCTAAGCAATGTCTAAGCATTGTTGAAACTGCTAAACTAAAAGATGAAGAAATTAAAATGCTAATAAAAGCAGGAATGAGGGATTTAAAAAGGCAAGGAATAAGACAAGACACAGATGATGATTTAGTGAAATCTGCTATTGTTTTATTTGTAAAAGCTAACTTTGGAAATGTAGATATAAAAGAAAAAGAACTTGCTCAAAAAACATATAGTCGTCTATGTATAAGCTTAAGTTTAAGTGATTATTACAAGGAGAGTGATAGCAATGCGTGATGTGAGTTGCAAATTGCTATCTACTCAGACTTTGAAAGATAACATAGGAGTTTCAAAACCAAAACAAGTAACAGAGACTGAAGTTCCGCTAATAAAAGTAGAAGATGTTTATGCTGATGAGTTTTATAAGGCAAATGAACAGGGATACAAACCAAGTCTAAGACTGAAAATTTCTCCTTTAAGTTACGAGAATCAATCAGAATTAATTTATATGAATCAAACATATACAATTATTCGTGTTCAAGAAAGTACAGCAGATGAGCTTATATTGATTTGTGAAAGGAAAGTAAAAAATGTCAAAAGGAATTAAAGTTGATGATTTGTCAAAAGAAATAGAAAAAGCTTTAACAGGATACTCTGATGATATTTCAGAGCTAGTTAAAGAAGTAGCCGATGATGTAGGAAAAGAAGCTGTACAGGAACTAAAAAATACTTCTCCAAAAAAGAAGCGAAAAGGTGGCAGATACGCAAAAGGTTGGAAACTAAAAAAAGAAAAACTAGGTAAGAATAAATATTCTGTAAAAATACATAACAAAACAGATTATCAACTGACACACTTACTAGAATTTGGGCACGTTACTAGAAATGGTGGAAGAACAAAAGCTATTCCACATATAAGACCCGTAGAAGAAAAATACTCAAAAGAATATGAAAAGGAACTTAAACAGAAAATAGGAGGTATAAAATGACATTAGAAGAATTAAAAATAAGATGCGAAAATCAAGGCTTTCAATATGCTTATGGAGCATTTAAAGAATCAGTAGAACCTCCGCATTTAGTTGCTATTTGTAGAGATACAAATAATTTTATGGCAGACAATAAAGTATATTCTAAAAATATACCAGTTCAATTAGATTATACATATGTAGATAAAGATATTGATATGCAAAACAAAATAGAAAATAAAATTCTAGGCGATATAGCTTGGAATAAATCAGAAGAGGCTTATTTATCAGATGAACAAATCTGGCAAGTAAGTTATTTTTTTGAAATAAATTAAAGAAAGAAGGAATTTTAAATGGCAGGAGAAACTAAAAACAAAGTTAAATTTGGATTAAGCAATGTACATATTGCAAAAATTACAGAAACAGATGGACAAATAACATATGGAACACCTTTTGCAATGCCAGGAGCAAAAGGATTATCAGCAGATCCAGAAGGAGATACAACACCATTTTATGCAGATAATATAAAATATTACATAGCTACGTCAAATCAAGGTTATACAGGTGATTTAGAAATTGCTATAACACCTGAAGAGTTCTTAACACAAATTTTAGGACAAGTAAAAGATACTAATGGAGCATTATTTGAATCAGCTGATGATATTAATGCAAGATTTGCGTTAATGGGAGAAATTGAAGGTGATGCTAAAAAGAGAAGATTTATTTACTTTGATTGTACAGCTACAAGACCATCAGCAGAAGCTAATACAACTGAAGAAAGTAAAGAACCACAAACAGATACTATTTCAATTTCAATGTCTCCTCGTTCTACAGATAAAGCTATAAAAGCTGTAATAGAACCAAGTGAAGAAAATAAAGCAGTATATGATACATTCTTTGAGAAAGTATATGAAAAAGATGCTAAAGCAAGTGTTTAGGAGGTAATTTATGAAAACAATAACAATTTGCGGTAAAGACTATAATATTGATTGTAATGCACTAACTTATAAAAATTATCGTACTAAATTCAATACAGATATTTTTAGTGATATTAGAATATTACAATCATTTTTAACAAAACAAGTTTTATCAACAGAATACTTAAAGAAAGAAAATCCTGATATAGATGATGCAACTATAATGTCAAGCTTATCAACATTAATGTTAGATGATATGGGATTGTTTATTGAAGCTGCAACTAGAATGGCATATATAATGATTTTAGCTGTAGATAAGACAATACCTGAATATGATAAGTGGCTTGAAAGTATACCATCAATAAAAACAAATGATGAATGGATTGTTGAGGTAACGGAATTTGCCGTAGATTGCTTTTGTTGACAATGAATTATACGAAAAAATAAAAAAAATAAGTAATAACAATAAGAATATAAATGAAGAATATCCAGAAGAAGAATTTATAGCATCATGTTTAAGAATAGGATTAACAATTAAAGACTTAAAAGAAATTACTT
>ERZ780045.290-NODE-290-length-9386-cov-4.10867_pt1 | contig 9386 bp, 6 predicted proteins | sample MGYA00511924_ERZ780045 | MGnify/ENA primary metagenome ERZ780045 (study PRJEB29588, sample SAMEA2154082) | human gut metagenome | biome: human gut; feature: human-associated habitat; material: faeces | place: Denmark | collected 2008/2010 ... | reverse complement strand
ATGTGTAAAGCCAGCCGCAAGGCAACCGTTTTCTGGCCAGTCTTACACCTTATATATATAAGCACAAAAACCTGCCGGAAGTCCAGCAGTTCCTGACCGACTGCTTCAGCGATTTCTTCCGCCGCAACATACTTTCTTATCCGGGACATGCCCAGGTTCCGGTCTCTTTTGTAGGTTCCATTGCATGGTTCTTCCAACATGAACTAAAGGAAACAGCCCTAAAATTCAACCTTCATACGGGCATTTTCATTCAGTCTCCCATACAAGAATTGAAGGGTTTTCACCTCCCTGAAAAAACGCTTTGACGTTTACTGTCAAACGCAAGTACATTCTCATTCAAACGCCTTTGTGTTTCACTTAAAACGCAAAGGCGTTTGAGTTAAAACGTAAAAGAGTTTTTCAATCTATAATAAAGACAGGGAAAATTCATTGGAAAATCCAATAATTTTCAATACCTTGCACTCAGATTCCGAATATCTAACTATAAATAAAAATCATCATGAAGAACTTTAGAATCGAAGCCATTATTCTGGCCATCGGCCTACTGCTATTAGGCGTATTCATCGAAAAAGGATTCAGTAAGTTTGCAGAAAAAGACCGTAGTGTCACCGTAAAAGGCCTGGCCGAAATAGAAGTCCCAGCCAATAAAGTAACCTGGCCGCTAGTGTACAAAAGCCTGGGAAATGATTTGGGAAGATTGTACGACGACATCAAGCGTTCCAATCAGACCATCACCGGTTTCTTGAAAGAAAAAGGACTGACAGAACAGGAAATCAGCGTGAATGCCCCGGAAATCATCGACCTGGCTGCCGAACGTTATGGCAACAACCAGAATCCGGCCAACCGCTACAATGTGACTACAGTCATCACCGTTACTTCCGACAAGGTAGATTTGATACGGGGACTTATCAGTGAGCAGGGAGAACTGCTAAAAAGAGGCATCGCCATCACTTCTGGAGAATACCAGTACAAAGTACAGTATGAATATACTGATTTAAACAAGGTAAAACCACAGATGATTGAAGAAGCCACCAAAAACGCACGCGAAGCAGCCGAAAAGTTTGCCAAAGATTCCGGCAGTAACCTCGGCAAAATCCGTCAGGCCAATCAGGGGCAGTTCAGCATTACCGACCGCGATCCGAATACCCCTTATATCAAGAAGATACGCGTAGTCACCACCATAGACTATTCGCTTGAAAACTAACAGAAAATCCAAAAAACTCATAAAAAACCGGAAAAACCTCCCATATGGAGCGTTTTTCCGGTTTTTCTATTTTTCTTCCTCCTAAAAAATGCAGGCAAGCCTTTTAATATTCAGGATTTTATTATACCTTTGCAGCCGATTTATATAAACAATATAAAGTCTAACACAATTAGTTATTTAAAAACAATTTTTTTATTTAATGGAAAACTTAAAGAACATTGCTCCTATTGAAGATTTCAACTGGGATGCGTATGAAAATGGTGATGCAGTAACCAGCGTAAGCAAAGAAGATCTTGAAAAAGCTTATGACAGCACGCTGAACAAAGTAAACGACCGTGAGGTTGTAGACGGTACTGTAATCGCAATGAACAAACGCGAAGTGGTTGTTAACATCGGTTACAAATCAGATGGTATCATTCCATTGAGCGAATTCCGTTACAATCCGGATTTGAAAGTAGGTGACACTGTAGAAGTGTACATCGAAAACCAGGAAGACAAAAAAGGTCAGTTGATCTTGTCTCACAAGAAAGCTCGCGCAACTCGTTCTTGGGATCGTGTTAACGCAGCTCTCGAGAACGAGGAAGTTATCCAGGGTTACATCAAGTGCCGCACTAAGGGTGGTATGATTGTTGACGTATTCGGTATTGAAGCATTCTTGCCGGGTTCTCAGATTGATGTGAAACCTATCCGTGACTACGATGTATTCGTAGGTAAGACTATGGAATTCAAGGTTGTTAAAATCAACCAGGAATTCAAGAACGTGGTTGTTTCTCACAAGGCTCTTATCGAAGCTGAACTGGAACAGCAGAAGAAAGAAATCATCAGCAAACTTGAAAAAGGTCAGGTACTGGAAGGTACTGTTAAGAATATCACATCTTACGGTGTATTCATCGACTTGGGCGGCGTAGACGGTTTGATTCACATCACAGACTTGTCTTGGGGCCGTGTAAGCAATCCTCGCGAAGTTGTTTCTTTGGATCAGAAGTTGAACGTTGTAATCTTGGACTTCGACGACGAAAAGAAACGTATCGCTCTTGGTTTGAAACAGTTGACTCCGCACCCATGGGATGCACTGGATCCTAACTTGAAGGTTGGTGATCACGTGAAGGGTAAAGTAGTCGTTATGGCTGACTACGGTGCATTCATTGAAATCGCTCCGGGCGTAGAAGGTTTGATCCACGTATCAGAAATGTCTTGGTCACAGCACCTGCGTTCAGCTCAGGACTTCATGAAAGTGGGCGACGAAGTAGAAGCTGTTATCTTGACTCTGGACCGCGAAGAACGCAAGATGTCTTTGGGTATCAAACAGCTGAAAGCAGATCCATGGGAAACTATCGAAGAAAAATATCCTGTAGGTTCTAAGCATGTTGCTAAAGTTCGCAACTTCACTAACTTCGGTGTATTCGTAGAAATCGAAGAAGGTGTTGACGGATTGATCCACATCTCTGACTTGTCTTGGACTAAGAAGATCAAACATCCTTCTGAATTCACTCAGATTGGTGCAGACATCGACGTAGTAGTTCTGGAAATCGACAAGGAAAACCGTCGTCTGAGCTTGGGTCACAAGCAGCTGGAAGACAATCCTTGGGATGTATTCGAAACAGTATTCACAGTAGGTTCTGTTCACGAAGGAACTATCATCGAAATGCTGGATAAGGGTGCTGTTGTAGCATTGCCTTATGGTGTAGAAGGTTTCGCAACTCCGAAACACCTAGTAAAAGAAGACGGTTCTCAGGCTCAGTTGGATGAAAAATTGCCGTTCAAGGTAATCGAATTCAACAAGGATGCAAAACGTATCATCGTTTCTCACAGCCGTATCTTCGAAGATGCTGCTAAGGCAGAAGAAAAGGCAGAAAAGAAAGCTTCTAAGAAGACTTCTAAGAAAGAAGAAACTCCGATGATTCAGAACCAGGCAGCTTCAACTACTCTGGGTGACATCGACGCTTTGGCTGCATTGAAAGAACAGCTGGAAGGTAAGAAATAATTCTTTCTAAATAAAACTCAAAAAGGGATTGTACACTTGTACAGTCCCTTTTTTTTATCCTATATTTGCATCGTCAAATAACTTAAAACCAAAACAACAATGATCAGACTAAACGTATTTATTCAAGTAGAGAAACAGAACTACGACCAGGTAGTAAACATAGCAAAAGAACTGGTAGCCGCTTCACAGAAAGATAACGGATGCGTAGCTTACGACCTTTTTCAGAGCACTACACGCCAGGATGTCCTGATGATTTGTGAAACATGGAAGGATGCGGCTTCTCTTGCTGCACACGAACAAGCTGCACATTTCACTACCCTGGTTCCAAAGATTCAGGAATTAGCCGCTATGAAACTGGAAAAATTTGAATTCTAACAAGGACTCAAGAACCCGTATGATATGAAAAATCCCACCTGACTTCTAAAAGTCTCGGTGGGATTTTTTCATAAAGAAGTGAATCTTCTTCACTTCTATAAAGAATAATGAACGAACAAATCAAAGTTTAATTACCATTCCACAAACTTGCCGCGAGCCTTACGTTCTTTCAAAAGCTCTGCCAGACGCTTATTCTTTGAAGAAGCAATGAAACGACGTCCGAAGATGTTCGGAATAGCAACTCCCAAAGCAATACACATAATCACAAGTCCGGAATTTACACCGCTTTCTATTGCTTTCATCAGAGGAGTTACCTGATCAATGCTCTGCACATTGATATTGATGATACCAAACAGCATACGATACATCAGTACTCCCGGAATCATCGGGATGACAGAAGGAATAGTCAGCACATGGTTGGGCACATGAAACCAGTGAACTGCCTTAATGGCAATCAAGCTAACCAGCACAGCTCCTGAGAAAGAACCTATAACCAGTCCCATATCCAAACCGATATTGTCTGTGCTCGGTCCTAAGTTCACGAAGTTACGCGTACATACGGCAATAATACCTCCGATAGCTACTACCCACAACAAACGACGCTGTATATTGAAAATCATCGAGAATCCCATGGCTGAAATAGCTGCAGCGATGGCATACTCCCAATACTGATGATGAGGAACCATACTGATGGTCGGGAAGAAGTTTTCAATATGGCAAAGTTTCACGGCAAATGCGATACCGAAAGCCATGGCAGTCACCATCAGCAAGGTATTCACCGCTCTGACAATACCTACCTGAATATAATTATCCAGCATATCGTCCACAAAGTTAATCAAAGGAACCCCAGGCACAATAAACAAGGCACAGGCAAGCAACGGATGCCAGGGAGTAGATGTCCATTCTGCAGGCAACAGAGTAGATGCCCACGCAATGATGGTAGCCACAAAGGCAGAAATAGCGATTCCCATGTAATGATTCAAACCAGACTCATTGCATACCTGACGCAAGCGCATACCCAATATGGCTGCAATTGATGCATATAAAAATGCCACCCAGTCACAACCGAACTGAATACAGAATCCTCCACAGGCAAATCCGGCACCAATCGCCACCTGCCACGGAGTGTAATTACGTTTTTTCTTACGAATCTTTTCCAGTTCTTCTTCATACTGGTCGAGCGTGTAATCATTTTCAATCGCACGCCAGGAAAGCTTGCTGACTTCCGAAATGGCCGTCATATTCACTCCATGACCTTCAATTCGCTGGAATTTAGTAAAAGAATAGTCACCATCACTCACGTTCACCATCAACATGGTAAAACTGACGTTGATGTGAAGCTTCTTTTCGGGGATACCAAGATAAGCAGCCGTACGTTTCATGTTTCTTACAATACGGTTCGTATCGGCAAGACTCTCTACCAATAATTTTCCCGTACGCAACAATAAATCCACTCTACGATGCAATTGCTGATCGTGAGCCTTTACAGTTGTCTCTAAATGTTCCTCTAATATCATTTTGTTTAAAGATTATTTTGAGCGCAAAGTTACGAAAAATATCAATTCTATTCGTACCTTTGTAAACTGAAGTTCTATATAAAATATGAATAAACTTTCACGGATAGAAGAAGAAAAACAGACCATAGCACAAATGATTCATTTTTATTGCCGGCATAAGGAGAAAAATCAGACCTTATGTTCTGCATGCAGCGAGTTGCTCAAATATGCACATCAAAGACTGGAGCACTGTCCGTTTGGAGAACGAAAGAAAACGTGTCGCCAGTGTACCGTGCACTGTTACCACCCCAAGATGAGACAAAAAATAAAAGAAGTCATGCGTTTTGCTGGTCCTCGAATGATATGGTATCACCCCATCTGGACCCTCAAACATTTGTGGAGAGAACGATGACCACAGTCCGATTGTGGATTTTTTCTACAACAACTTGTAAAATTCCCCAATACATCTTTATTAAATCAAGGTTAAATCTATCTGATTTTCAGCTTATAAAACATTTTTGTATCTTTGGCACGAATCTTGTCCGCCATTTTAAAGATAATGGCATCTAAAACTATAAAAAAATTGAACTTATGAAACGCTTTTTGACTAGGAAAGAATTTAAGGTAAAAAGAAAGGAAATGATTTACATGGTTATCGGCATCGCAGTCATTTTATCCCTTTACTTTATTTTTACTCGAGAGAAGAAACCCGTAGCTGAAACACCGATTGTGTCAGTTATGCCAGCTAGCCAACAAAATGTACAAATTTTCGGTGAATATGTAGGCCGTATCCGTGCCCAGCAATTCGTGGAAGTACGTGCACGTGTAGAAGGTTTTCTGGAACAAATGCTATTCGAGGAAGGAACCTCAGTCAAACGCAATCAAATATTGTTTGTCATCAATCAAGATCAATATCGTGCCAAGGCTGACAAAGTACGTGCTCAGCTGAAAAAAGATCAGGCACAGGCGCAAAAAGCGAAACGTGACCTGGAGCGTATCCGCCCGCTGTATGAACAAAATGCGGCCAGCCAGCTGGACCTGGACAATGCGGTAGCTGCTTATGAAACAGCTGTAGCCAGCGTAGGTATGAGCCAAGCCGACTTGGAACAGGCTGAACAGGAATTAGGCTACACGATTGTCCGCTCGCCGATTTCAGGAGAAATCAGTGAACGTCACGTCGACTTGGGAACACTGGTAGGCAGCAATGGAAAATCTCTGCTGGCTACTATCGTAAAAAGTGATACCATTCTGGTGGACTTCAGCATGACAGCCCTGGACTACTTAAAAAGCAAGGAGCGAAACGTTACATTCGGTCAGAAAGACTCTACCCGTTCCTGGCAGCCTACTGTAACCATCACATTGCCTGACAATACTGTATACGAGCATAAAGGTCTGGTAGACTTTGCTGCTCCTCAGGTGAATCCCAAAACTGGAACATTCTCCGTACGTGCCGAACTGGCCAATCCGGACCACGTATTGCTGCCGGGACAGTTCACCAAAGTAAAGGTATTGCTCGACGTACGTGAAAATGCCACAGTAGTTCCCCAGAAGGCTCTTATCATTGAAAAAGGAGGAGCTCATATCTTTGTCATGCGAAAAGACTCAACCGTGGAAAGACGATTCATTGAGTTAGGCCCTGAATTCGAGAACGATGTAGTAGTAGAACGCGGATTGTCGGCCGGCGAAATGATTGTCTACGAAGGATTCCACAAACTGGCTCCGGGAATGAAGGTCCGCGTACAAGATCCGGCCAAATTACAGAGCGAAGCGAAAAAAGAGGAAGAATAACTCACCCCTAAACAAATTTACGCATGAAAGTCAGCTTTTTTATTGACAGGCCCGTATTCTCGGCTGTCATCTCTATATTAATCGTGATTGTAGGTATCATCGGTTTGATGATGCTGCCTATCGACCAATACCCGCAGATTACTCCGCCTGTGGTAAAAATCAGTGCCTCCTATCCGGGAGCCAGTGCCGTAACGGTATCGCAGGCTGTAGCTACTCCTATCGAACAGGAATTGAACGGAACACCGGGTATGCTTTACATGGAATCCAGCAGTTCCAACTCAGGAGGATTCTCTGCTACTGTTACTTTCGATATTTCTGCCGACCCAGACTTGGCGGCGGTAGAAATCCAGAACCGTATCAAACTGGCGGAATCTCGTCTGCCGGCGGAAGTGATTCAGAATGGTATCTCCGTAGAAAAACAGGCACCCAGTCAGCTGATGACGCTGTGCTTGACTTCGGACGACCCCAAATTCGACGAAATTTATTTAAGTAACTTTGCCACATTAAACGTACAGGACTTGCTTCGCCGTATCCCGGGAGTAGGACGTATCTCCAACATCGGAAGCCGTTACTACGCCATGCAGATATGGGCCGACCCAGCTAAACTGGCAAACTTCGGATTGACGGTACAAGACCTTCAGAACGCATTGAAAGACCAGAACCGTGAATCAGCTGCCGGTGTACTCGGACAGCAACCTGTAAGCGGAGTGGATATTACCGTGCCTATCACTGCACAAGGCCGTTTATCATCAGCTTCTCAGTTTGAGGAAATTGTACTACGTGCCAACCCCGACGGTTCACTCGTGCGTCTGCGCGATGTGGCAAGAGTATCACTGGAAGCTTCTTCCTATAGCACAGAAAGTGGTATCAACGGAGGGAATGCAGCCATTCTTGGAATCTACATGCTTCCTGGAGCCAACGCCATGGAAGTAGCGCAGAACGTCAAAGAGGCCATGAAGGAAATCTGCAAAAGTTTCCCAGAAGGTCTGGAATACAACTTCCCATTCGATATGACCACTTATATCTCGCAATCTATTCATGAGGTATACAAGACTTTGTTTGAAGCATTGGTGCTGGTAATCATCGTGGTATTCCTTTCACTGCAGAGCTGGCGTGCTACACTGATTCCGGTCGTAGCAGTTCCTATCTCTTTGATTGGTACTTTCGGATTCATGCTGATATTCGGCTTCTCACTGAACATGCTGACCTTGTTAGGACTGGTACTGGCCATCGGTATTGTGGTGGACGACGCCATCGTAGTAGTGGAAAATGTGGAACGCATCATGGAAGAAGAGAAACTCAGTCCATACGAAGCCACCAAGAAAGCCATGGAAGGTCTGGTAGGCGCTATTATTGCTACCTCACTCGTATTGGCAGCGGTATTCGTTCCTGTAAGTTTCTTGTCAGGTATCACCGGACAGCTTTATCGCCAGTTTACTATTACTATCGTAGTATCTGTGCTTCTGTCTACGGTTGTAGCGCTGACCTTGAGTCCGGTAATGTGTTCACTCATCCTGAAGCCAGTTGATCCGAATAAACCCAAGAACAAAGTGTTCAGACTGATTAATGAATGGTTGGCTATCGGAAACAATAAATACATTATTTATATCAAGCATGTTGTCAAACACCCGCGCCGTATAATGGCAGGTTTTGGAATGGTATTGGTTTTCATCTATGTATTCCATCGCCTTGTTCCGACCAGCTTCCTTCCGATAGAAGACCAGGGATATTTCACCGTAGAACTAGAACTTCCGGAAACAGCCACTTTGGAAAGAACACGTATCATAACTGACAGAGCTATTGACTTCATCATGAAAGACCCGGCAGTGGAATACGTACAGAATGTAACAGGTAGCAGTCCGCGTGTAGGTACCAGCCAGGCCAGAAGCCAGTTGACCGTCATCCTGAAAGAATGGAAGGAACGTGACAACACGACCATTGACGAAGTAATGGACCGCATACAGAAAGAGCTGGAAAAATATCCGGAAAGTAAAGTGTATCTTTCTACTCCTCCGGTAATTCCCGGACTTGGTACTGCCGGTGGTTTTGAAATGCAGCTGGAAGCCCGTGGCGATGCAACGTATGACGACTTGGTAAGAGCTACGGATACGCTGATGTATTACGCTTCACAACGAAAAGAAATTGCAGGATTGTCTTCATCACTTCAGGCAGAAATTCCTCAGTTGTATTTCGATGTAGACCGTGATAAGGTTAAGTTAGCCGGTGTTCCGATGGCAGATGTATTCTCTACCATGAAAGCTTACACTGGTTCTGTTTACGTGAATGACTTCAACATGTTCAACCGTATCTACCGTGTATACATTCAGGCAGAAGCTCCGTATCGTCAGCAACGCGACAATATCGGTCTGTTCTTTGTAAGAGGATCTGATGGTGACATGATTCCGCTGACAGCCCTTGGAACTACTGATTATACAACCGGACCGGGAAGTATCAGACGCTTTAACATGTTTAATACAGCCGTTATCCGAGGAACTACAGCCAATGGAGCAAGTTCCGGTCAGGCAATGGAAACGCTGGA
>ERZ780045.288-NODE-288-length-9428-cov-3.52566_pt1 | contig 9428 bp, 8 predicted proteins | sample MGYA00511924_ERZ780045 | MGnify/ENA primary metagenome ERZ780045 (study PRJEB29588, sample SAMEA2154082) | human gut metagenome | biome: human gut; feature: human-associated habitat; material: faeces | place: Denmark | collected 2008/2010 ... | reverse complement strand
GCCGAAGGATAACATCGAACGTGCTATCAAGAACGCAATGGGTAAAGACCAGAGCGATTACAAAGGTATGACTTACGAAGGATACGGTCCTCACGGAATCGCTGTATTCGTAGATACACTGACTGATAATACCACTCGTACCGTAGCTGATGTTCGTTCTGTATTCAACAAGTTTGGCGGTAACTTAGGTACTACAGGTTCACTGGCCTTCTTGTTCGATCACAAGTGTGTGTTTACTTTCAAGAAGAAAGAAGGTATCGATATGGAAGAACTGATTCTGGACTTGATTGACTACAACGTAGAAGACGAATTCGATGAAGATCCGGAAGAAGGAACTATCACTATCTACGGTGATCCGAAGAGCTATGCGGCTATCCAGAAGCATCTGGAAGAATGTGGTTTTGAAGATGTCGGTGGTGATTTCACTTACATCCCGAACGACCTGAAAGATGTGACTCCGGAACAGCGTGAAACTATCGATAAGATGGTAGAACGTCTGGAAGAGTTCGACGATGTACAGACCGTATATACTAACATGAAACCGGAAGAAGACGCTGAATAAGCTTTTCTTGAAAGATAATGACGGAACGGAGTATCCGGCCGGAATAATCCGGCAAGTGGTGCTCCGTTCTCTTTTTATGTTAACTCGACTAGCATATTGATGACAATGAAATATACTTATCGTACGATGGGAACATGCAGTTCTCAGATTGATTTTGAGGTAGAGGATGGCATACTGAAGGGCGTGCATTTTACCGGTGGTTGCAATGGAAACTTGAAAGGGATTTCAGCTCTGGTGGAAGGTATGAAAATAGATGAAGTGATTGCTCGTCTGGAAGGTATCCGTTGTGGCGGGAAGCCGACTTCTTGTCCTGACCAGCTCTGCAAGGCTTTGCGGGAAATCTAAGTGAGGGATATTGAAGCAAAGAGCACTCCTGAGAGATGAATGTTATTTCTCGGGAGTGCTCTTTTTATGTGAATATTTGATATTAAAGCTGCTCGGAAAGAGTGGAAAGCAGGAATACCAATAGCGCAGCCGCAATGGCTAGTGAAATGAAGGTAAAGACAGCCAGGAAAACGGTTGTCTTGATAAATGTACGTATCCATCCTCGGCGGTATACCGTATGCAGGGAAATGTAGGTGTACACAAACATGCCTGCTACGAAGATAAGGAGAGTATACATTGGCATGTTTCCTTTAAACGATTCCATAAAAGTGTCACTTGTCAGCACGGGTACCAGTGGAATAGGAATCAGTATCAGAAACACGGTGTTCAGGTGGATGGCATGTACGAAATGCCACATGTAGGGGAATTTGGCTTTCCGGAACATTCCTTGTAGAAGCCAGGCAAACAGTGGCAGAAGGAACATCATGTAGAGCGGAGTCCATTTGGACAAATCTCCAAAAAACTGGTTGAGAAAGGATTCCTGACGAAGTTGTTGTGCTTCATCGTTGTGGTCTTCTCTCCATTCGTATACGGGAGTAAGAGCGGTACCGGTGGAGTCTACCAGGAAATGGCGCGCGGCTTGCAGGGATTCAGAGGTAATCTCTTCTTCCTCAATCAGATTATTCAAGTATTCACCTTTTACTTTTTTCAGATTCAGAATGGTATTCAGGTCTTTTTGCCGGAGAGTTGTTTCATGCAGGCAGGAGTCGGCCACGATTCGGGGCATTCGCATGTAGGAAAGAGAGAACCGGTCGTCCAGGCGTTGCACTTTGAACAGCTCCTCGGCCTTTTCTACTCCTCTTTCTTGAAAGGCCTTCACTAACTCAGGGCCTTGGTATACATACACACATGTATCGGGCAGGGTAGCAGATGATTTGAGCTGTGCTACAATTCCGTCGTTGATGTTTAGTGAGCTTACAGCTTGCAATGCCTGATTGGCTTTGTCGGAGGCTATCATGAAGAAAAGGGTAAAGAAAACGACGGAGATGCACATATAGAGCCGGAAAGGATGTACGTAGGAATTGATTTTTCCGGCATTGAATTCGTTGGTCAGGAATCCGGGGCGGGTGAACATCAGCCACAAAGTTTGCCAGATTTTGCTGTCAAACTGGTAGACATTTTCAATGTATTGTCTGAGGTATTTCCAGAAAGGCTGGTAGATGTCAAGGGCATATTGTCCGCAACAATGGCAATACATTCCCTCTAGCTTGGTACCGCAATTCTTGCAATAGGTGTACCCGGGTACAGTCTTTTTACGTATTCTCCGAAGACGTTTCAACTCGATGAGGCGCATCACCCGGCGTTTTCGTTCTTTCAGTCTTTGTCGCATCCGGGCGAGAAGAGTTTTGTGGGTTTCTTCTTTGTGTGTGGTATTTCCCATGTCAGTATAAATGTAATATAAATGATATTTTGACACAAAAGTACGTTCGTAAAATGAATTTAGCAAGTTTTTATATAAGGAATTGAATACGCAGGTATTGGGATTTAGAGACATTAAAAAAGTGATATTGTTTCTTTTGTTGTAGAAACAATATCACTTGATGAATGAACAAACATGGGATGTTTATCCACAAAAGCTTATCCAATCTTGCTTATCTTCTTTAATTTCTCTTCGTCAATGAGCTTTATTTTTCGTCCGTCGATGATAATCAGTTTTTCGGCGGCAAAATTTGATAAAGTTCGGATGGCATTGGAAGTGGTCATGTTAGAAAGATTGGCCAAATCCTCTCTGGAGAGATAGATGCTTAGTGTGCACTGGTCTTCCTCCATGCCGTAGGTATCTTTCAGGAAGAGCAATGATTCGGCTAGACGTCCCCGAATGTGTTTTTGGGTCAGGTTGACAGTTCTTTCATCCGAAATTCCCAAGTCTTTCGACAATTGTTTGATGAAAAACATAGCAAGCTCCGTATTTTCCATAATCAACTGTACGATGATAGGCATAGGAATCAGACACATGGTACATGGTTCAAAGGCAGCTGCTGCAGTCACAAAGTTCTCTTCCGCAAAATAGGCACGATAGGCAAAATATTCTTTGTCCTTTACAACTCGGATAATTTGGCTGCGTCCTCCTACGCCATCCTTGTAGATTTTTACCTTTCCGTTCAGCAAACACATTAAATTCTCTGGTGTTTCACCTTCGCAATAAATCGTTTCGTTCTTTTTGTATTTCTGAATCGTAAAGTTTTGTGCCAGCAGTTCGCGTTGTTGCTGTGTTAATGGTTGCCATAAATCTGGTATACTTTCGGCAATCTCAGCTTCTGTTAATTCCTTTTTTACCATAAAATGTTCCAAAACCATGTTATTAAGCACAAAGGTACGAAGAAAAATTGAAAATATTCTTTTTTTTCTTCATAAAAATGGCTTCAGATAAGTGGTTTGTTATATATTTGCCATGAATATGCGAAAATTGAAAGACTTATATGTAGCTTTGTGGGGCTTGCTGATGGTGTGTCTGCTCAGCGGCTTTCCGCGACAAGGAATGGCTCGCGACAATGCTCCAGCTCTTCCGAAAAAGCCTGTCGTTGCCGATTCTATTATGGAGCATATGTTTCATTCTGCTTCCATTTATTCGCATGAAGTGAAGGGATACAAGGGCGATTTGTATCTGAAAGGTCATTTGAAAGTACACAAGCAAAACCGGATTATCAAGTATGTACCTTCCATGTTTCGCCTGGAGAAGGGAATTAATGATTATTTTCATGAGTCTATCAGTGAGCTGCAATATACGGCTCCTGCCATTTATGACCGAAAGGTCAGGGCAATATCTACGACTTTTCCCAGCACCAGAGGGCAGATATTCGACATTATGGACTACATGAAGTTCAACATTTATGCTCCTTCGCTAATGGGCAACAGGATACTTTCACCGTTGAACAGAAAGGCCCAGGTGCATTATCATTATTTGCTTGAAAGGGTAGAACACCGGCTGGGGGGAGAATTGTATTGCATTCGTGTCGTACCTCGTTATCGGAGCACGCAGTTGGTGGAAGGTTTTCTATGGCTTTCATCAGCCGATTGGACTATCCGAAGAATGAATCTCAAGGGACGTTATGACTTGGTAAGGTTCCAACTGAGCATGCAAATGGGAGAGGAGGACGATACGAAATATCTTCCGGTACTGCTGAATCTTGACTTGAACTTCAAGTTTCTGAAGAATCATCTGGAGATGAAGTACACGGGGTGGATGAAGTATTCATCAGTCGTTTATCGTAAGCCGGGGGAGGAATGGATTGTCAAGAAAACGAACGACCATAATCTGTCGAATTCTTATACCTTGTCGTGTGATACCAGCCGGCTTGTGGTGGAGCGTGACTCGTTCAACCGCATCCGTCCGATTCCTTTGTCTGCTTATGAGGATTCGCTTTACCGTTCGGCAGATGAGCGGCGATTGAAACGGGAAGCCGATACGATAAAGGCAGAGCCTACGAAACTGAAGAAGAACATGGTATTCTTAGGCCAGTTAGGGGATGCCTTGATTAGCAGTTATGATATTGACATCTCTAAAGTGGGAAGCATTAACTGCTCTCCGATTATCAATCCCTTATTAGTGAGTTATAGCCACCGGAACGGAATATCCTATCGGCAGGTGTAAATACAACAAGCTTTTCCATGACGGGCGCCTGTTGCGTATTGTTCCTCAGATTGGTTATAATTTTACAAAGAAAGAGTTTTATGCCAAGGCAGATGTGGAATATATTTACAACCCTCGAAAGCTGGGGTCCATTGAGATACATGGAGGAAATGGTAACCGTATTTACAGTAGTGTTGTGCTTGATCAGCTGGAGCAGATTCCGGACAGTGCCTTTACGTTCGATGGACTGGAACTGGATTACTTTAAGGATGTATATGTGGATGTGTCGCATAATATAGAGCTGTGTAACGGCTTAAAGCTGGGCACAGGTTTGGCCATGCATTGGCGATATACAAAAAGTTCACCGGAGGTAGAAGCGCGTGTACGTTCCAATTATAATAGTTTTGCTCCTCGTATTCGTTTGGAATGGACACCGGGTATGTATTACTATATGAACGGAAACCGAAAGATAAATGTCGGTTCCTTCTTTCCTACCTTTATGCTGGATTATGAACGGGGTATCAAAGTCTTAAAGAACTCCGGTACCTACGAACGAATTGAAGGCTCTGTAGAGCAGGTCATTCGTTTGAAAAATGTGCGTTCACTGGCTTATCATGTGGGGGCTGGAATGTTTACTAACCAGTCGGATATGTACTTTGTGGATTATGCGCATTTTGCCAACTTGAATCTTCCTCAGGGATGGAATGACGATATTGGAGGTACGTTTCAGATGCTGGACGGTCGTTGGTATAATGCTTCCAGTCACTACATACGAGGAAATCTGACTTTTGAGGCGCCTTTCATACTCTTATATCCGGTCACTCGTCTGTTGTCGTTCGTACAGAAGGAACGTATTTATACGGGTATCCTTTTTATGCCTCATCTGAATCCTTACCTGGAATTCGGTTACGGGTTTGCTACTCACCTGTTTGATGTGGGGGTCTTTATCGGAAATGAAAAAGGTAAATTTACATCTGTGGGATGTAAATTTACCTTCGAATTATTCAACAAATAAAATAGTTGCTTATACTAACTCGTCCGAAGTGTATCCTTGTGGAAGCGGACGGCAGTTATATCCTGAAGCCATGATTTCGCCATAAGCTCCAGCAGAACGCAGGGCAATCAGGTCGCCACGGTGTACTTTGTTCAGGTCAATAGCCTTGCCGAATACATCGGATGATTCACAGATCGGACCTACCACATCGTATGTTTCTACAGGTTCTTCCGAGGTCAGGTTCTCAATCTTATGATAGGCTTGATACAGAGCCGGACGAATCAGGTCGGTCATACCTCCGTCTACGATGGCAAATTGCTTGTTGGTTCCTTGTTTTACGTAAGTTACCTTGGTGATTAGGCTTCCGCATTGTCCAACTACGGCACGTCCCAATTCAAAATGAAGTGTTTGTTGCGGACGCAGACGCAGGTGCTTGTGGTAAGTAGCAAAATATTCTGCAAAGTCAGGAATTGGCTGGCGGTTGGGGTGTGCATAATCAATACCCAAGCCACCTCCTACATTGATATGCTCTACAATAATCTGACGTGCAAAGAGCTTTTCCTGTAACTCATTTACACGATTGCAGAGCGCCACAAAGTCGCCCATATCCAGAATCTGTGAGCCGATGTGGAAGTGTAATCCTACAAACTTCACGTTTTTCATCTCCAGAGCCAGGTCAATTACGCGGTCCATGTCCTGTATGCTGATACCGAATTTATTTTCTGCCAGCCCGGTGGTGATGTTGGCATGTGTATGAGCACCTACATCCGGATTGATACGGAAAGCTACGCGGGCAATCTTGTTCTTTGCTGCAGCCAGTTCGTTGATGACCTCCAGTTCTGGAATAGATTCAACGTTAAAACAAAAGATGTCATAATCCAGTCCCAGATTGATTTCCTTGTCTGTTTTTCCTACTCCAGCATATACAATTTTGCTGGCAGGGAAACCGGCTTTGATAGCTGCTTTGATTTCACCTCCGCTCACGCAATCGGCTCCTAGTCCGCTCTCACGGATAATCCCCAGTACTTTCGGATTGGCGTTTGCCTTTACTGCATAATGTACGCAGAATTTATTGTATTTACCTGCTTCTTCCTTGATTTTGTTCAAAGTCTCACGAAGCAGATTCGTATCATAATAATAAAATGGAGTTTCCAGTTTTCGGAATTGTTCTATTGGAAAATTAGCTTTCATAAAACGGGTTTAGTTGTGATTGTTGTTATATTAGAAGAATAAAAAAGGCGGTGATGCGGTTTTTACTGACCGTATCCTCCGCCTTTAGCTTTTATAAAAGGTTGCTTTTATTTCTGGTTACTGTTGAACAGTACGTTGCTCAAAGATTGCAGAGCCTGCTTCTTGTCTGATTCACGAATCAGGAAAGAAATGTTGTAGTTGCTTCCACCGAATGAAATCATACGTACAGGAATTTCACGCATTGCATCCAGTGCTTTTGCTTCGAAACCAACGTTCTCCCATTCCAAGTCACCTACTACACAGACGATACACATGTCATGGTCTACCGTTACCGTACCGTATTTTTTCAGGTCGTTTACGATTTCATTCAAGTGTTTCGTGTTGTCAATCGACATGGATACACCCACTTCTGAAGTACATACCATATCAATCGGAGTCTGGTAGCTTTCAAAGATTTCGAACACCTTGCGGAGGAAACCGTGAGCCAGCAACATACGGCTTGACTTAATCTTGATGGCCGTGATGTTATCCTTTGCAGCTACTGCCTTGATTTTACCTTTTTCCGTATCGTTAGAAATCAGCGTACCCGGAGCGGTTGGTTCCATGGTGTTCAGCAAACGTACCGGAATGTTGGCATATTTAGCCGGCTGAATACAAGTGGGATGCAGAATCTTCGCACCGAAGTAAGCCAGTTCAGCCGCTTCTTCAAAGTGAAGCTGACGTACCGGAGAAGTCTTGTCTACCACGCGTGGATCGTTGTCGTGCATACCGTCGATGTCAGTCCAAATCTGGATTTCAGACGCATTGATGGCAGCTCCAATCAGAGAAGCTGTGTAGTCACTTCCTCCACGCTGCAGGTTGTCGATTTCACCGTACGCGTTGCGGCAGATAAATCCCTGAGTAATATAGATTTCATAACCCGGGTTAGCTTCCAGTTGTGCCGACAGCTTTTCGCGGATGTAAGTCAGGTCTGGTTCACTGTTCTTGTCGGTACGCATGTATTCCAATGCCGGAATCAATGTAGCGTTTACTCCCTGTTCGCACAAGTAATTGGTCACCATGTTGGTAGAAATGATTTCTCCCTGAGCCAGAATGACTTTTTCCTCAAATAAAGTAAATATATCTTTCGTATAAGAACGAATGTAATCGAATACAGATTTTACGAAATCCAGTGTCTTCTGTTTATATTCTTCGGTAGAATACAACTCATCAATGTGCTGTTTATATTTCGCTTCCAGTCTATTGATGATTTCATTTGCACCTTCTGGATTTTTCTTGTACAGATAATCCGAAATTTCAACCAATGTGTTAGTCGTACCTGACATGGCAGACAGGACTACAATTTTCTGTTCGCCGTCAGTGATTAATTTGGCCACATCTTTCATTCTTTGTGCAGAACCCACAGATGTACCTCCAAACTTTAAAACTTTCATTTTACGTTTCGAATTTTAAATGTTCTATAATTAATTAATTTCGGGAGCAAATGTAATAATAAAAACCCTATTTTGAGGTCATTTTGGCAAAAATCCTTTTACTCCTTTGTCTTTTTTATGAATTTGTCGTTTCCGTAAGCCGGTGATGTTCGCATTTGTACACTTTTCCGGGATATTCCGAAAGCAAGTTCAGGTTGTGCGTAGTCATCAGAATGGCTGAGCCTTGGCGGCAGATGTCCTGCAATAATTCCACGATGCGGCGTCCGGTATCCACGTCCAGGTTGCCAGTCGGCTCGTCGGCCAGAATGATTTCCGGCTTGTTCAGGATGGCCCGGGCGATAACGATACGTTGCTGTTCTCCACCGGAAAGCTCGTTGGGCATTTTATATCCCTTGTTTTCCATACCTACCTGCTGTAAGACTTCTCCGATTCGTCGTTCTATTTCGGTACGGCTTTTCCATCCGGTAGCTTTAAGCACGAATTTCAGGTTCTCGTGCACGGTACGGTCTGTCAATAGCTGAAAGTCCTGAAATACAAGTTTCCGGCGAAGGGTAGGGAGGTCCTTTTGTTTCAGGCTACGCATGGCATTTCCTAGCACCCATGCTTCTCCGTCATCAATCTCCACCTCACCGTAGATGGTTTTCAGGAGAGTAGACTTTCCGCTACCCACCTTCCCGATGAGATAGACAAATTCGCCTTTTCGGAGTTCCAGGTTTACATCCGAAAGAATCTCCTGACCTTGCAGGCTCACGTTTACGTGCTGGTAAGAAATGAGTGGTTGTTTTTCCATATCTCGTGATTAGTGTTTTTTCCAGGTGGCACTGTGGCGCTCTTTCAATTCACGGGCTAAGTCTTCAATGCGGTAGCCTTTGTAAGTAAGCAGTACAATCAAGTGGTAAAGCAGGTCGGCTCCTTCATAAATCAGGCGTTCGTCGGTTCCGTTGCAGGCTTCGAGGATGGTTTCCACAGCTTCTTCGCCCACCTTTTGTGCCATCTTGTTGACTCCCGAATTGAATAAACTGGTGGTGTACGATTTCTCCGGCATTTCCTGACGGCGACGGTCGATGAAATCCTGCAACTCTTTCAAGAACATGATGTCCTGCTCATTCTTGTCTCCCCAGCAAGTATCTGTACCCTTGTGGCAGACAGGACCTTCCGGGTGTACCATGATGAGCAGTGTGTCGTTGTCGCAGTCAGCTTTTACCGAAACCACGTGCAGAAAGTTTCCGCTTTCTTCTCCTTTGGTCCACAAGCGGTTTTTGGTACGGCTGAAGAAAGGCACCTTACCCCTTT
>ERZ780045.286-NODE-286-length-9688-cov-5.31724_pt1 | contig 9688 bp, 2 predicted proteins | sample MGYA00511924_ERZ780045 | MGnify/ENA primary metagenome ERZ780045 (study PRJEB29588, sample SAMEA2154082) | human gut metagenome | biome: human gut; feature: human-associated habitat; material: faeces | place: Denmark | collected 2008/2010 ... | reverse complement strand
AATCTCAAACTTGTGAACATAACCCCATCATAAAATGAATAGCAAGTATTCCTGCTGAGTTTATCAAATCAGGGCCTTGTTGTTGATGATGACTCTACCATCAGCTCATATATACCTTTCCGACACAAGCATATCTTATTTTCATTTGTACTCCGAGTGTGTACAGTTTCAAGCCATGATTTACATTCTTATATAAGAAGGTGAAGCCGTGACCATTTGTGTATTTTTGCCAAACTAACTCCAGTACATACAATAGATGTAAAAGATTTCTGCAAAATTGACCGAAATCATAAGAAAAAAACACCAAATCCGCAAATTTCTTAAAGATTATATCCGTTTGTTAAGATTATTTTTGTATATTTGCAGCATTAGTTTTGGTGGTAAAGCCTATTGGCCTGCCACGTGACAATAGGACTTTACGGAGCAAGCCTATATCACAATTCTTCTCCGTAATAACAGTCCGTTCTCTCTCACTGGTCTCTCCCTGCGCGGCAGAGGCATACGTTTTTATATTTTTCAAACACTCCAAATTGACAGCGCATGAGAAAGTTTACTTCTTTGTTACTGTTAGGCTTCGCTCTCGGCAGTTTCGCACAAACGCCCGGAGGAGTCAGCGGAAGCGAACTGTGGTTCAAGACTGCGCCATTGAACTCAGACCTGCAAGGTTATTACCGTTGGCAGGATTTCTCTGGGGATTCCATACGGCTGATGCTATTGGACAGCCGTGGTGTCAAGTCTGAACTTACTCTTCCGAACAGTTCAGTCCATTACTTCAACTTCAATCCGAGTCTCTGGCTCGCAGACGGATTCCGTAGTCTGAGTGCCAAACTCAAGCACGGCGACCTCTCACAGGCTACCGTCATCGGTGTCTTTTCACCGGAACTGGCAACCATCGGCAAGGATATGGTTGTCTATGCTCTTGACGGCCGCAAGGGCGACGGAGCCATTCTGAGCAAGGACAAAGCCGTAAGGGGTAGAGGTGTTGAACCACTGGACTATGGTTCAGCATCGGGTGAAGACCTGCTTTATCAATCAAGTGATTCTTTGTCCGAGAACGGTTTTAAGGAAAGCGCTCTGCGAGTTGTGTCCTACTTCAAGGTAAGCAATCCTTCAACAACATTGTGGGGAGACAACTCCAACACCACATTATTCATCGGAACCCCTTCCACCTCTGGCAGTTTCGGTACGGATTTCCCGACCTCGCTCTTCGGTAATGCTTCCATCCGTGGATATGCCCCTGAGCTTATTGTTTTCAGCAGGATGCTTACACCCGATGAGCGCAGAAAAGTGGAGAGCTATCTGGCGGTAAAGTACGGCATCACCCTCAAAGGCTCGTATCTTGACAGCGACGGAAACCTGACTTGGGACATGGCGGAGAACCAAGCCTACCACCATAGGGTCACAGCTGTTGGAACCGACACGGCAGGAAGTCTCTCCCAACCGCTTTCCGCAACATCATATGAGGAAAGTCCGGTGTATGCGGCCTTGAAGGAGAACGGAACTTATCATGACGCAAATCCATACAACCCTTCATCCGCTTCCCGTCTGCTTGTCATGGGACGTGAAAACGGCAATCCGATGCCGGACAGAGGCTTCACTTTCTGGGGCGACGATGATGTGGCACTTGCAACATATACCTCACCTACAGATTCCCTGTGGCATGTCATGAAACGTACATGGATGGTCAAGACCAACGTGCCGTCAAAGCCCGACAGTACAGTGGCAAGATGGACTGCGCAAGGATTTGAAGTGTCAAGGAATGGCTTTACTGACAATATCATCCAAGAGAAAGCCGCTTCCGGAGCTTATGCCACGACCCCAGCCCTTGTTGGAGGTGGCGGTGCTTTTGAGTTTACCTGTCCGACAAGTCATCCGACTTTTGACGTTGGCTTCGGAAGCATCGGTGGCAGCACATGCAAGTATGGATTCCGGTTCACCAATGCTGGAGTTGTTTATCCGATCATCAACGGAGCGGTCTCAAATTCATACATCGCCACGGATGTTGACGGAACGGACATCTCTATCCGCAAGGAAGGCAAAAACATCTATCTGCGTGTTGACGGAACAGGAAGTGCGACAAGAACCATATCCCTTTCGGATGCAACTGACACAGACACAAATGTGGGCATTATCCGAACGGAAGGAGCAGAGTCCGCCTTGAATATGGCAGGCTTGAGGACAGGAGGAATAGATGATGTCGGTTATATGGCAGAGCTGAGCTATGACCTCACACCGGACAGGGAGTTCTCGGACTATTGCCGCAAGCGTACCGTCATGCTCATAGACCCAAGCGGTGAAGGTGATTTCGACATCAACAGCAACATAAGATGCTCCAAGCCTGATATGACAAGGGGCAAGACCATATTCCGCAATATCCTATGGGATGCAGACGGAAGCGGAAACGATGTGTTCACATTCGCCTATTATGACGGCATCTCCTATGATGCCACTCCTACGCCGTCAAGTTGCGAGAATGGAGTTCCACGCAATGACGGGTATATCGACATAGGCATCAACATCGGTACACCAGTCTATTCCTATGTGCTCAGCGTTGACACCGTTGCAGGAAAAGTAAAAGGAGAAACCATTGCCAGAGGAACATTCTTCGGTGACACGCATAGAATCACGAATCTTGCCCCCGGCGCCTATGCGCTGTCCGTATCACAAGGTGGAGGCAACGAGATTTATGCCACTGGCAACGCACTCTACACCTCATACTCACATGACACCAGGACCTATCTGTCTGGCGACATCTCATGGACGGTGAACGATACAAAATCAAACTACCGTGTGGGATTGGAGCCAAGCCTCACGGACGAGATCACCCAATATGGCTTCGACGTACGGGGCGACAAGGCGCATATCATAACCGGTGGATATACAAGCCTAACCAAATATGTCACCATCAAGCCGGGCGATGTGCTCAGTGTTACAGTCCGCAATATGCAGGTCACATACAAGTTGAACGGACAGACCGTGCATCATGAATATGTCTGGTCACTTCGTGCATGGCGGTTCTGCATCAAGTACGGAAAGGGCGAGACACATATCACAGATCTTACCGTAAACGGTACGCCTGTAACCTCATTCACCACAAGGGGCAACGTGCAGATAGAAACACCCAAGAAGTGTACGACAACGATGACCGTCTATGTCGGCAGCGAGTGTGATGCAAGTATGCCTAACGGAACACAGGCAAGGGAGAACCATGTGGGCAGCTCGGACAGACAGGCTGACAACTCCTTCATTTCTGGAGAAGACGAGAATTTCACTGTCAAGGGCAACGGTTCTACGACAGGCATCTACGAGGCTAAACTCACACAGGACAAGCCTTCTGCGGCCACATTGATGGTGTTTGACGTATCAGGCAAACTGGTAGTGTCACGCCAAATGACAGGCGAAAGCGTCAAGCAAGCCGACTTCAAGGTTCCCGCATCGGGTGTGTATGTCGTGAAGGCAATCTCCGAGAATGGGGAGCATACAAGGAAAATCTCAGTAAAGTAACTTAAAGGAAGATACGCATGAAGAATTATATACAGAAGGTGGCGTGGGCATTGGTTTTACTGCTTGCCGCCACACTGTCCCTTTCGGCAAAGGACGGGACAGCCGTGAGAAAACTCTTCAAGAAGGGTGTCTCTGACAGTATCTCCGTAGGAGGTAGCAAACTGGTCGTTCTTCAGAAAGACCTCATTCGGAACAGAAGCCTTTCCGTGAACTCTATCGGAGAGGAGAATGTTCCTGAGCTTGACTTTGCCATGACCAACGTCACGGCAGGAGGACAGGGCTACCGTTTTCTCCCTCACGGAACACACTTCACAGGCGAGGGCGCGACTGTCAAGATAAAGTATGACCGCACGAGAATACCAAGCGGCTATACCGAGGACGACATCCGTACCTATTACTACGACCCGGCCGAGAAGCATTGGGTTGCGCTGGAGCGTGTGCGTGTGGACAAGAAGGAAGAGTGTGTCGTTTCAAAGACCACCCACTTCACAGACATGATCAACGGTGTGATACAGGCACCGGAGTCTCCGCAGACCGAAGGCTTTGCCCCGACGATGATGAACGACATCAAGGCGGCAGACCCTACGGCGAAGATAAATGTCATTGCACCGCCAAGCGCAAACAACCGCTCGAGTGGCCGCCGGCCCGAAACGGCATGCAGCCAAGTCTCGGCTTGCAGTACAGCAGCGAGGGCGGTAGCGGTTGGCTCGGTGAAGGTTGGAACGTCAGCGTGCCAAGCATTACGCTTGACACCCGGTGGGGCGTGCCTCGTTATGACCAGGCAAAAGAGACGGAGACTTATCTTTTGTCCGGTTCAATGCTCTCCACTATGGATGACAACGGACAGATGGGAGTCGCACACCGTGGCGAGAAGATGAACAGAAAGGCTGACCGCCAGTTCTACCCCCGCCAAGGCGGTGATTTCAGCCGTATCATCCGCAAGGGTGACAGTCCTGCCAACTATTATTGGGAGGTTACAGACAAGCAGGGTGTCAAGTACATCTATGGCGGTGACGGAGCTGTTGTAAAGGGCAATGTCACCGATGCTTCGGGCAGTACCCGTGAGGTGATTGCCGAATGGAAGCTGAAACGTGTCGAGGAACTCCACGGTGACTATATAGAATATGTGTATGACATCGTGGATGAGGATGTGCGTGGCGGCTTGAAGGCCAAGGCTGCATATCTGAAGGAGGTTCACGCAGGTAATGCAGGACAGGAACCGCACACCGTTGTACTCTTTGATGGCAACAAGGTAAAGCAGGTAAAGACCAACAATGCCCGCTATGGATTCCTCGCCTCCTCCAACAAGCTGTTGGAGAAAGTGACCGTGAATTTCCAGGGCGAGACATTGCGCAGCTATGCCTTTGACTACAAGGAAGGTGCATTCCACAAGGAAATGCTCACAGGTGTCAGACAGTATGACAACACAGGAAAGGAAGTTGCTTTCCAGAACTTCGACTATTATGATGATGTGCAGGCTGAAAAGGGATATGTTCCGTTCAAAGATGATTCCGAGAAATGGAACACGCACGATGACGGACTTGACGCAGGTTTCGTCAATCCTTTAAAGACTGTCAGCAAGCGCTTCAGCGACAAGCCAACTGCACTTGGCGGTACGACAAGCTCTTCTGTAAGCGGTTCGTTCTATGCAGGTGTGGGTGTCGTGGACGGAAGTCCCTGGAAAGGCAATACCGTGGGTGGCTCATACAGCTATTCAAGCGACACGAGCAAGGGACTTTCCGCACTCGTTGACTTGAACGGTGACGGACTTCCTGACAAGGTGTACAAGTCCGGTGGTTCTGTATATTATCGTCCACAGATTAAGACAGACAACGGAGAAGTCGTATATGGTGAGCCTGTCAAGGTAAAGGGCATCAGTAACTTCTCGACAACCAAAAGTTCTACCAACACTTTCGGTGCGAATGCCGTTGTCGGTTGGAATGTCCTGACTGCCGTTGTCGGAACGGACAAGTCAACCACCAAGACAAAGACCACTCAGTATTTCAGCGACATCAACGGTGACGGACTTGTTGACCTCGTTTCCAATGGAAAGGTATATTTCAACCACTTGGAGTTTGACGGATCAGGCAATGCCGTGCCTACATTCACGTTGAGTAGTGCCGATACGCCAAGCCCTATCATCTATGGTGGCAAGGTTGACACTTCTGTCATGGAAATCAGTAAGGATGAGCAGGCGGAAGCCATCAAGAACTCCCCTATGGAGGATATTGTGCGTGTATGGCAAGCACCAAAGGATGGAACTGTCAGCGTAACTGGTCAAGTTAGCCTCATTGCACCAACAGATGACTATGATGCTGACGAGTATCAGAAGGCAGACGGCGTAAGAATTGCCATCCAAAAGGGAGGCAATGAACTTTGGAACAAGACGATAGCCAAGGGTGACAACAGTCCATACGGCGCAGCCGTATCATCTGTTGCCGTCAAGCGTGGTGACAGAATCTATTTCCGTGTCCAGTCTGGCTCTGAGGAAACAAGCAACGGCTCATTTGATAAGGTGAATTGGTCACCTACCATTACTTACGCTGGCGAGTCAAATATATTGCCTAACGGGCTTTCTTCAACAGAGTACAAACCTGAGGATGGTGCCATCTACGATGTGAACACCTCCGCCAATGTGGAGAATGGTTCAAGCGTGGAAGTTCGCAGTGCCTTCCACAAGCCTGTAACAACCGACGATGTTGTTCTCAGCATCATCGGCAGCAATGAAAAGAAAGACAGTGACGGGAACGACAACCCGAACTATATCGAGAAGACTGTCTTTGCTCGTACACTGAAGGCTAATGAGACTTTCAATGGCGATTCACTCAACATCAGTCTGGAGAATACAGAAAAACTGACCAATTTCAGCTTTGAGATTTCATCCACCTCAAATGTTGATTGGAAGAATATAGGTTGGCAAGCGTCCGTAACTTACAAGGATTCTGCCAATGTTGAGCATACCATGGCAGTTCCTGCACATTACAAGACTTTTGCAAAAGTCTTGGCAGAGGGCAAGCCATACTTGACCACTGCGACTGATACCGTTCTGGTTGTGTCGCCAGTGCTTACCCTTTCTGACAATTCCATCAATGGACAGGTTACTTTGACCGCCAAGACAGAGGATGCACTCATCGGCAAGAAGTCTTTCAATATCGAGAATGGCATTTTGAAAGCCGATACTCTGCGATTTGCAACTACTGCAGGAAAGAACATCTGGTTTGAATACAGCTATCCGGCAGCAATCTCTAATGAAACTGTTACTTCAGCCTCTGTTTCCATTCTGAAAGATGCGGCAGGTCTCGTAACTGAGAATGTGCTTGCTGGATTCTATGCAGAGAATGACAATCTTGGCTTCGGTATGCTTTACCGTGGCTGGGGAGGTTTTGTCTATAACTCGGCAGAGGGCAGATATGCAAAGCCTATTGACGAGTCATTGCTGAAATTGCCTGAAAACGAGAACGACAAGGTTGACCCTCTCACGATGGCATTCACTCCATTGGGTACAGACCAGACTTCTATGGACAAGTGGGTCGGTCAGCGACAGGACATCTATCTTACTGCAACCGAGGCAAGCACAGCCCGACTGACCGAGCAGGATGTTCTTCTCTCCAATCCGTTGGAGAACGATACCGAGGTAGCAGGACTTGCAGGTGAGTATTTGCAAGGTACTGGTGCTGCGGCAGTAAGCCAAGTGATGTCCAGCAAAAGCACGGTAGTGCAAGGCGGTGCGCTTGGTATCACACACAACGATGCAAGCGGTAGTGCCAAGACAGAGGTCACCATGATGGACATGAATGGTGATGGTTTCCCGGACATCATCGCTGGTGGTACGATTCAATACACCAACTCTCTTGGTGGACTGAGCGGCGAAATCTATAAGGGCATCGGCTCCAGCAACTCCGACAATGCTTCACAGGCATGGGGATATGGCGGTAACCCTGTGGCTTCAGCGTCAAGCATCACAAATCTAGTCTCCAAGGGCAAGGCAACCATACTGAACCAGCAGACTGCATGGCTGGCTCAATTCTCCATTTCTGGCAGTGCGCCAAAGAATACGGATGAGGCAGTTGAATCTTTCATTGACATCAATGGCGATGGACTTCCCGACAAGATTCTTTCAGACAAGAAAGTAAAACTGAATCTTGGCTATGCCTTCACTGAGCCTGTTGACTGGGTGCTGGACCGCATCCAAGGCGGTAAGTCTCTTTCCTATAATTTTGGTGCAGGTGCAGGGGAAGATTTTGGTTGGGGAACTACCCAAAATAAGAGCACAAAGCAGTCGATAAACAAGGCCTCCGGCAGTTTCTCAGCAGGCTTTGGCATCGTAACCTCTGAAAGTGAGGAGGAATACAATCTTATCGACATCAACTCCGATGGTCTTCCAGACAAGGTATGGAAGAGCGACCATGGTATCATTGTTGCCCTCAACACTGGTAACGGCTTTGACGAGCCTATCAGTTGGAAGGGTGTGAGTGCGCTCAGCGAATCGGCATCTACCTCAGAGTCTGCAAATGCAGCGTTCACTTTGACCATCAACATACCAGTCATCAGCATCAAGATTTCAACCAACCCTGGCGCTTCCACATCCCACAGCATCAACCGTCCAACATACTCCTTGCAGGATGTGGACGGTGACGGCTATCTTGACATCGTTGAGTCTGAGAAGGAAAGCGAGTTGAAGGTTACACGCTCAGCCATTGGCAGGACAAACATGTTGAAGTCTGTCACCAACTCCTTGGGCGGCACTTTCACACTCGACTATGCGCATACCAATCCTACCTACGGACTTCCTGGTGGCAAGTGGGTGATGTCTGCCCTTACCGTTGATGATGGAATCCATGACGATGGACCTGTAATGACTACCGCGTTTGAGTACAAGGACGGCAAGCGTGACCGCCATGAACGTGAGTTTCTCGGTTTCGGTGAGGTTATCACCAAGAACCTTGACACGGAGAATGGCAATTCTGTTTACAGACAGGCTGTTGAGAACTACGATGTAGCCAACTACTACACGCAGGGTAATGTTACCGCCACATCCGTAGAGGATGCCAACGGCAACAAGTACACGGAGACAAAGAACCGTTACGACAGCTACTATCTGACTGCCGACGGTGACAAGTACACGTTCGCAAAGCGTGACGTGAACCTTTGGAGTGACCGTGCATCTGCATTCGTACCTCTCCGCTATACGGCAAACTTGCAGTATGAGGGAGCGGCAAACGGTGTGGTTACATCCGAGGCATGGAATGAGTACTACCTCAATGGCTATCATGGTGAGTTGAAGTCCTACAAGTACAGCGACAAGGGAAGCCTTGGTGAGGACGGAAACGGAAAGTTTGACTATGCAACCGCCATCAAATATACGGACAATGCAGTGAAGCACATCTTTGGTCTTCCTATTGATGTAACGGTGACTGGCGGTGACGGCTCGATCTACCACCATGTGACGGCAAAGTACAACACTAACTATGCCAACCACATCACCCAGATTACGCAGCAGTTGAATGACGGTGCGGCAGTTACTGATTACAAGTACGACTCTTACGGCAACATCATCCAGAAGACCCTCCCTGCCAACGGCAAGGGACAGCGTATGTGGTACAAGTACCGCTATGAGCCTGAGATGAACATGTATGTTGAGCGCATTGACGATGCGTGGGGCTACCGCAGCGAGCAAGGCAATTTTGACTATCGCTATGGCATTGCCAAGGAGCATCGTGATCTCAACAACTTCTACTACGAGACTGATGTAGATGACCTCGGTCGCATTACTGGCGTGCGTGGTCCAAATGAGTTGGCTACGGGCGTGCCTTATGCCATCGCCTTTGAGTATCAGCCTTTGGCTACCTTTGGTGAGAGTGGCATTACCGCTCCTGCTTACGCAGTGACCAAGCACTACGACATCCAGCACCCTAACGACGACTTGGAGACCGTTACGTTCGTTGACGGTTTCGGAATAGCCGTGCAGGTGAAGAAGGACGGTGTTGTGACAAGTGCATCCAAGGGGAACTCTGCCAAGGACGAGAATGTGATGATAGTCAGCGGAAGAAACGTGTATGATGCTTTCGGACGTGTGGCAAAGTCTTTCTATCCTACAACGGAAGGAACTGGATCGAAATCAACGTTCAGCAAGTCATTTGACAATGTATCTCCAACGGTTACTGTTTATGACGTGCTCGACCGT
>ERZ780045.284-NODE-284-length-9749-cov-10.0596_pt1 | contig 9749 bp, 9 predicted proteins | sample MGYA00511924_ERZ780045 | MGnify/ENA primary metagenome ERZ780045 (study PRJEB29588, sample SAMEA2154082) | human gut metagenome | biome: human gut; feature: human-associated habitat; material: faeces | place: Denmark | collected 2008/2010 ... | reverse complement strand
GGTTGATCTCCTTCGGCATATTGATATCGAAGGAGCGTGTGCCTGCGGCAATATGGGCCAGCAGGATACCTTGCTTCTTGGTGACGATGGCAGCGGCCATAGTTGAGGCAAGATCATCCACTACTACCACGGCGTTGGTGGGATGCTGCTGCAGATAGACCTCGAAACGAGACATCACCTGCCCCGTAAGCTCGTTGAGATTCTCGCAGTCCACACCCAGATACTCATCGGGCAGGTGGATGCTCAGGTCGTCGAAGAGCGTTCCTTCCAGCGTGGGGTCTCCTTGGCAGCCCGTATAGACGAGCGAATAGCTGATGGGGCTTCCCTCCCTCCGCAAGTTGTCTATCTGGCGGATGAGCGGGGCGACCTTGATGAAATTGGGGCGTGCGCCCGAAACGATACATATCTCCATAGTGTGATGCTTTTTACAATGCAAAGTTAGTCATTTTTTGGCAGACAGGGGAGAAATTCCCACATATCTTTTCGTAAACACCTGTTTTCGCATGCAGACCAAGCTGCTCAATCCCGAGAGAGGCTCTTGGAGTTCAAACAAGTCGTGTATACGGTATTGTGAGTAGTATTTCATGTCGCCCTTACGAGTTTTAACACATAAAAGTAATCATTTTATCTGAAGTGAGCAAATATTTTTCATATTAATTTATTGATTATCACGATGAAAAGCAAGTGATAGGTCTGCCTGATGCCAAGAAACTTATGGAAGACATTCCTAATAAGATTGTCAACTACCTTGGCATTGTGGAAGATGTAAACTTGCTTACAGAGGGCAAAAAGGAATACATAGAGATTGTGGTGACACCAAGCACTATGCGTGAGGCAATTTGCAACGCCATTGTACACCGTGACTATATGGGTGTGCATACACAGATGAAAGCGTACGATGACTGCATTATGCTTTGGAACGAAGACAAACTGCCCGAAGGTATCAATCAAGAGAAGTTGTTTGCCGAACATGCTTCACAACCTCGCAATCGCAACATAGCCAATGCCTTCTACAAGGCTGGCTTTATCGAGCCATGGGGACGTGGCATTAACAAGATACGTCAAGGCTTGAAAAAGATGAGACTTCCTGAGCCTACAATCGAGAATCATGTCCTGACTTCGTCATTGCGTACCCCAAGAAATATAAATCTTACAATTTTTCTCGGCAAGAATGCAAAAAACAGGGCTTTTCTCGTATAGGGGGGCGAGCATGCTATTTTACCCGACTTTTTGCGCGTCTCCCTAAGCAACAAAAGCAACCACTGATTATCAAGCACTTACAAACATATTTTGAAAAAGTGACGAAGTCAGGAAAAAGATGAGACTTCCTGAGCCTACAATCGAGAATCATGTCAGCGGAACATTGATTATCATTTACCGTAATGGCGATGTAAATGGCACTAATGACACCAATAATGTCGGGAATATGTCGGAAACGAACCTTACTGAACGTCAACGGTTTATCTTGTCCACCATCAAAGCCAACCCATTTGTTACTGGAAAAGAAATGTCGGAAACATTGTCGGTGACACAGCGTACGATAGAACGCGATTTGGCGGCAATGCAGAAAGCTGGCATCATTCGGCATGAAGGCAAGGTTAATGCAGGTGTGTGGGTGGTGCTTGAAAAGCCACAAAAGAAAGATAGACCTCAAATCCGCAACTAAGCCCTTCAACGTGTTTATTGCGTGTACACGTCCTTTCATTACTGAATTAGCAGATAAATTGAGGCTGAAAAACCCACTTATGCCTACAATATCCCCTTACCCCACAATGCGACTTGAGGCAATACGCAGTATCATACCCATAAGTTGTAGGCGTTATCCAAAATCTGTCTGGAACACATCCGCGTAAGCATTGTTACAGGTATAGATATTCAGCACATACCGCCTTGATGTCCTGATTCACTTGGCTGGTACAGAGAAAAACCTGAAGACAAACGCTTTTATGCGACTTGTAGCATTGAGTCTGAACCTCTTTACGTCAAGTCTGTGGATAAAGGCCTTGTAGAAGTTACGGATAAGTGCAGTAAGAAGAAGGAACACGGTGTTCTCTGCCATGAAGGATTTGGGCAATCTGTCCCACCCGAAACCATTGTTCATATCATCGAAGATGCGTTCCTTTCCTCCGCGAAGGTTATAGAACTCGACAAGTCCGAAGTGTCGGATGAAGCGAGAGATGGTTCATCAAATGAGTAGTGACATCCTCAACACATGAGCCACCACAGAAGTAGGTACTCATGAGTGAACGGATGATTTCGCTGTACTGATAACCGAACAATCTACACCTTAGACCGAGGGTTGAGTCGATTACTGATGACAATGTGGAGTCAAATTGCTCCATGATTGAAAATTTTCCTCTGAAAGGAGTGAGTTTCTCAGATTTTATTTGTATATTTGCCATGTCTTGTTGACTTTTTATCGTCTTTGGTATTGCAGCACTAAGATAGGTGAAATTTCTGACATGGCAAAATCTTGAGCAACTTATTGTTGCCCAGAATATTATAAATAACGTTAAACTAAAGAGTTGCGGAATTAAGGTTTCAGAAACAGACAACGATTAAAGGACGCAGTAAATGGCTAATTTGTTTGAAGAATCAGACTTTGCCTTGTTTACAAAGTATCAAGGTAAAACACAAAAAGAAGAACCAACCGGTATGGCGGAATTAAAACCGTTATACAACAAACTTGGTTCTATAATTGAAGGTCTGCAAAAACTTGGTTATCCTATAGAAATAAGGAAAATGCCTTTAACTCAAGGAGGACCTGGCATCATGAAATATAATTCGTACCATTGGTCAAAAGTATATCCAAAAGACAATGATCTTTACAATGAATGCAATGGAAAGGTCTTTGTCGTTGTTGGCAGTACTGAAGGTGGAATTGATATACATATTGACTCCAATTCGAGGAAAGGCTACAATAGTGATGAGAATAAAGAGGCACGAATCATAAAAAACGCAACATGGCTTCAAATTTCTCCAAGTGATGCTGCACAACTATCTCTCGAACAACTTGTTGAAAAAGTAGATAGTTATTTTTCTGAGTATTGGACTGAGTTCAATAAATTTGCCAAAGAATTTGGAGTTCAAGAAAGCATTAAAATTTTACAGAGAATGGAACTTGAAAAGATAGCAAAACTTGTAAAGGCTAATCATAATGTCATTCTTACAGGTGCACCAGGTACTGGTAAAACATATTTAGCAAAGAAAATTGCTAAAGCCATGGGGGCTGATGATAACACAATAAAAATGGTACAATTCCATCCTTCTTATGATTATACGGATTTTGTTGAAGGTCTACGTCCTATAGGGGCAGAAGAAAAACTGGGATTTCAAAGAAAGAATGGTGTATTCAAAGATTTCTGTAAAGATGCTATTATTGGGGCTTGTACAAATTCTGTAACCGCATTAGAACACTTTAAAAAGGTTGTAGGAAAAGAGTTTTTCAACATCCCATACAAAAGCAGTCCAAACAAGGAAGCATTTGCTGTAAAAGTAGATGAAAACAACAAATTAAGAGTACGAATCACTGATGATAACGATAATCTTCAAGCGGCAACAGACGAAGATGTTATCGAGTCAATAATGACAGGAAATAGAGTAGGCAACAAAACCTATGCTTTTAGTATAGGTGCATATATAAAAGAACACATCATGACCAAACAAACTTATGTATTCATCATTGATGAAATAAATCGTGGTGAAATATCTAAGATTTTTGGAGAGTTATTCTATGCCGTTGATCCTGGATATAGAGGGAAAAAAGGTTGTGTCACTACCCAATATCAAAATTTAGTTCCTAAAGACGATGTTTTTGCCAATGGTTTTTACATACCAGAAAATGTTTATATCATTGGAACGATGAACGACATTGATCGAAGTGTAGAGAGTATGGATTTTGCAATGCGTAGAAGATTTGCTTGGACAGAAATCACAGCAGAATCTAGACAATCTATGCTCGATGAAGACGAGGCATGGGGAGATTTCGGCAAACCATCTTTGGAGGTTATCAGAGAAATCAAAACAAGAATGAACAACTTAAATGCTTGTATCATTGACAAGTATGAGGAAGAAAAGCTAACAGCCAAAGAGAAGACATACCTAACAAAAGCTTATCAAATAGGAGCGTCATATTTCCTGAAATATGCTATGTATAATGACTTTGATGAATTATGGGATAACCATATCAAAGGTTTGTTGTACGAGTATTTAAGAGGCTCTACGAACATTGACGTAAAGATGGCAAGATTAAGAAAGGCTTATAACGACACGACACAACATTGATTACAAGTGATTACAAAATAGCACCTATTGATCCTATTGAATATCAGGATTTGAAGGAAATTGCAGGAGTAGCCATTTCAAGTATTAGCTTAGATGATTACTCCAATTTGCTTGTATTCCCGGATTCCTTTGAAGAATATGATAGGAATTTTGGGAAAAAAGTGGTGTGCGAAATTGTAGAAGAAAAGAATCTTATTACCAACAGCATAGTTGGATTTATCGGAAGAAACAAAACCCATCTTTCAATACATTCAAGGTTTGCAAATGATCGTGGAGAAGACTTTTTCCTGCATTATATGCTTCAAAAGGTTGCAAAAATCAATATTCTTAATCTGCAACATACAATAGATGATGATAGTGTCTTTGATTTTCTTTTATATCATTTCCCCTTATACCTGAAAAAAGCGATAAACCAGGGTCTTTACAAACAGTATGTTCGACACAAATATAATGATGCTAATGTTAGAGGGGTAATTGATGTAAATAGACATATACACTACAATGAGCCGTTTAATGGTAATGTAGCTTATACAACAAGAGAATATAGCTATGACAACGATGTAACCCAATTAATTAGGCATACAATAGAATTTATTACTAAGTATAAATCTGGCTCTACTGTTCTGAAGATTGACAGCGAAACACAAGAGGCTGTAGCTCAAATTATCAGTGCAACAGTTTCTTATTCACCAAGAAACCTTTCTGCGATAATCAACCGAAATGCAAAACCAATAGCTCACCCATACTATAGTGAGTATGCACCACTTCAAAGACTATGCTTGCAAATTCTAAGACATGAAGAATTGAAGTATGGGCAAGAAGAAGATGAAATGTATGGTGTGCTGATTGATGCCGCTTGGTTGTGGGAAGAATACATTGCCGTGATTTTAGATGGAAGATATATTCATTATCAGAAAGATTAGGGAAAGAGTTTTTATTTGTTTGAGAATTTTCAACAAATAATTCCTGATTATCTGTCAAAGGATAAAAGTATTGTTGCAGATGCCAAGTACATACCTTTGGACAAAGAGAGAAACTATGGTGATGAAAAAGCAACTGCCATATATTACAAAACCATAACATATATGTATAGGTTTTGTTCGAGGAATGCCTATTTGTTTTATCCTCATCCAGATAATGACAAAGTGTTGATAGATTCATATAGAATCAAAACGGAAATGGAAGGTGTAAATGGTGGTGAACTTATTAAAGTAGGATTAAAAATTCCTGCTGGTTGTAAGTCATACAGTGAATTTGCATCACAAATGCTTCGTTCGGAATCAGAGTTTCTAAACTCAATTTAGAGTTTATCATCTTATCAAGATTGATAACTCAATTGGCGAAAACTGAGCATACCCACCCACTCATGGCGGTTCTGTCTATTCATTTTTGATGAAAAAAGCGGCATGAAGACGGCTTAAAAAACGGAGCGTTGCCGTTCACTTTTCCGTTGAATGACAACTCGCATCAAAAAACGGAGCATGTCCGTTCACTTCTCTGCTCTTTTTACGTTATTGTATGTGGGAAAAACATCATTCAATATGTGACCATGGCAGGAAAGACAAAGGACATGAGCCAGATTAAGCAACTATTACTCCTGAAGAAGGAGGGTGTCTCCAACCGCAAGGCCGCCGAGATAGTCGGCATCAACAAGGAGACCGCAAACAACTACGTAAGGAAGGCTCTTGCCGACATACTCGGCATAGACGGCCTTCTCAAACTCGACGATCCCGTGCTTGAGCATCGCCTCAAGGGCGGCACTCCCGCATACGCGGACAGTCGCTTCGAAGTGTTCAAGGAACAGCTTCCATACCTTCAGGAAGAGATGAGGGAAGGGATGGATGAAGAGACAAATGCCTCATGAGGTGAGTTGTCACATCTTCGACACATGAGCCGCCACAAAGATAGACGCACATCAAAGAGCGCAGGATCTCGCTATACTGATAGCCATACCATTTGCATCTCGTCCCCAAGGTGGAGTCTATGGTTTGAGCCAAAAGAGCATCAAAATGCTCCATGATTGGAAAAATTCCTTCCAAAGGAGTGAGTTTCTTGGATTTTATTTGTACATTTGTCATGTCATTCGGAGATTTTGCTATACTTCTTTTGCAGCACTAAGGTAGGTGAAAAATCTGACATGGCAAAGTCCTGAGCAACTTTTTGTTGATCAGGTACTTATAAAAAATGCTAACTCATAGTGCTGCGGAAATTAGGTTAAATTCAAATCAATAATTTATGATGTCCATAAACCAACAAGAAGAAGCATTATTTCAAGAATGGTCTAATGCCCTTGAAGTAACTATGGATGAATTTGTCAGTGACGGACTCCTTTTTCGTGACGGCTTGATTTTTGATGGAGCGAATTGGGTTAGAAGATATTCTGGTAATAATACCGAAATTTGGAATAATTCATCAAGACGCCTTTTGATAATCACAAGGGATCAGCCAAGTGATGATGGTAATGTATGGGATGTAAGAGGTGAAACCCCATATTCACCAGATGGTTATTCTCTCAAAAAGATACCAATGCTAAAATGTCTAATACCATGGGCATATGCATCGTTGCTTTATGACAACGAAACTCAAGGTATGTGCCCTAAAGATGAGATTAGTAAAATTGGTTTTTGGATGACGGCACCAATAGCTAGAATAAATTGTGGCAAAGTAGCAGGAAATAGAGTCAAAGATGGAGGATGCCCTCGTAAAAAAGTAATTGGATATTTAAAGGAAAGCAAGACTTTTATTCTCAAACAACTAAAGATATATGACGCAAACATAATCCTATGTTGCTCAGGATATGATACGCAATCAAATCCAATTATAGATTTTATAAAGTCAAACTATTTGCAAGATTTAGCCAAAATAAATAATTACATTTGGTTTTCTGTTGCTCAAAAGAAAATCATTATAGATTCGTATCATTTCAGTAATAGATACATCAATTCGTATCAAGAAGCTAAATACATCAGAGACAGTATTTTGGAAGCAAAATCCAAAGGATTTACTATTGATTAGTAAATACACGTTAGTATTGCTGAAAACGGAGGATATCCACCCACCCCAAACGGGGATATCCGCTAAAGCTTCGTATAACACTTCGGGATGCCTCCACAATGAAAGCATCCCGAATTTCTTTTTATCCTTCACTTATTTCCCAACCAAGATTTTCTACTTGATGTGCGAAATTACTAAAATTATCACCCCACTCTTTGCAGACGGCAAACTTGATACCATCAGCCGAAGTCAGGATGTCTTTTGAATCAGTGAAAGTAATCGTTTTATCTGAACTGAGCAAATATTTTGCAAGATAATTTCTTAGTTATCAATAATTTGTCTTAAATTAGTAGACCCTAATTATAAATATGGCTGCCTATACATTTGTGTAGACAGCCATATTCTTATTTTGAGTATATTATTATTCTGCGCTGAACAAAGTCCATGTCAAACAATTCAGACCACCGCCACTATTAGTGTTCACATCGGAATTCTCTAGAATTTGAGTCATATCACAATCTATAAGCTCTACTTCATAAGAAGCTCCAAAGGCTTGCTGGATTTGTTGCACAGCTGCTTTGTCGAGTTCATCCCAATTTAATTTTGGAACGATAATACGTTTACCAACTTGTAGAAAATTAATGTATCCCCAACTTCTTGATTTCAAGAGGCTCCACATCTTGGTACCTTTGACTCCTTCAATATCTCCAAAGTGCAGACGTTCAATATCAAAGTATTCTTTCAGTGGCTCACTCAGACGTTCTTCATCGTCCAAATCACAGTAATTTGTAATCAGGACTTTTCCTTCATTGATATATCTAACCATTCCATCGGCATGTCCAATCGGGTTTTCATCTTTTCCTTCCCATTCGATTAGAATAAGACGAATCTGATTATCAAAGAATTGGTTCCACCAGTCTGTAAGCTCCTCTTTGGATAGATTGTTCTCATTCAATACTTTGCTACACATGATGATTGTTGGCTTACCAAACTTGTCGATAGCCTTGATCACATTGCCTCCATCAAGAATAAGAGGGATTGTAACAACATTAAGATTAAGCTTGTCAGCCTTGTCAGTATGTACTTTGTGTAGCAACCAGTTTGTGATATAAGCTTTCTGGTCGCTAAGATAATCCGGGCTATAGGTGTAGTTCAGAAAGAGATCATTCGTCAGCTGCACTGGCATATAATCTCTTGACCAGATGTCACGAGTGTTAAGCAGATCATAGTGCTTCAAGGTCGTAACAGACTCTTTCAATGCGGCATACATCTTTACCCTTAACTGAGGATCCAAACCGTTGCTCTTTCCATGTAGAAGACTGGAATAACAAACCGTATTGGTCATGTTATCCGTTATGAAGTTATCTTTTGATATTATCATACCTTAATTCCGCAACACTATTGTAAATTAAACCTTTTAAGTACCTGAGCAACAAAAAGTTGCCCAGGATTTTGCCATGTCGAAGAATTCACTTATCTTAGTGTTGCAAAAACAAACAAGAGAATCCGACGATAGACATGGCAAAGATACAAATTAAATCCGAAGAACTCACTCCTTTTGGAGGGATATTTTCAATCATGGAGCAGTTTGACTCCACATTGTCATCTGTAATCGTCTCAACCCTCGGTCTAAGGTGTAGATCGTTGGTTATCAGTACAGCGAAAACATCCGTTCACTCATGAGTATCTACTTCTGTGGTGGCTCATGTATTGAGAATGTCGCGTCTCATCATGAACCACCTTCAGTTAGAATTTAATCTTGTTCCGACAAAGGTAATGACTGATGATAAGGCAGCTTATATTGAAGCTCTTAATGCATCTCGAGAAGAAGAGTCGATGTTACCATTCCAGTCTTTCATGCTTCAAGAACATATCAAAAATCTTAAGGCTGAGATAGAACAGTATGAAAGATCTATGGATGATGATGTCGTGATAAATGTCGGGAAAAACTTTGAAAATGTCGGGAAAGAAAAACTGATTGAACTTTCTGAACGTCAGCAGAATATCATTTCTGTTGTTAAATATCATCCAGCAATAACAATTCCGGAATTGGCGCAGAGAATGTCGGGAAAGAAAACTGTAACGACACGTACTATTGAAAGAGATATTGCTGCTCTTCAAGCTAAGGGAATCTTGAAACGTGAAGGCGGTAGAAAAAGTGGTAAATGGATAGTTGTAAACATCTGAATAACCCGAAATCACTTTTATTGTATTGGAAATAAATATTAATTAAAATAGTAGCTTATGAGCAATGTATATTTTGAACCTTGGGTTGGCTGCCAGTACTCCGAGGGCATAAATGGGAAACGTATAATGGTTTTAGGCCATGTTCACGTTTGTGATGGATGTGATAATTGTGGTGTTGAAAAGTGTGATGATTTTTCTACACAGAAGGTGGTGGAAGATTATATTGTTTCCTGACTTCGTCACTCAAAAAACACGTATTTTATAACTGATTGACAAACAATATT
>ERZ780045.282-NODE-282-length-9784-cov-3.05725_pt1 | contig 9784 bp, 10 predicted proteins | sample MGYA00511924_ERZ780045 | MGnify/ENA primary metagenome ERZ780045 (study PRJEB29588, sample SAMEA2154082) | human gut metagenome | biome: human gut; feature: human-associated habitat; material: faeces | place: Denmark | collected 2008/2010 ... | reverse complement strand
GTAAAAGATTTCCGGAAATACCGCTATAATAATGCGGCCTACGCAGCTCTTTACAAACGTTTGAGTAAAGATAATTCTTTGGAGGAATATTGCTTGCAGATGCAACGTTCGGCCAGTAACAAGCGTATTGCCTTATCTTTGTTCGTGTTGCTGGTTTGCGGATGTCTGGTAGCCTATTATGCGATTTATCTTCGTCACCGCTTGCATTATCGTTACAACATGGAGCAAGTGTTTGTGGTGAACCGCACCATCTTTTCGGCTGCCTCTTGTACGGAAGGACTGGGTGACGAGGTGCTGGACCGGATTGTACGGAGTATGTTTAACGAGTTGAACGAGATGCTTCTGCTGGAGAATTTGTCGTTAGCCGTGTATGACGAGGAAACCACTCATCTGAAAACGGCATGTTTTACCGCGGAAGAGAATGAAGAAGAATTGCATGAACGTCTCCAGCGGTGTTACGATTCGGGACAGATGCAGTGGAGCGGTGTCATGAAATGGAGTTTCTTGCCTTTGTGGGTAGAAACAGGAGGCGACAAACATTGCGTGGGAGTATTGGCTTTAAAGCTGGCACGTGCCTATAGTCGGGAAGAAGACCGTTTGTTAGTTGAAATGGTATGTAACTATCTGGCGGTTATTTTGTATAATGCCATTGTACAGGTGAACCGGAAGTTTCATGACATTGAACTGGCTCAGGATGAGGCCCGTCGTTCACTCTTTGAGGAGAATCAACTGCATGTGCAGAATATGGTGCTCGACAACTGCCTTTCTACCATCAAGCATGAAACAATCTATTATCCGAGCCGAATCAAGCAAGTGGCCGATAAATTAAACGGGCGCACAACGGACGGAGTTGTTGGAGAATATGTCGGAACTGGTGGGGTATTACAAGGATATATTTACGCTTCTCAGCTCGTGTGCTTCACGGCAGCTGGAGGAGGTTACTTTCCGTCGTACGGAAGTGGGGGTAGCCGAGCTGGCAGAGGGCGCGGAGAAATATTTGCGTAAGGTGATGCGCAAGCGTAACTTTACGCTGGAATGGCAGATGGATGTACCTTCGCTATGGGTAACGGGCGACCGGGTTTTGTTACTTTTTCTGCTCGAAAATCTGATTGATGAGGCGGTGCGTTATGAGACTTCCGGGACCTTACATTTGGAAGCAAAAGCAGAAGACGGCTTTGTACGCATGGATTTCATTGATATGCGACGGACTTATTCGCAGGAGGAACTGAACGCTTTGTTTTATCCCGACAGAGAGCGTATGTGTCCTTCAGGTGACGGACAGCGGTTGACAGGTACAGAATACTTGGTGTGCAAGCAGGTTATTCGTGACCATGACGAGTATGGCGGACGAAGAGGCTGCCGCATCAATGCTAGTCCTTGGCAGGGAGACGGAGGAGGAAAGGGATTCAGTGTGTGGTTTACCTTGCCGCTCAGACAGAAGAAATAACGAAATAGAATGAACATAAAATCAAGACAAAATGGAGAAGTTTAAGGTTGTCATAGTAGAAGATGTCAAACTGGAATTAAAGGGAACGGAAGAAATTTTCCGTCACGAAATACCGAATGCGGAGGCCACAGGAAAGAGTGCTGGAAGCTGATGGAGACATGTACGCCCGATATGGTATTGCTTGACTTAGGGTTGGGAGGTTCTACCACTATCGGAGTGGAGATTTGTGCCCGTCTTCACCGGGAACGTCCGGATTTGAAGGTGCTTATCTTCACTGGAGAGATTCTAAACGAGAAACTCTGGGTGGATGCGCTTCGGGCTGGAGCAGTAGGCATCATCTTGAAGACCGGCGAATTGTTGACTGCGACCGATGTACAGGCCGTCATGGATGGAAAGAAGATGGTGTTTAACGAGCCGATACTGGAAAAGATTGTGGCTCGTTTCATGCAGACGGTGGAAGTGGAACAGCGTCGTCAGGAGGCAATTATTGATTATGACATTGACGAGTACGACGAACGTCTGCTTCGTCACCTGGCTCTGGGCTATACCAAGGAAATGATAACCAACCTTAAAGGTATGCCTTTCGGTGTAAAATCGATTGAGAAAAGGCAGAATGAACTTGTAAACCGGTTGTTCCGCTCTGATGAACGGACTGGAGTCAATGCCTGTCGCCTGGTAACCCGTGCGTTTGAGCTGCGCATACTTGATATCGACAATCTGGAACCTGATGAAGAATAAATTCAGCCTGCACCCGGCCACCTGCTTCCTGCTGCTGTTTTTGCTGGCTGCCTTGTTGTCATGGACCGGCAGTATTTATGAGTGGGAAGGTGTACGCAGTCTTTTGAGTGACGAAGGACTACGGTGGCTCTTGCGTACGCTTTTAGATGATTATATTCTTTCTCCCGTATTTCAAGCTGTGGTGTGTCTTTTCTTTGGGGGAGGCCTATTTCTCCATTCCGGATTGGGTGATGCCTGTCACAGGATGGTGTGGGGCACCCGGAAATTCTCCCGAAAGGAGAAACGGGGAATCGGATTGGCAGCTGTCACTTTTTTAGTGTATGTCGGACTATGTGTCTTGCTGGCTTTTGGTCCTTGGAATACGGTGCGCAGTGCCATCGGTACATTGTCAGATTCTCCGTTGGCCGATGGATTCTGGGGAGTGTGTTCGTTAGGGGTAGCTCTGCCTTCTATCGTGTATGGTTTTGCTTCCGATTCCTATCTGGACGATTCGGATATAGTAGAAGGAATGGCTTATCTTTACAAGAACCGGGCTACGTACTTTGTCGTACTTCTTTTCATCACGCTTTTCTTCTCTTCGCTGGAGTTTAGTGGACTGACAGATTATGCCGGACTGTCGGATGAAGTGTGTCGCGGAGCTTATCTGCTTTGCTGTGTACTTTTTCTTTTATAAAAAATAGGGCTGTTTCCCTTGAAACGATTATCTTTGCCCCGTTATTTTCAACAAAAATCGGAATAAACGTATAAGATGAAAAAAATTGTATTATTTGCAGCAGCCGGACTGATGTCTTTGGCTGCTTGTCAGGAAAAAGCAGGCTATATCATTAAGGGTACAGCCGAAGGTGTGGCCGATGGCGATACCGTATTCTTGCAGAAACAGACAGAAGAAGGTTTTGAAGCACTTGATTCTGTAGTCGTAAAAAACGGAACTTTTGAATTTAAGGGAACTCCCGATTCTGTGGCTGTATCTCGTTTTGTAACTTACATGAAGGGAGATGCCCGTATGGCTGCCATGGTGTTTGTAGAAAAAGGAAACATTCAGGTAAATCTGAGCCCGATGGAAAGCCGTATTTCTGGAACACCGAATAACGATACTTATCAGAAGTTCATGGATGAATACCAGAAGATTGGTAAGGAAATGAACGACATGTATCAGAAGATCAAGGGTGATACTTTGTTGACTGAAGTACAGCGTGATTCACTGATGGAAGTTCTTGACAAGAAGGAGACAGAAGGTATGGACCGTATTTATCAGCTCGTGTCTGAGAATATTGCTAGTGCCGCAGGGGTACACTTGCTGACCATGTTCGGTTCTTCTTTCGAAGTAGAAAAAGTACAGCCTTTGTTGGAGAAAGTTCCGGCTGCTTTTGCTAATAATGAAGATGTAAAGGCTTTGAAGGAACATGTAGAGACAGTGGCTAAGACAGCAGTAGGAAAGAAATTTATCGATTTTACGCTGAATACTCCGGAAGGCAAACCGGTGAAATTGTCTGACTTCATTGCTGCCAACAACTATACACTGATTGATTTCTGGGCCAGCTGGTGTGGACCTTGCCGTATGGAAATGCCGAATGTAGTAGCTGCTTATGCGAAGTATAAAGCAAAAGGCTTCGGCATTGTAGGTGTATCTTTGGATAACGATGCGGAAAGCTGGAAAAAGGCAATCAAAGATTTGAATATCACTTGGCCGCAAATGTCTGATTTGAAAGGCTGGCAGTGTGAAGGTGCAGCTTTGTATGGTGTGCGTGCCATCCCGGCTACTTTGTTAGTTTCAAAAGACGGTACAATCGTAGCTCGTGACTTGCGTGGTGAAGACCTGGAAGCGAAACTTGCAGAACTGATGAAGTAATCAGCTTCCTCAAAGTAAGAACTTATTATAAAAGAAACGCGGACCCTTCGATAGAGAGGCCCGCGTTTTTTATTGGTATGTGAAGGAGTTTTTTTATACTTCCATCATTTTCTTGAGTTTTCCTGAGAGCAGGAAAAGGATGACGGCAGCTGCTCCGCTCATGAACACGAAAAGCATAAAGAAGTCGAACAAATTTTCAATGGGATAGCCCATGAAACTTTTACTTACTCCATGTTCCGGATAGTAGCCGCTCAGCAGACCGGCAAACTTGTTGGCAGCCGAGGTACTCAGATACCATACGCCCATCAGCAGTGAAGAAAAACGGGCAGGCGACAGTTTGTAGACCAGCGAAAGTCCGATAGGTGCCAGACAGAGTTCACCCATGGTGTGAATCAGGTAAAGACCGGTAAGCCATACCATGCTGACCTTTACCCCCGGCTCAATGTCTTTCACTCCGAAGGCAATAAACAGATAACCTAACGCTAACAACCCCAATCCGATGGCCTGCTTGCGGGGAGAACTTGGTTCAATGCCTCTTTTACCCAGAAATGACCATACTGCCGCAAAGATAGGAGCCAGTGTCACAATCATAATAGGATTGAACGATTGGAAGTAGGCAGCAGGCATTTCCCATCCCCCGATGTGGCGGTCTGTCTGTTCGTCGGCAAAGAAGGTGAGTGAAGCACCGGCCTGTTCGTAGGCAGCCCAGAAGAAGATAACGAAAAATGCAATGATGTAAATCACTCCGATACGCAGTTTCTCGTGTCGGCTCAGTGAGTGGTCGGTAATGATAATCACCGGCATGACGATGGTAGTGGCGTAAATCAGTGAACCAATCCAGTCGGCGTCGGCAAACAGGTGCGCGCTGTCTGCATTCCAATTGATGGAGAAAAGCAAGGTAAGCAGAAGGGTGCTTCCGATCATCAGAAGGGTGCGCGAAGTGGATTTCTGTGAAGAAGTTTCTGATTGCTGTGCGGTTGATGCGCTTCTTTGTGGGGCAACACCTACCGGATTGCCGTCAGGGTCGCAGATGTATTTGTTCTTGAAAATCTGAAAAACAGTTGCTCCTAATATCATGCCGATGCAGGCAGCCAAGAATCCCCATTTGAAGTCCTCTGGATGTCCGGTGTTCCCTACGAGTCCACATACCAGCGGGGCGAGGGTAGAGCCTACGTTTACACCCATATAGAAGATGGTGAAGGCCGAGTCTTTCCGGTTGTCATCGGGTGTATAGAGCCGTCCCACCATGGTCGAGATGTTGGGCTTGAAAAAACCGTTTCCTAAAATCAGCAGTCCCAATCCGCAAAACATCAGGTATTTGGCCAATGCTACTTCCTGAAAATAGCAGGCACTGAGGAACAGCAGGAACTGACCGAGTGCCATGGTCAGTGCGCCAACTACGATGGCCCGTCGGTTACCCCAGTAGCGGTCGGCAATGTATCCGCCGATGAGCGGAGTAAGATACACCAGTCCCGTGTAACTGCCATACACTTGTGAAGCCATTTCCTTGTCGAAAAGCAACGCCTGTACCATGTAAAGCATGAACAGTGCGCGCATGCCGTAGTAACTGAACCGTTCCCACATCTCAGTTACGAAGAGTAAATAAAGTCCTTTTGGATGCCCTTTTGTTTGATTCATTCTGTTTTTATTGATAAAATGTTAGTAAATTGATTGTTTTTGCAAAAATAGAAAATCATTCTTATCCCTGCAAATGAAAAAGCCATCCCAAAGAGTGAGATGGCTTTCAAGTATAATGTAAGTTTATGAATTTGTCAATGGATAGTCACTTGGTCCAGTTGCTGGTAAGTAGCAGTGATACGTTCCATGAATTCTGAAGTAGGAGCTACCGCCATAAGTTGCAGCATCAAATCGTTTACATCAGCTTTGCTGTCGAGCTTGAGTGCGCGTGTCAGATCATTAAGAGACTCTTCATAACGTTCTGTTTCAAAGTAGAGTTGCGCGCGCGATTTGTAGTTTTCTACATCTTCCGGATTCAGACGAATCGCTTCATTCAAGTCTGCTTCGGCACGTTCCCACATTTTCAGGTTAGTAAGCAGCACTCCTCTGGAATAGTGTGCAAACGAACGGTATTCTGTATCGGCTTCCGGAATAAGTTCCAGACTGGAGTTCAATGCCTGCAATGCCAGCTTGGTATCATTGCAGAAATTGCAGATTAGTGCCATGTAGCAATGTGCATATCCGTTGTCTGGATGCTCATTGATTTCTGCATTTAAATAGGTATAGGCAGCTTCGGGATTTCCTTCATTGAGGGCTTCCACTCCCTTTACGTAGTTTTCGCTTTCAGGGCGTTGAATATTTTCTCCATACATTTGTATGGTAGAAATAAAACAGCAAATCAGAATTGCTGAGAGTGTTTTCATGGTGGCTTTCATAGAGTCTAGTTTTTATTAACGGGCGCAAATCTATAAACTTTTTATTATACTGCAAAGATTTTGCAGAAAATATTACAATTAGATGAAGGTAATCCGTAAAAACTTCCCTATATTTGCAGTGGAGAAAAATCAGAATATTTTAAAAGGTATTTCGAATAAGTATAGATTCTAATTAAATAATATAGTAAACCTAATTTATTTGGTAACCATGAAATCACTTAATGAAATTATTGCACAATTCCCGGAGGTTGGAGAGGTGAAAGAAATAATTCCTTTGACAGCCGGTTTGATTAATCAGACTTATAAAGTTCAGACTGCAGATCCGCAGGCTTGCGACTATATATTGCAGTGTGTCAATCATCAGGTATTTAAGGATGTAGCACTTCTTCAGCATAATATTGAGTGTGTGACCCGTCATATTCGTGAGAAACTGGAAAAGGCTCATGAAACGGATATAGATCGCAAGGTACTTCGTTTTGTACCGACTGCCGAAGGAAAGACATATTATTTTGATGGAGAACGTTACTGGCGTGTGTGCGTGTTCATTCCTGAGTCGCAGACACTGGAAGCAGTAACTCCTGAATCTTCTTACCTGGTAGGTGTGAAGTTTGGTGAGTTTGAAGCCATGCTGGCCGACCTTCCCGAGAAACTGGGTGAAACCATCCCTGATTTTCATAACATGGAATTCCGCATGCAGCAGTTGCGTGAAGCTGTGGCACAGAATGCGGCAGGACGCATGGAGAAAGTGCAGTCGCTTGTAGATGAAATTGAAAAAGATGCGGAAGAAATGTGTACGGCTGAACGTTTGTATCGGGAAGGGAAACTTCCGAAACGTATCTGCCATTGTGATACGAAGGTATCTAACATGTTGTTTGATAAAGACGGAAAGGTGCTGTGTGTAATCGATTTGGATACAACCATGCCAAGTTTCGTATTCTCTGATTTTGGTGATTTCCTTCGTTCCGCCGGAAATACGGCTCCTGAAGATGAACCTGATTTGAACAAGATTCATTTCAACATGGATATTTTCCGTGCCTTTGCCAAAGGATACATTGAATCGGCTAAGAGCTTCCTTACTCCGCTGGAAATAGAGATGTTGCCATACGCTGTGATGTTATTCCCATACATGCAGGCCGTGCGCTTCCTGGCTGACTATATTAACGGGGATACATATTATCAGATAAAATACGCTGAACACAACTATGTGCGTACGCTGGCACAGTATAAGCTGTATCAGGAAGCACGTCGTGCAGTTCCTGAAATGAAGGAGTATATTTCTTCGCTGCTGTAAATCAGTGATTTGAAATTCTATAAAAGCGCCTTGATATTCTCTTTCTCAGAATGTCAAGGCGTTTCTTTTCAAACGCCTTTGCGTTTGAAGTAAAATGTACTTGCGTTTAAAAGAAAACGTCCTTGCGTTCGTAACGAAACGCAAGGACGTTTTCTTGATCCATTTCAGTCAATATTTCCTATGGTAAATTTCTCAGGGTGTTTCCCTTTGAAATCTTTGAAATATAACTTGATTTCCTTCATGTCTTTTTCAATGTCACCCGTGGGCAAGAGGTATTTTCCTGCTGTAATGCACTTCTTTTCATAATCTATTCCAATCAGTACAATTGGAATTTTTGCTCCCAGGGCAATGTAATAGAATCCCTTTTTCCAGTCGGGATTGGCCGAACGTGTTCCTTCCGGTGTAATGGCCAGATGGAATGTGTCACTTTTTTCAATGCGTTGCACCAGTTGGTCTACCATAGAAGTACGCTTGTCACGATGTACGGGGATACCTCCCATTTTTCGGAATATGATTCCTAATGGGAAGAAGAACCATTCCTTTTTCATCAGAAAACCCGATTCACGCCCTATGGCCGTGATAAACAATTTTCCGATGAACAAGTCCCAGTTGGTGGTATGCGGAGCTGCACAGATGATGCACTTCTTAAAATCGGGTACATTTACTTCTGCTTTCCAGCCCAGCAGTTTGTGGTAGATAAACCGGCAGATAGCTTGTTTCATGTGCTGTTATTTCGACAGTTCTTCCAGTTTCTTGAATACGTTGTCTACTTCAGCATTGAAGTCAGCTCTCAGTTTCTTGTAGAACAGTTTCACGCTGCCCGGCTCTGTGTGGCTGATGCGGCTGATGATATCATTACGCAGGTTAATAATCTGCAGGAATACCTCGCTGTAAGCTTCCCGTTTTTCTGCATTTGCGTTTGCCGATTCTACCAGGCAGAGTCCTGCTGCCAGTTCTGTAATATAATTGACTGTTTTTTTCAATGATCTTCTACTAGCCATAATTCTAAAGTTTTTAGTTAATAAAAAATGATTATGGTGTAAAGATACGATTTCTTTTGGAATATCCATGAAACAGTACCCGATTCTTGTGGATAAAAAACATTCCGTACTATTCCGGCGACCTGTGTTGAGTGAAGAAACAGTTACCGGAATGTACGGAATGAAATTAGTAAAAGAGAGATTGTATGAATGTGATTCTGTATTTATTTTTTCAAAAGTAAACGTCTATCCATTTTTATCCAAATCCGAATGTGGATTGCTGTGCTTAAGTAGTTGTTAGATAAAACTATTCATACTAAAATGGGGATTATGCGGGCGAAAAAATATGATATTTTTAGTTGAAAAATTGCTACCTTTGTAACAGTGGAGTAAAAACGTTATGAGACGAATACTAATTTATACAGGTGCAGGCTTGCTGCTGTTATTACTGTTACTGGCTGGTGGGTTATGGATTTTTCGTAATCATATTTTAAACCGGATGGCAGAAAGGCGGATAGTCAAACTGGAGCAGCGCTACGGATTGGAAGTGAATTATGATGATTTACGCTTTGAAGGGACCGGACGTCTTTTCTTGAACGGGCTGTCAGTTGTTCCCGAGAAAAGGGATACATTACTGACGCTTCGGTCGGCCACGTTTAACTTGGGATTCTGGCAATTGCTGAAAGGAAATGTGGAGGTGATGGACGTGGCGTTGGACGGATTGACCGTGGATTTTGTCAAAGAGAACCATCAGGCCAATTATGATTTCTTGTTCCGAAGCAGATCGGAGGGAGAAAAAGAAACGGAACGGGCCTCCGAAAAGGTGGGGTATGACAAGCGTGTGCAGACTTTGTTGAATGGAGTGTTCCGTTTATTGCCTTCTGAAGGACGTCTCACTCGCCTGCATGTACGCGAACGGAAGGACAGCGATTCCGTCAGTTTGTATGTGCCGGAGTTCTGTATTGAGAATCATCAGTTCCATAGTCAACTTACTTTCGTAGAAGAAGGACATACACAGCATTGGAAAACGGAGGGAGAAATCAATTCCGGTGAGCGCCGTGTGTCGGTCAGCATTCAGGCCCCTGA
>ERZ780045.259-NODE-259-length-10366-cov-2.85792_pt1 | contig 10366 bp, 7 predicted proteins | sample MGYA00511924_ERZ780045 | MGnify/ENA primary metagenome ERZ780045 (study PRJEB29588, sample SAMEA2154082) | human gut metagenome | biome: human gut; feature: human-associated habitat; material: faeces | place: Denmark | collected 2008/2010 ... | reverse complement strand
CTGAAGTGAGTTATAACCCTTCTGAAGAGCTGGTGCTGTAGACTTCTTTACTGCAGTCTTTCTTCCCTGTTTTACTAACTGGTTAAATGTTGGCATTCCGTTTTCACCTCCCGAAATTAGAATAATGAATGGTTGCATCTTAGTATCAACTAAGAAAATGTTTTGTCACCAAAACAGCGCAAAAATAGTACTTGCCTATTCGCACGCTTTATTAGTATATATATTTGCAAATTCAGTGTCAAGCATTTTTTCAAAAAAAGACAAAAGCGTGCCAGATTTTATCAATCTGACACGCCATAAGTTTCTATAAAGAATTAATCTTCCTGTGTGAAAACAAGCTCGTCTTCACCAGACTCATCTTCATCTTCTTCAATGTAGTTATCTGTAGAACTGATCTTGATATCCTGATAACGCTTCATACCTGTACCGGCAGGGATAAGCTTACCAATAATAACATTCTCTTTAAGACCAATAAGTGGATCAATCTTTCCGTTAATAGCTGCATCTGTAAGAACCTTAGTTGTCTCCTGGAATGAGGCAGCTGACATAAATGATGTAGAAGCAAGTGAAGCCTTAGTAATACCAAGGATAATCGGAGTACCTGTAGCAGGTGTCTTTCCTTCTTCCTCAAGTCTCTCATTAACTTCCTGGAACTCAATTGTATCAACCTGTGATCCTGGAAGGAACTTAGAATCTCCAGCTTCATCAACAACTATCTTCTTAAGCATCTGACGAACAATAAGCTCGATATGCTTATCATTGATATCAACACCCTGGATACGGTAAACCTTCTGAACTTCACGAAGGAGGTAATCCTGAACAGCTCTTACACCAAGAATTCTTACGATATCATGTGGATTCTCAGAACCCTCTGTGATTTCTTCACCCTTAGCAACAACCTGTCCTTCAACAACCTTTTCTCTTGTATCCTTAGATAATGGATAAGCCTTTGAATTACCTTCATCATCAGTTATAACGATTTCAGTCTTCTTCTCAGTCTTAACAATACTTACAGTTCCGCCAAACTCAGCAAGTACAGCAAGCATCTTAGGCTTTCTTGCCTCGAAAAGCTCTTCTACTCTAGGAAGACCCTGAGTAATATTATCACCGGCAACACCACCTGTATGGAATGTTCTCATAGTAAGCTGTGTACCAGGCTCACCGATTGACTGGGCTGCGATAATACCAACAGCTTCACCAACCTGAACAGTCTGACCAGTTGCCATGTTAGTTCCATAACATTTAGCACATACACCAATGTGTGAACGGCAAGTAAGGATTGTTCTAATCTTAACCTTATCAACACCAGTCTTAATAATAGCTTCTGCTCTCTTAGGAGTTACAAGATGGTTAGCTTCAACACAACCCTCGCCTGTAGCCGGGTCAACAATATCCTCAGCTAAGTATCTTCCTGTAATACGCTCCTGTAATGGCTCAAGGATATCTTCCTTGGCATCACTTGAGTTAGTAGCTCTGTTATTAACAAATGAGTAAACATACATACCAGGTATCTGCTTACCTGCACTACAATCTGTCTCTCTGATAATAAGATCCTGAGAAACATCAACAAGTCTTCTTGTAAGGTATCCTGAATCGGCTGTACGAAGGGCTGTATCTGAAAGTCCTTTACGGGCACCGTGAGCTGAAATAAAGTATTCCAGAACATCAAGACCTTCACGGAAGTTTGACTTGATAGGAAGTTCGATAGTGTTACCTGATGTATCAGCCATCAAACCACGCATACCTGCTAACTGCTTAATCTGCTGGTTAGAACCACGGGCACCTGAGTCAGCCATCATGAAGATGTTGTTATATTTATCAAGACCCTGAAGAAGGGCATCCTTAATCTTATCATCAGTCTCCTGCCATACGCGGATAACATTCTTATGTCTTTCCTCGTCAGTAGCCTGACCTCTGTTATATTTAACAGTAATCTGTTCAACTTTCTTTTCTGCCTCAGCAAGAAGCTGCTTCTTAACTGGTGGCACTGTCATCTCAGAAATAGAAACAGTCATGGCAGCTCTTGTAGAGTACTTATAACCCATAGCCTTGATATCATCAAGAACTTCTGCAGTTGTTGTAGTACCATGAGTATTGATAACATGCTGTAAGATATCCTTAAGCTGCTTCTTTCCTACATGGAAATCAACTTCTGGAAGTAATAAATTCTCTTCCTTGCTTCTGTCAACATATCCTAAATCCTGAGGGAGAATCTCATTAAATATAAGTCTTCCAAGTGTAGACTCAATATTACCTGAAAGCTCTTCTCCGTTAACATTCTTAGTTACATGAACCATAATCTTGGCATGTAATGTAATTATACCATTCTCATAAGCAAGAACTGCTTCATTAATGCTCTTGAAAATCTTGCCCTCACCCTTTGCACCTGGTCTTTCCTGTGTAAGGTAGTAAATACCAAGTACCATATCCTGTGAAGGAACGGCTACAGGACCACCATCAGATGGCTTAAGAAGGTTGTTAGGTGAAAGAAGCATAAATCTACACTCAGCCTGAGCCTCAACAGAAAGTGGAAGATGGACAGCCATCTGGTCTCCATCGAAATCGGCCTTACCTTCTACAAGGATTGGCTCAAATGCCTGAATACCAAGTCTGTGAAGTGTAGGAGCACGGTTAAGCATAACTGGATGCTCTTTAATAACATCTTCAAGTACATCCCATACTTCTGGATCAAGATGTTCTACGCTCTTCTTAGCTTTCTTAATATTATCTGCAAGATTACGTCTTACAAGCTCTCTCATAACAAATGGCTTGAATATTATTCAAGCCATCTCTTTAGGAAGACCACACTGGTAAATCTTAAGCTCTGGTCCTACTACGATAACTGAACGTCCTGAGTAGTCAACTCGCTTACCAAGAAGATTCTGTCTGAAACGTCCCTGCTTACCCTTTAATAAATCTGATAAAGACTTAAGTGCTCTGTTACCAGGACCTGTTACTGGACGACCATTTCTACGTCCGTTATCGATAAGAGCATCAACAGCTTCCTGAAGCATTCTCTTCTCGTTACGTACAATAATTTCAGGAGCTCCAAGCTCAAGAAGTCTTGCAAGTCTGTTATTTCTGTTAATAATTCTTCTGTAAAGATCATTAAGATCTGAAGTTGCAAAACGTCCACCATCCAGCTGGACCATAGGTCTTAAATCTGGTGGAATTACAGGGATTTCTGTAAGAATCATCCACTCAGGCTTAGTTCCTGCATTCTTAAATGCTTCAACAACTTCAATTCTCTTTATAAGTCTGGCAGCCTTCTGAGAAGTAGTGTTAGCAAGCTCTTCCTTAAGTCTTACTTCTTCTTCTTCAAGGTTAACCATCTGGAGGAGCTCGAGGATTGCCTCAGCTCCCATACCAACACGGAAAGCCTTGCTTCCGTACTGCTCACAGAGTTCTCTGTATTCAGTCTCTGAAAGAATCTTCTTGAAAGGAATATCTGTTTCACCTGGATCAATTACGATATATGAAGCAAAATATAATACCTTTTCAAGGTTCTTAGGACCAATATCAAGAATGAGATCCATGCGGCTAGGAATACCCTTGAAGTACCAGATGTGAGATACTGGTGCAGCAAGATGGATATGACCCATACGGTCTCTTCTTACGCTGGCCTTGGTAACCTCAACACCACATTTATCGCAGACAATACCCTTGTCCTTAATCTTCTTATACTTACCGCAGTGGCACTCCCAGTCCTTGCTAGGACCAAATATTCTTTCGCAGAAAAGTCCGTCCTTTTCTGGCTTAAGTGTTCTATAGTTAATTGTTTCAGGTTTGGTAACCTCACCATGAGACCACTCCAAAATATTCTCAGGAGAAGCAAGCTTAATCTGAATCTTATCAAATTTCATTGACTTATTTGATTTAATTTCTTCTGCCATTATAGTGCTCCCTTCTAATTAATATTCATCTGAATTGCCATCGCCGTAATCGTCATCAAAATCATCGGCCATATCAAAATCAGCACCATCATCTGAATCTACAGCATCTTCTGTTCCATCTTCATTAAGAGTAACTGTTGACATACCGCCAGCCTTGTACTCTGCCTCTTCCTCTCTGCTGTTTCTTCTGTATCCATTACCTTCATCAAGAACCTTCTTGAAATCAGTAACTTCATATTCAGAACTCTCAAGAAGTCTGACTTCATTGTTGTCCTGATCAAGAACTCTAACATCAAGTGCGAGTGACTGAAGTTCCTTAAGAAGAACCTTGAATGATTCTGGAACTCCTGGTTCAGGAATATTCTCACCCTTAATAATAGCTTCGTAAGTCTTAACTCGTCCTACAACATCATCAGACTTAACAGTAAGGATTTCCTGAAGAGTATAAGCAGCACCATAAGCCTCAAGTGCCCAAACTTCCATCTCTCCGAATCTCTGTCCACCGAACTGAGCCTTACCACCAAGTGGCTGCTGAGTTACAAGTGAGTATGGACCAGTTGAACGTGCATGAATCTTATCATCAACAAGATGATGAAGCTTTAAGTAATGCATGAATCCGATAGTTACAGGACTGTCGAAGTACTCACCTGTTCTACCATCTCTAAGTCTTACCTTACCATCACGGCCGATTGGAACACCCTTCCATTCAGCTCTGTGATCTCTGTGTTCTGAAAGGTAATCAAATACCTCTTTATTAAGAACATCTTTATACTGTGCTGTAAATGTAACCATATCCTCAGGATATTCTTCGCCATTCTTCTCAGCCTCAGCCTTCTGGGCTGCAAGCTCTTCATCATCGAATGGATGGTTAGCATAAGCATTTGCCATATCAAGAGTATCCATAATATCATTCTCATCTGCACCATCGAATACTGGCGTAGAAATATTAAATCCAAGTACCTTGGCAGCAAGACTTAAATGAATCTCAAGGACCTGTCCAATGTTCATTCGTGAAGGAACGCCCAGTGGGTTAAGTACGATATCAAGAGGACGGCCATTAGGAAGGAATGGCATATCTTCAACAGGAAGTACTCTTGAAACGACACCCTTGTTACCATGACGACCAGCCACCAACGCCAATCTTTCTCTTCTGTGCAATATATATACGAACAGATTTGTTAACTCCTGGTGAGAGTTCATCTCCGTTCTCTCTTGTAAATGTCTTAACAGCAACGACGATACCATAAGCACCATGAGGTACCTTAAGTGAAGTATCTCTTACTTCTCTTGCTTTCTCACCAAAGATAGCTCTAAGAAGTCTCTCTTCAGCAGTAAGCTCTGTCTCTCCCTTAGGAGTAACCTTTCCAACAAGAATATCTCCGGCTCTTACCTCAGCACCAACGCGGATAATACCGTTCTCATCAAGATCCTTTACAGCGTCTGAACCTGTTGAAGGAAGATCTCTTGTAATCTCTTCAGGTCCTAACTTAGTATCTCTTGCTTCTGTCTCATATTCTTCAATATGAATAGATGTATACACATCATCTCTTACGAGACGCTCACTAAGAAGTACAGCATCCTCGTAGTTATAACCTTCCCAAGTCATGAAACCGATAAGAGGGTTCTTACCGAGGGCAATCTCACCATTAGATGTAGATGGACCATCAGCAATAACATCTCCTGCCTTAACCTCATCACCCTTGAAAACAATAGGTCTCTGGTTATAGCAGTTACTCTGGTTACTTCTTGAGAACTTAGTAAGCTTGTATTCACGCGCCTTGCCATCCTTTTCTCTGATAACAATCTTGTTAGATTCAGAAGAAAGAACAACACCATCAGCCTCTGCAACTACACATACGCCTGAGTCAACAGCAGTCTTATTCTCAATACCAGTTCCGATAACAGGAGCTTCTGTCATAAGAAGAGGTACGGCCTGACGCTGCATGTTAGAACCCATGAGGGCACGTGTACAGTCATCATTCTGAAGGAATGGAATCATTGATGTAGCAACTGAGAATACCATCTTAGGAGATACATCCATAAGATCAATCTGGCTCTTATCGAACTGAGAAGTTTCTTCTCTGTAACGTCCAGATACAGTATTTCTTACGAAATAACCATTCTCATCAATCTCAGCATTAGCCTGTGCTACATGGAAATCATCTTCCTCATCAGCTGTGAAGTAACGTACTTCATCAGTAACTCTTGGATTCTTAGGATCAGACTTATCTACAATACGATAAGGAGCTTCAACGAATCCATATTCATTAATTCTTGCATAAGATGCAAGAGAGTTAATAAGACCAATGTTAGGTCCTTCAGGAGTCTCGATAGGACACATTCTACCATAATGAGTATAGTGTACATCTCGAACCTCGAAACCTGCACGATCTCTTGAAAGACCACCAGGACCAAGGGCTGAAAGACGTCTCTTATGAGTAATCTCACTAAGAGGGTTATTCTGATCCATGAACTGTGACAACTGCGAACTTCCGAAGAATTCCTTAATAGCAGCTGTTACAGGCTTAATATTAATAAGTGACTGTGGAGATATTCCACTAAGATCCTGTGTAGACATTCTCTCACGGACCACTCTTTCCATTCTTGAGATACCAATTCTGAACTGGTTCTGAAGAAGCTCTCCTACAGCTCTGATACGTCTGTTTCCAAGGTGATCGATATCGTCCTTAGTACCAACACCATATTCAAGGTGCATATTATAATTAATAGAAGCAAGAATATCTTCTACTGTAATATGCTTAGGAATAAGGTCAGCAATGTTCTTAGTAATAGCTTCCTTAATATCCTCTAAAGATTCATTCTCAGCAAGAATCTGTGCAAGAACAGGATAGTATACATACTCTGTTACACCAAGCTCCTTAGCTTCTTCTTCGCTGATATCAACCCATTTAGTAATATCAACCGCACGGTTAGAAAGAATCTTAACAACTCTGTCAGATACTGTACCATCAGCAGCCTTAACTTCTACAGTAATGAATACTGAAGGAACAGCTGCATCCTGAATAGCCTGTGCTGATTCTCTTGTAAGCTTCTCACCTGCTGTTGCAATAACAGTTCCGTTCTCATCAACAACATCCTCAGCAAGAACCTGTCCTGTAATTCTGCTCTTGAAAGAAAGCTTCTTATTAAACTTATATCTTCCTACGTGTGCAAGATCATATCTTCTTGGGTCAAAGAACATACCTGAAATAAGTGCTTCAGCACTCTCTACAGATAATGGTTCTCCCGGTCTTAACTTCTTATAAAGTTCAAGAATACCTTCCTGATAGTTAGTAGAAGTATCCTTCTCCATAGTAGCAAGAAGCTTAGGTTCCTCGCCAAAAATATCAAGAATCTCCGCATTAGTACCAAATCCTAATGCTCTGATAAGAACAGTAATAGGAACCTTCTTATTACGGTCAACCTTAACATAGAATATATCATTAGCATCTGTTTCATACTCTAACCATGCACCTCTGTTAGGAATTACCTGACAGCTGTACAAGAAAATCTTACCATACTTATCTTTCTGTATATCATAATAAATACCAGGTGAACGTACCAACTGGCTGACAATAACTCGTTCAGCACCATTAATTACAAATGTACCTGTCTTAGTCATTAATGGCAGGTCTCCCATGAAAATCTCATGTTCGCTGATGCTTTCTGTCTCTTTGTTATGAAGTCTTACTGTAACCTTAAGAGGCGCTGCATATGTAGCATCTCTTTCTTTACACTCTTCAATTGAATACTTAACTTCGTCTTCACATAACGCAAAATCTACGAATTCCAGACTTAATCTTCCATTATAGTCTGCAATTGGAGATATGTCATCAAAGACCTCTTTCAAGCCTTCATTCAAAAACCACTGGTAAGAATCCTTCTGCACCTCAATAAGGTTAGGCATCTCAAGAACTTCTTTCTGTCTTGAGAAACTCATACGCATTGCCTTGCCCGACGTTATTGGGCGTAATCTGTTTTTCTCCATTGACGTTTCACCCCTTAGTTTTCTTCACATTAATATATTACATTATCAGTAAATGTGCAAAGAATAAGCACAATTTACCACAATAGTGCATTGTCCATAATACATCAAAGATATATATATGTCAAGGGATTTTTAAAAAATTTCCACGAATATATAGAATTGTATAAAGATAATAGTATTTCTGCCATAGCTGGCATAATAAAATAAAGATGTGATTTATAGAAAAAAGAAAAGACAGGAGCCGTGAAGGCCCGCTGTCTTTCTTATTATATTCATTAGAACAATCAAGTGAATTACTTAAGAGTAACCTTAGCTCCAACTTCTTCGAGCTTCTTCTTGATTTCCTCAGCCTCTTCCTTAGAAGCCTGCTCCTTAACAACCTTAGGTGCGCCATCAACAACGTCCTTAGCTTCCTTTAATCCAAGACCTGTGATTTCACGAACAACCTTGATAACCTTAACCTTCTGATCTCCAGCTTCTGTAAGCTCTACATCAAATTCTGTCTTCTCCTCAGCTGCTGCTGCGCCACCACCTGCTGCTGCAACTACAACGCCTGCTGCTGCAGATACGCCAAATTCTTCTTCACAAGCCTTAACTAAATCGTTAAGCTCTAATACTGATAAACCTTTAATAACTTCAATGATTTCCTGTGTTGTCATTATTATAATCTCCTTTTTAATATTATTCTAAAATTGAAAGAGCATCTATGCTGCTTTCATAGTTAATTCAGTGTTAAACTGATTAAGCAACTTCCTCGTTCTTCTCAGCAATCTGCTTAATAACACGAGCAAAGTTTGTAATAGGTGACTGGATACTTCCAAGTAACTTTGAAAGAAGTTCCTCTCTTGAAGGGATAGTAGCGATTGTAGCGATACCTGCTGCATCGTAGAATGTTCCTTCAACAACGCCACACTTTAACTCAAGAGCATCAGCTGTCTTAGCAAAGTTAGCTAAGATTCTTGCAGGTGCTGTAGCATCTGTCTTGCAGAATGCAATAGCATTAGTTCCTTCAAGAGTATCAGCAATTGGCTCGAACTCTGTTCCAGCAACAACTCTCTTTACTAAAGTGTTCTTATAAACCTTATAAACCACACCAGCTTCTCTTAACTGCTTACGAAGCTGTGTATCCTGTTCTACTGTAAGACCACTGTAGTTAACTACAACAACGCCCTGAGCGCCGTCAAAGTTATCTTTAATCTCATCGATAGTAGATGTCTTAAGGCCTACATTCTTTAAAATAGCCATGAATAATTACCTCCTGTTAGATTCTTGCTTCATATAGAAGCGATTTTGCCTAAGTGAAGATTATTCGTCTATAGTTTCCCTACAAACAAAACCCTCTCTGCCAAAGACAGAGAGGGAATAATTAATCAAATCCTTAAATCCTCGGTAGGCGTGTTACCTTTAACCATCATCAGTAATACTGAATCCGGACCTGCTGTCTACGGCAAAATATTATGTTGACAGCAAAATGCTGCTCACAAGTTGATAGTATACTATCAAAATATATTAATGTCAACCGTTTTTAATCAAAAATCTGATTAACCCACATACTTGGCTGTGCTTAACTTAACACCAGGTCCCATAGTAGAAGTAAGAACTACACTTCTAAGATAAGCTCCCTTAAGTGAAGATGGCTTAGCCTTAACGATTGCATCCATAATAGCCTGGAAGTTGTCTGATAACTGCTCCTCTGTGAATGAAGCCTTACCAATTGGCACGTGAATGATATTAGTCTTGTCAAGTCTGTACTCGATCTTACCAGCCTTGATATCATTAACAGCTTTTGTTACATCCATAGTAACTGTACCAGCCTTAGGGTTTGGCATTAATCCCTTAGGACCAAGTACACGACCAAGACGACCAACAACACCCATCATATCTGGAGTTGCAACAACAACGTCGAACTCGAACCAGTTATCGTTCTGGATCTTAGGAATAAGCTCCTCGCCACCAACGAAATCTGCTCCAGCTGCAAGAGCCTCATCAGCCTTAGCACCCTTAGCAAATACTAATACACGTACAGTCTTACCTGTTCCGTGTGGAAGAACAACAGCTCCTCTGATCTGCTGCTCAGCGTGACGTCCATCACAACCTGTTCTGATATGTGCTTCGATTGTCTCGTCGAATTTAGCAGTAGCGTTCTTCTTTACTAATGAGATAGCGTCTGCTGCTTCGTATAATGTCTGGCGGTCAATATTCTTGGCTGCCTCAACGTATTTCTTTCCTCTTTTCATTATAAACCTCCTAGTGGTAATATCGGAAGGATTCTATCTTTCCTCCCACAATAATCATGAATCAAATGTAGATTAGTCTTCTACAACGATACCCATACTCTTAGCTGTTCCTTCGATCATAGAAGTAGCTGCTTCGATAGATGCAGCGTTAAGATCTGGCATCTTAAGCTCAGCGATCTTCTGAACTTCTGCTCTCTTAATAGTAGCAACCTTGGTCTTGTTAGGTACGCCTGATCCTGACTTAATGT
>ERZ780045.257-NODE-257-length-10430-cov-35.0076_pt1 | contig 10430 bp, 8 predicted proteins | sample MGYA00511924_ERZ780045 | MGnify/ENA primary metagenome ERZ780045 (study PRJEB29588, sample SAMEA2154082) | human gut metagenome | biome: human gut; feature: human-associated habitat; material: faeces | place: Denmark | collected 2008/2010 ... | reverse complement strand
AATTTCGATTATGGAATATAGAAGACCCATTCTTCAGGAAATGGATACTCAAGAATATGATTGGGTAAGATTATATATTGAGAAATCGCCAGCGAAGCTTTACTACTGCTTAGCTGGCGATTCTGGGCAAGAGAGATTTATCTATGTGTTAACAAAACAAACTCGCTCCAAATTGGACTTTGATTGGATATCAAGAAGTTTCAACTCTTTATTATCTGATTCTTTTTATTCCATATCAAACGCCTTTTAGTTTCCCAATTCCAACTGATTCTTCACAAGATTATAATATGCCCCTCGCTTGGCGGTTAAAGATTCATGGTTGCCAACCTCAACCACCTTTCCCTGGTCAAGGACCACGATTTGGTCGGCATTCTTCACCGTGCTTAGGCGATGAGCAACTATCACAACTGTCTTACCTTGATAGAACTTATCCAGGTTTTCCACAATATTACGCTCATTGTTGGCATCAAGCGAGTTGGTTGCCTCGTCAAGGAAGATATAGTCAGGATTCTTATAAACAGCTCTCGCTATCAGGATGCGCTGCTTCTGTCCTTGGCTCAGTCCTACGCCATCACACCCTATCTTGGTGTTGAACTTCAGCGGCAAGGCCATCACATAATCCTTGATGCAAGCTATCTCGGCAGCTCTCATCAAATGGTCTTCATCTATCTCTGCATCATCCACAGCTATGTTGCGCCCGATGCTCTCCGAGAAAATGACGCCCTCCTGCATCACAACTCCACACTGTCGGCGCCACCATTTCCTGTTGAGCTGGTTGATATCGGTATTGCCAATGGTGATTTTTCCTTCCAGCACCGGGTAGTAACCCAGCATCAATCGGATGAGCGTGGTCTTTCCGCTGCCCGAAGCTCCCACTATCGCCGTCACCTTGCCTTGAGGAATAAGAATATCCACCCCGTCTATTGTCTTTCTGAGGGCATGAGGATCATACTTGAACATGATGTTGCTGATATGGATACCATCCTCAGGATGATCAAGACTTGTCTGCAAGCCATCCTTTCCGTTCTCATCATCCATCTGATGAATCTCATTGATTCGTTCCAGACTGATTTTCACATCCTGAACGGAATAGAAAAAGTTCATGAGTTGCTCCACCGGCGAGTTAAGCTGTCCGATGATATATTGCACGGCGAGCATCATACCCAAGGTCATGTGCCCTTGGATTACCGCCGTAGCGGCAACCACCGTCACTACGATATTCTTCACCTCATTGATAAAAATACTTCCTGCCTCCTGGGTCTGCTGTAGTTTTAGAGATTTCTGCTGCACTCTGAAGAGATTCACCTGTGTCTCCTCCCACTCCTTCCGCTTGCGCTGCTCACAATCCTGCAACTTGATTTCCTGCATAGAAGTGATGAACTCGTATGTCCTGTTGTTATTGATGGCCTGCTGCTCGAAGAGTTCATAATCGAGCACCTTCCTACGCTGCAGGAAGAGAGCCATCCATCCTCCGTACAGGATGCTGCCCAATAAGAAGATGGCAAACACCACCTTATTATATATAAAGAGCACCACCGAAAACACCACGAAGGTAAGCATGGCAAAGGTGATGTTGAGCGTCTGCTGGGTGAGAAAGTTGTTCACACGGCTATGATCGTTCATTCTCTGCATCAAGTCGCCCATCAGTTTGGTGTCGAAGAAAGACATCGGCAGTTTCAGCAGTTTGATGAAGAAGTCGCTCACCAGGGAGATATTGATCTGCATGGAGATACGGAGCAGGAACCATCGGCGGGCAAAGTCTATTGCTGTTCGGCTGATGGTGAGCATCAACTGGCCTAAGAGAATGAGCCAGATGAATCCAATGTCTTGGTTCTTGATACCGACATCCACGATGGATTGGGTAAGGAACGGCAACACCAGCTGCAGGGCACTGCCCGCAAGCAGTCCCAAGACAATCCAGGAGAATGCCTTGCGGTATTTCTTGAAATATCTGAAAAGGAACTTGAAGGAACGCTTCTCCTTCTGGCTATCTTCTCCTTCTATCTGATAGGTGAAGAAGGCAGGAGTGGTCTCGAAGAACATGGCGATACCCTTGTCCTCGTCATTAGAGCGAGTGCTTATCCAATGCCGTCTGAATTCTTCAAGATTATAAGTTGTCTTTCCCTTGCCAGGGTCTGCGATATAGAATTTCTTGCCCTTCTTCACCTTATATAATACCACGAAATGGTTCTGGTTCCAATGAAGGATGCAAGGGAGCGGAGTTTCGCTAAGTTCCTCTATTGTAGCCCTAGCCGAAACCGTTTGAAATCCCAATATTCTTGCAGCCTCATTGATGCCCAGCATGGAGACACCTTCCGTTGTTGCAAAGCAAATCTTCGACAGAGAGTCCAAAGAGTATTCCCTGCCGAAATATCTACATATCATCTGCAAGCAGGTGATACCGCATTGCATGCTGTCATGCTGATGTTCTATCTTTATATGTGCCATTACTAAAAATGAAAAAATATAGACATTAATATTGTTCTACCTCTCAACTGATACTCCTTGCTCGTACGGGGCACCCCTGAACAAACGGTATTGCCGTAGGTGCCCTGATTGAAAAGATTAAGCGCTATCAAACTAAACTCCATACCATTCCTAAAGCCACAACTGATGGAGGCATCGACAAGAGTAAGATGATTTTTATGGTTACCCCATGTCTTAGTTTCATTAGAAAATAGCAAAGAAAAGTCTATTCTTCCGGAATACCAAGTCTCTTCATTTCTACCTCTGCTGATGTTTGATTCTCTCTTTCTTTTATCTTATGGAAACGATATGTTAACGTCAATCCTACTTTTCGAGTTTCATACTTTGTATTAAAACTAGATCTAACATTATAGATCTGTCTACAAGCACGATTTCTATCTCCATTAAAAATATCATACCCATCTAATGATAACCGCAATCTATCGTTCAAGAAAGATTTTTTGATACTCAAATTGACAGAAGAAGATGATTTTACATTTATCGACTCCATGTATCCACCCCAGACTTGTTGCCAAGACAGAGAGAGCAGAAAATGCTTAGGAAGCTTGAAATCATTATCAAAATTAAGAATTGTCGACGGATGTCCATCATGAAATGTTGTTCCATCAATACCCGGATAATGCATAATTGACTTCTGAAAGAATCCTGTCAACGAAGCAGTATAGCATTTATAGGTATTACGCCAATTCAACATCGCCGACAAAGCTTGACGATGCGACAAATTATCTTGTGACGAAACCGTTACTGCCGAGTTACCTTCCAAAGAATAAATCACCGGCAATAATGGACGATAAACATAATCATAATTTAATGTAAGAAACAAAGACTTATACATCAACAGATAAGACAAGCCATGAGTGATGGCAGTCTTCAACTGGCTATTACCCTTAGATTGCTCATAACGGTTCACATACGTCACATTATCATTCATATCTGCATAATTAGCCCGCTCTGTTCCTATCGAATAGCTAAGATTCTGCATCAACAATCCATGACTATAGCTTAGGGTTACCGATGGCAAGAATGTATTATCACTATGCGCCTCTATCACAGACGCCTTTTCATTCTTCCGACGAGAATATAGATTCTGATAACGTATTCCTGTACTCAAAGAAAAGTCCCCCAAGGGTAATTCGTAGTTGATAAATACAGCATTTTTAACTTCCTTATTCTCAAAGCGACCATCGAACTTCAACCGTTCATAATCTATCTTGTCTATTCCCTCACTATAGCTGAAATCACATCCCATACCCAAAGTGCCCCACTTTCCAAAATCATGGGTAGCATGGAAATTAGAAGCCAGGACATTCCATTTAGAATGTCCCATATATGAAACCTCAGAACTCGTACCTATATGATTTTCCTTTAAAGCAGAATTAGTGTTCGATGCTTTAGAAATATAATCCATCACTACACTCACGTGCCAGGCATGATTCAAACTTGCATCATAATACATATTGACATGATGCGTAAGGAGGTTGTTCTTGGATTTATTCTTATCAAAGAGATAATATGCAGGTCCTGCATTTGGCACTACACTAAATGTATCCCGAGTCTCAACCTTTCCATCCGTGTACATTCCACTATAAAGCATTCCTAGTTCTGATTTATCAGACAGATGATAAGTCATACCAGCAGAATAAGTATGACTACCGGAATGCGTTAAGCTTTCAATATGTTGCATTTTATTCCAAATGGTATCTGCTAATACCTGTTTATCATAATCAGAACTTTCGGAAGCATTATTTCTCCTATAGTAATACTTACCATACAAATCTATTTTTCTGGAATTGTATGTTGAAGAGAAACCTGTTTTATGAGCCAAATGCTTTGCCTGAGTGACATTTCCGATGGCATTAAAAGCCACACCATCTCCTAAAATTTTAGTTTTTATATCAACCACAGGTGAACCCGATGTGTCATAATCCGCCCCAGGCATAGCAACGATTTTTAAAGATTTGATTTGATCAACCGGTAAGTTATCGATAAGACTTTGATCTCTCACCTTACGCCCGTTTAAATAATAGACCGGTGCTCCCTTACCCAACACATTGAACGAATTCCCTACATGTAAGACACCAGGAACCTTACCCATCAGTTCATATATATCATTCTGATGGTTAAGAATAGAATCATGCTCTACGTCTACGAGTAAATTATGACCAGACAACTTTATGTTTTTGCGATGAGCTATCACCTCTACATCAGATAGAGAGATTACAGTAGAATCCGAGATACCAGTCATGTTTTTGGCAACAACGTTACTATCAGAATCAAGGATAGCAATGTTTGCAGGAACATCACCTTTGTTAGCTCCCATATCCCTTGCTATTAAATTTCTAGCACTAGCAATTTGACATAAAATTACCATAAAGAAACAGAGAGCAACTAGAATTTTATTACATTTCATACTTATTTTTATCATTAAAAAATTCACAAAATGTTATATCTAAAACTTTTTCTGTATAAGAAACAGGAGGACAAACGTTACGGAACAAACATCGAGAACAAAATTTTGCCTTTCTTCGCACCATACTCCACAAAGATTCATCAGACAACAAGTTCTCTAAATGGACATTGGACCAATCCATAAGATTCCCCAATACAGAGTTAAAGTTCTGCATCAAATCACCTTTGTCGTTAATATATAAATCTCCCCAATAATTAAAATTAATCCATTCGTTTCGTATCATTTCCTTACATTGTACAGACATACTTAGAATATCTTGTATACTATAGCACATCATATTTCTAATTTTTTCTTCACAACATGCATTTAAGTCAAAAGATATTTTTAACTTGGGGTTATTAGAGATACCGGCTATCGTAAGATTATTTAGTTCATATTCATTTTTAACTAAAAAATCTACTACAGAAACTCGTGTATCATTAAATATCTGTTCAATCTGCTTCACAAACCATCCTGACTCATATACTAAAATACAATATTTACAGTTTAAATTTTCTAACGAGTGTTCAAGTTTTACATAATCCTCTATCGACATCAATAAGAATATCTCATAGTGTCCTTCCATTTCTGACAAGATATTTTTTATGTTAAAAAAAGAAAGTTCATCTATACAAACAAAAAGCTTCTGCAAATAGGTAAAAAGTCCGACTTTATTCTTCAAGTTTTGAAACATTTGGGAATCCATAACATGATACTGTTTCCTCATATTATGAGAAAACACATCAATAGAATCTGTACAACTGACAAATATTCTTTTTACTAAAGAGAAGACTTTATCTGTTTTATTAGCATCTAACACGCTTTTAAAATTATCAGACAAATAGGATAATCCATCAGATAAATATACTTGTTCAGAGTTTGATACTCTAGACACTACACCCTTTTTCTCTAACGCTATTTTTTGAGCCAATCGATTATTTATAGGGGTTTCAAACAATAATAAATTAATTCTATTCTTTAACTTGACTTTTCCCTCAAATTCTTCAATCATTACAGAAGACTGAAGTGTGTCATACAAGAGTATTTTATTATTTATATAATCAGCATACACAAACGGAAATAATCTTATAAGGATCATAATTTTAAATTTTATTGTTCAACATTTCCTCAAGTTCATCTATAGCTCGGTTATGAGATACGAAACATTTCCCACCTTCAACAGATTCACTTTCGGCAAAATAGCAACAATTACATCCTTTAATTTTATAACAATCAGCACATTGCGACTTGTATTTATCAAATATTTTCTTATAATAGCCATTAATCTTATTTAGATATAAATGTACCCCTTCTTTAGAAATAAAACCAAATTTAAATTTCCAAGAAGACTTTTCACATAAAAAAATACTTCCATCTACAGATACAAAAACTTTCGAAGAAAAAAGAAAACAGCTATTCGTCACATAACCATTCCATTGTCTACGCAACAAACCATCTACTTTTTCAATAGAGCGTTTGCTCCATAAGTAGCATTGTCCACTTTTCATCGGGAATAAAGAAGTATATACATTTGGATAATTCGTCTTCATTTTAATTATTTCATCTGTAGAATATTCATGCATCTTAAAAATCTCTTGATAGTACTTGACGTTTTTCCTTACATCAGTCTCTACTACATTAGAAAAGAGAGGTGTTTTATTCCATTTAGAAAAGAAAATCAAAGCATCCAAACAATTACTTTTCCCATGAAGAACTGTAGAAAAATTCACATTCTTTTGGAAAAAAACAGGATAAGAAGCATAGAGAAGATTAATATTTTTCACAACAATGTTAAAGCTTTCTATTCCATTTTTAAATACTCTATATTGATTATTTTTTTCATTTCCATCAAGACTTATTAATATATGAAAATGATGCTCTACTAAATATGACATATACTTATCCAACAATATACCATTAGTTGTTATTACATAAGTGATATGAACATCAGGCATCAACTGATCTGCCAATGTTACGCATTGCTGTATTTTACTGAAAGCCAATAAGGGTTCACCACCATAAAATGAAATTTGAAAATCAGCACGATTTCCATTTTTAATTTTTAATTTCAATAAGACTTCTAAATATTCACGAACATCCATATCAGCTTTCCACTCTGCTGCAGTAGTGTTTTGGACATATAAACTTCCATAACAGCAATATCTACAAGCAAGATTGCATTCCTTGGTAACTGCCAATATGATATTAGGAACTCTAGCCAAAGAATCTAATACCATATTTTCATCAACTTTAGGATATTGGCTTAGCTCGCAATGATAAAAAGAATTTGCCTTTAAAAGCATTTGTATAAAATTACTAATACTTCCTTCTGGGTTATTATTCTTATACTTTTCCAACAATTCACTAAATGTATATTTTCGAAATGCAAAATATACATTTTTAGCACAGGGATAAAGACTTCCATCCATGCAATCATATACATAATATAATCTATTATATTGAACCGGAATATATTTATGCAACATCTCTATTTTTTTATTTTATCAGAAACAGAGATGAAAACTAAAGTACTAGTTTTCATCTCTACAAATATCTTAACGGATAGAATCAATTGGAGCAGAAGTTGTATCATTCGGATTTTGCAATTTTGTTATCAAATCCGTATTAACACTTCTAAAATTTGCCATAAGTTTATTAGCCATAACTTTTTCGTTAGCACCACAACCATTAGCACGACAAGTACCACCACTATCACTAGTACCACCCCTAACTAGTTCCATTTCCTTAGTAGTAATTTCCTTCCCTACTAAGTTTAGGTAATTAAAAATCTTCATATTCTATAAATTTAAAAATAAGATTAATAGTTTATATCATGTTAACTATCTTGGAAGACTATCGTGCTTCTTAGAAGGTACGCTTTGACCAGTTGTGTCTGGATATATTTAGTCGACAAAAATATTATCAATTATAAGAATCTACACTATATGTCAAACATGCCCCAATAAATCATATCTCCTAGTTCTACAGTTACATTATAAGAACCATTCTCGAATGCGGCCAGATCTAAAGTGCACAATCCATTACCTTCTATAGCACCAGAAGAACTAGCCATCAGGCTTCCATTGGCTCCATAGACATAGACTTTTACAATGCCCATATAACAACCAACATTAACTGTAAGCTGATTTTGCTCTAAACTTGCTGTTACGCTAGGTTCTGTTGTTCGTGTTCCTAAATGCTTTTTTACCTTATACACAGGAATGTCTTTCGCTTTAGAAGAACACTCTGCTTTTACTTGACTAGAAGCAAAAAGCAGAAACAGCAGAAACGAAATATACATTTTTACCTTCTTCATAATCTTACCTTTTAGATGTTATTGAATCTCGGCTGCAAAATTACATAGTTTTTTGACTTCATCCAAACAAAGCAGGTCTATTTCTATGCCATTACACAAATTACATATAATACTAAGAAACAAGTACTTATAATTGCCCCCCCAGATTTAAAAGGTCTAAAAAGCACTATATAGCCCCTATTTCTAGAAGTTTTCTATGTAGTTACGAAGCGAAAAATGCTCATTTTTAATGCCTACTTTATCCTTATACAAGAACAACTTTTGCTTGATAGCTTTCTCGCTCACACAATAGATAGATGCTAAAGTCTTTTGCGATAACTTTAAACGCAACAGCATCATTAATCGCACGTCAGCATTGGACAAATTAGGATGCTCTTTCTTTAGTCTAGACACAAACAAATCCTCCACACTATCTAAGAAGGCTTCTAACTCTGTCCAATCATTATCGGAAAGCACAATATGCTTACTCTCATTCGGAACACTCGAATTTAATTTTTCCACAACCTCTATCTTCTTTAGTAAATAGGTACGCATTACAGACAATTGCACATCCCTATGCGAGAGTTCTTCTTGGTGTAATTTCTCCATCATTTGCTGCTTTTGGGTGAATATTTCCTGTTCATGAGCTATGCGAGCTAATGACAGTTTTCGATACGACCAATAAGCATACAAGACAAACAAAATAATTATCAAGCATAAAAGTACGGTCAATCCAAATACCCATCGCTGCATTTCTGCCTTACCTTGTATTCTTGCCCTTTCGCTTTCTTTCTTCAAGAATGAAGTGTAATAGGAAATCTTGGCTTTGGATGCAGTTCGGTACATTTCTTGCAAGTAACAACATGCAGAATCACTAAAGGTTTCAGCCATCTTATAATCTTGCGCTTTCATAGCTGCTTTACTTTTCATATAAAATATCGAATAATGATCTTCAGCAGTTTTAGGAGTTGCTTGATCCAACAAGACAAAAGCTTGTTTTATAGAATCGACAGAAATATAAGCCAAGGCTAGATTTAGTTGACAAGAAAAACTACTTGCACCTTGTAACCCATAGGCTTGTTGAGCATAAAGCAGACAACTATCCTTTTCTCCCATTTCCTCAAACGTACTAGCCAAATTTTGTTTTACACTTGACAGCAATTCATTATCGTTTGCATATATCGCCAACCTATATGCCTTTTTCTCTTCGTTCAAAGCTTGTTTCAAACTATCAACATAAAAGAAGTTCTCCCCTAACCTCAAATGCGCTGCCACCTTATTATATATACTAACATTTGGCATGGACTCATACATCTTCACCAAAGCTTTAGCATAGTTCAACGCTTTGTAAGGTGCCAGTTGTTCTTCTACTTCTATCAGCTTATCCAATGCCAAGCATTTTAAGCTCAGATTATGAAGACTGTCTGAAATAGAATAAGATTTCTCCAAACATGCCTTAGCCTGCTCCATACTATCATTCAGCAGAAAGCATTTTCCCATATAATACAAGGATGAAGCATAAAGAGAATCGTCCTGATGTTCTCCATACCAATCATACGCTATGCGAATCAAAGAATCGTTATCCACATCTAAGCCAGACTTGTCTTGTGCCATATAATAAGTGAGGGCATACTTCGCCATATCTTCATCAGAGAGTTTACCTTGATTGATACGGTTCAAAAAGGCCAAGGCACTATCAGGCTTAGACTCTGCCAACGTATAAGCTAAGTCTAACTCTCTCTTATGACTTTGATAACATGATACCAACACCGAAAGCATCATAAAAAACAATATCGTAAACGAAATACTTCTTCTCATATTTAGTATAATTACATTCAGGGCGCAAAAATACAAAATATTTTTCAATAATAGAACTAAATAGGGTCTAAAATACAATGCCTGCAGAAAAGCACAACATAACTGATTATCAGGTATATATATAATATTTATAACAAAAGAGGGTCTAAATAATAGTCGTATTTTTGCATTACCAACCTTTCTGCATCAGATAACAGAATCTCACGCTTTGGTTGTCAGGAGTCATTATGTTAAAAATCCCAACTCATAGTTTTATGGTTCCTAAGTCTATGAGTTCCGAGGTGGAAAACATAGAGTTAAAAAGCAAAGAAAAAAACAACACGGACGGTTCTTCTCAAATTTTGGTACATTTATGTATCTAAGTTTGAGGAGACCTTTATC
>ERZ780045.236-NODE-236-length-11175-cov-4.20225_pt1 | contig 11175 bp, 11 predicted proteins | sample MGYA00511924_ERZ780045 | MGnify/ENA primary metagenome ERZ780045 (study PRJEB29588, sample SAMEA2154082) | human gut metagenome | biome: human gut; feature: human-associated habitat; material: faeces | place: Denmark | collected 2008/2010 ... | reverse complement strand
TTCAAGCCTTATTTGAGGCTTGAAACCCCGCCATGCCCAACCGCTGAATAGTTACTCAGAATTATTGTTTTGTTTATTTTTATCAAGAAATAAGACTTCTAGTAAAACTCTTTGGCCTAAGATGTTCACTTTGTTGTCTGTAAAAATATGGGTGTTAACGGGAAGTAAAGCACCATAAGTGTCAGAGTCTATTGTGAGTTGTTCGGTGTTTACCACAGTTCCCAATGTGGAAAAGCTGCCACTGTTTGAGGATAGTAGAAGTTGGTCTTCTTCTTCAACAGAACAAGAAGAAAAGTGTCCGTATAGTAGAAGTAAAAGTATGTATGTGATGTATTTTGTATATCTCATAATTTAGTTGGATTTTTCATGTAAATAAATGAAATGATTTTCGGATACTGCACCTTTTTTAGTTAAAAACATTTTAATGACGATTTTAATTAGAAAAAGGTGCAGTATTTTTGTGTATTCATCATTTATTAACCAAAGCACGATAAGCTGAATATGACAGAAGAAGAATTAGCGTCGAAATGCAAGCTGGCAGATAATCAGGCTCGCAAGGAGTTGTACGAGCTGTATGGCGGTTCGCTGATGGCTATTTGTCTTCGTTATATCGGGGACCGGGAGGCTGCAGAGGATGTGTTACATGATGGGTTTGTCCGGATATTCCAATCAATCGGGCAGTTTACTTATCAAGGTGTAGGTTCTTTAAAAGCTTGGCTTTCGCGTGTGATGGTCAATGAAGCGTTGGGGTATTTGCGAAAACGCAATCAACTGGCTCAGCGGGAAGTTTTGATGGAGCAGTTGCCTGATACGGAAGAGGATGATGAGGGAGTGGGTGATATTCCTCAAGCTGAATTGATGAAAATGATTGCTGGACTTCCCGATGGGTATCGTACGGTATTCAACTTATATGTGTTTGAAGATAAAAGTCATAAGGAAATTGCGCAGATGCTGGGAATAACTGAGCATACTTCTTCTTCTCAGTTTTATCGTGCAAAGACTTTATTGGCAAAGAAAATAAATGAATATAGAAAGAAATTATAGGCAATGAAGAGCGAGAAAGAATGGATAGATAATTTACGTAACCAGATGGAGGGCTATTCTGAACCTCTTCCTGAGGGGCTTTGGGATAAGTTGTCCAAGGAACTGGAGGAACCTAAAGTTCCGAAGGTAATTCCTTTGTGGAGACGTTGGCAAGGGGCTGCGGCTGTGCTGGTGCTGCTGGTGTCTTCACTGACATATTGGTTCTGGTCTTCTCCGCAGGCTGATTTTCGTAATCAGGAACTGGCCGTAAAGGTGAAGGATACTCCTTTGCCAGAGTATGTGCCTCTTCAAGAGGAGCGGATGGCAGAAACTGAGCTTGTAGAAACATCTTCTGAAAAATCAGTCTCTCTCTTAGCTCATACTCCGCTTATACAGTCTGTGGAGAATAAAGAAGAGGTAGATCCAGTTTCTGCTATTTCGGAAATGGATCAGGAAGAACCTGAAAAAGTGGCGAAAGAGAATGTGAATGTAGAACAAGAGGTTACCAGAACACCAACAGAACGAAGCAGAAGCATGAAAGAAAATCGGGCAGCTGATCGTGAACGTATGGAACGTAATGCCATGGCACTGAAAAATAAGTCGGATAAGTCTTCTGGATTCTCGGTTGGAGTTGGAGCAGGCAATACGCCTTATAGCTCGTTGAATACATTTGATGGAATGGGTAGTTTTGTGGCTCGTTCGGCTTATTATACTTCTTCCGATTTGAATATGTCTCCAATAAGTAATGGAGGACTGGCTTACAGTCAGGTCTTGTTGGAGAATGCGATACAAACTCCTCAGACGAGTGTGAAACACCATATGCCTGTTACGGTGGGGCTGACAGTTGCCTGGCATTTTCATAAAGACTGGGCATTGGAAACAGGATTAAATTATACACTTTTATCTTCAGATATTCATTCCGGTTCCAAATCGTATGTGGAAGAGACCCAGAAATTGCATTATGTGGGTATACCGGTAAAACTGCATCGTTCTATTTGGAAAAATAGCTGGCTCTCTGTATATGCGTCTGCCGGAGGAGTAATGGAGAAATGTGTATCAGGTAAGCTGGAAACTGTTACCGTGACGAATGGAGGTAATCGTACGTCTGAGAACACATCATTGGATGTGGATCCGCTTCAGTGGTCAGTGACTGCAGCAGCCGGAGCGCAAGTGAATTTTACCTCACGTTTGGGATTATATGTAGAGCCCGGAATTGCATATTATTTTGATGACCATAGCGGAGTAGAAACCATACGAAAAGAACACCCTCTTAATTTTAATTTGCAGTTAGGCTTACGCTTCAATGTGACCAAATAAGTTTTTATAGTTGATTTATTAGAAAAGATGCTTATCTTTGTTGAAAAGAATCTGATTAACTAAAATAAATCGATGGAAAAAATTATGGTAGCTCCTTCTTTGCTCTCTGCAAATTTTGCTGATTTGAAGAGTGACTTGGAAAAAATAAATCAAAGTGAGGCGGACTGGTTGCATCTGGATATTATGGACGGTGTGTTTGTGCCCAATATTTCATTTGGTTTTCCTGTATTAAAATATGTGGCTGAAATTAGTCAGAAGCCGTTGGATGTGCATCTGATGATTGTGCAGCCGGAAAAATTTATTCGTGAAGTAAAGAATTTGGGAGCCATGATGATGAATGTACACTATGAAGCTTGTCCTCATCTGCATCGCGTTATCCAGCAGATTAAGGAAGCTGGAATGAAGGCGGGAGTTACGCTGAATCCGGCTACTCCGGTATCTGTATTGGAGGATATTATCACAGAGGTGGATATGGTGTTGCTGATGAGTGTCAATCCAGGATTCGGTGGCCAGAAATTTATTCCTAATACATTTAAAAAGATTGCGCAGCTTCGCGAAATGATAACGCGTAACGGGGCTTCTGCCCTTATCGAGGTGGATGGAGGTGTTAATCAGGAAAATGCCCCTCTTCTGCGGCGCGCTGGAGCAGATGTGCTGGTGGCCGGCAGTTCTGTATTTAATTCTCCAGACATGATTAAAGCTATTCAGCAATTGAAATATGTGGAGTAAGTATTGGGAGCCTTGCATTCTTTAATAGCATACCCATTGTTCCGGTTGACTATTTGTCTGGCAACCGGAATTTTTTTATTCGACACATTGTGGCCGGAAAATTTTTCATGGCCATATTGGGTTGCGATATGGTTACTTCTGGTGATTGTTTGCGGAGGAGTGTTTTGGTTTTCCCGATGGAGATGGCGCTGGCTTTTTGGAGTGATGGCTGGAATGGCTTTTTTCTTATGGGGAGGAATATCGGTACTCCATCAAAGAGAAACGGTGCAATATGATTGGGATGGAGAGCCTGCTATATATAAAGGTATAGTGGAAAGTGTGCCGGAAGTCAGGGGGAAAACATTTCGGGCGGAAGTGCGTGTAGATGTCCAACGGTTGTTAAACGGAAATTGGAAAAGAATAGACCGGAATATTCTTTTGTCATGGATGCCGGATTCTTTATCAAAACCTTTGGTTTGTGGAGATAGTGTGTGTTTTTATGCAAAAGTTTCGTATCCTTTTTCTGAAAAAGAACTGACAAGATTCGATTACGGTGACTATCTTTTACGAAAGAGTATTAGCGGAACGGCTTTGGCTTATGCCGGGAATTGGCGTTGTACGGGAAAACCTCGTTCATTATCTGTCAGTCAGTTGGCAAAGGTATGTCAACAACAGGTTGTGGATATATATCGGAGTTGGGGATTTGATCAGGACGTACAGGCTGTAGTATCGGCGTTGACTATTGGGGAGAAAACGGATTTGACTCCTGAATTAAGAGCAATGTATAGTGCAGCTGGGGTCAGTCATGTATTAGCGTTATCAGGACTGCATGTGGGTATTCTTTCGTGTATTCTTTTGTGGCTGTTTTATCCGTTGATGTATTTAAAGCATGGGCGTAAGATTTTAGCTTTTCTGGTAGTCTGTTTGTTATGGCTTTTTGCCTTTATTTCCGGGCTAAGTTCGTCGGTGGTACGTGCTGTAGTAATGTATAGTTTATATACCTTGGCTTCATTTTGTTCAGAGGAGCGTTTTTCGGGTATGCATTCCTTGGTGTTGGCTGCTTTTCTGATGTTGATATATAATCCGTTTTTTCTTTTTGATATAAGTTTTCAACTCTCGTTTACAGCTGTCTTTTCTATTTTGGCGTTTTATCCTTTGTTTTCACGTTGGTTATGTATAAAAAATTGTGTGTTGCGTTATGTGTGGAACACACTCAGCCTATCTATCTCGGCTCAGTTAGGTACGCTACCTTTTATTCTGTATTATTTCGGAAGTTTTCCGACTTATTTTCTACTGGCCAATCTGGTTGTTGTTATATTGGCAGGTGGAATACTGATGTTGACGCTGGTTGCATTATGTGTAGCTTCCGTACCTATGGTAGGAAGTACGGTGATGACCTTATTGGAATGGTGTACATCGGTTTTGAATGAATCTACCCGGTGGGTTCAGCAACTGGACGGGTCTCAGATTACTTCTATTTATTTATCCTCTTCTCAGGCCTGTCTGCTGACTGCGGTAATTATTTGCTTCTATTTATGCTGGGCATCCGGTATACACCGTAAGGCTTCTGACTGGATTCGTTTACTGATGGTTTGCAATCTGTTTGTAGTGGTGTCTTGTGTGGAATATACAGGTGAAGCTCCGGAACAGTTGTACTTTTTCCGCTCGGAAGTATACACCCGTAAAAAAGATTGTGTCTCTACTCATAGCTCTGAAACGGGATTGCTATGTATCAGAAATGTGCATATTGCAGTGTTGGATGATGGTCGATGGAGGACATGTGAATCTTTATCACGTTTTCCTTTAGAATATGCATACATTTGTAAGGGGTTTAAAGGGAGTCTTTCACAGTTGGACAAACTGTTTGTTATTCGGCAGGTTATTTTGGACAGTTCGTTGAGTGATGCTTTCCGAGAAAAGCTTATAAGGGAATGTCAATTACTTAAAATATCTTATACAGACCTTTCTGTTCACGGTTCTTATTCTGTTGTGCTGTAGTTTCTAAAAATAAATTTGTACTTTTGCTCCTTTCAAAAGTGTAAGTTTAAGAAAAAGAATATGTTGTCAAAAGTAATTCTTCAGGCCCATATTGATAAAGTTGAGACTTATTTTGAACGGGCTGATAAAGTGGTGATTGTGACTCATGTTTCTCCTGACGGAGATGCGTTGGGTTCTTCGTTGGGCTTGTATCATTTTTTGTCTGTACATGACAAGACTGTAAATGTAATTGTGCCTAATGCGTTTCCTGACTTTTTACGATGGATGCCTGGAGCAAAAGATATTATCCGTTATGATAAATATGCTGAGTTTGCCGATAAACTGATTGCAGAGGCAGACGTGATTTGTTGTCTTGATTTTAATGCCTTGTCTCGTATTGACCAGATGGCAGAAGCCGTCAGAACTGCTCAAGGGAGAAAGGTCATGATTGACCATCATTTGAATCCGGAACCATTCTGTAGGGTGACTATTTCACATCCGGAAATATCTTCTACTTCAGAATTGATTTTTAGGCTGATATGTCGTCTGGGATGTTTTGATGACATTACATTGGAGGGAGCAGAATGTATTTATACCGGAATGATGACGGATACGGGAGGTTTTACTTATAATTCCAATAACCGTGAAATTTATTTCATTATAAGTGAACTGCTGTCTAAAGGCATTGATAAGGATGATATTTATCGTAAAGTATTCAATACATATTCAGAAGGTCGTCTTCGTTTGATGGGGTATGTACTTTATGAAAAAATGCAAGTATACCCTCAGTTCCGTGCGGCTTTAATCTGTCTGTCAAAGGAAGAGCAGGGTAGATTCCGTTACGTGAAAGGAGATACGGAAGGATTCGTAAATATTCCTCTTCAGATGAAGGGAATCTGTTTTTCGGTATTCTTGCGTGAAGATACGGAAAAGAATATGATTAAGGTTTCACTTCGTTCGGTTGGGGCTTTCCCATGTAATCAGGTTGCGACAGAATTCTTTAACGGAGGGGGGCATTTGAATGCTTCTGGTGGAGAGTTTTATGGTACAATGGATGAGGCTGTGGATTTATTTAAGCAGGCCTTGGTGAAATATGAGAGTTTGTTATTGAAAAATTAGTGAGAAATTTTTATTCTTGAACAATATTAGACATAATTGGACAAAATAGGAAGGATGTTTTATAGACATTTTACTACATTTGCCCGTGTAAACATGCTTATTAAGATGAAAAAGAATTATTTGCTGTGGGCTGTAACTGCCCTGATAATGCTGGCGCTGCAAAGTTGTAATAACGGAAAGACATACGCTGAAATGAAAGAAGAGGAGGCAGATGCCATTAATAAGTACATTTTGGAAAATGACATAAAAGTTATTTCTGAGGCTGATTTTGCTGCACAGGATTCTACGACGAAAGAAAATGAATATGTGTTGTTGGACGAAAGTGGAGTCTATATGCATGTGGATAATCGAGGACCTGGTCAGGCTGTGTTGGGAGATGGAACCTATGATATGGTAGCACGTTTTGTGGAAGTGGCACTCCAGACGCGTACTGATTTAGGTATGACAGCTGGAGATACTTTGCTGGCTAATTTTCACGTAGCCAATCCTTCTTATACAATCAAGGGCGAGGATTTTAAACTGACAATTAGCGGTGATTCTTATTCGGCTTCGTTTACTCGTAATGATTCTTATAGTATGTATGGCATGTATGGAACAGTAGCTGTTCCTTCTGGGTGGTTGATTCCGCTGCGTTATCTGAAACCGGGAAGAACAAATGATGCAGAGAAAATAGCACGTGTGAAATTGATTGTGCCGCATAGTGAAGGTACTTCTTCGGCTACTCAGTCTGTATATCCATGTTTTTATGAATTGACCTATAACATGACAAGATAACCTAAATAATTAAAAACCTTTATTTATGACACTTATTAAATCTATTTCCGGTATTCGTGGCACTATAGGCGGCCATGCCGGCGAAGGATTGAATCCTTTGGACATCGTGAAATTCACTTCAGCGTATGCTACATTGATTCGTAAGACTACGACCAATAAATCAAATAAGATTGTAGTGGGTCGTGATGCACGTATCTCTGGTGAAATGGTGAAAAATGTGGTTTGCGGAACGTTGATGGGAATGGGATTCGATGTAGTAAATATCGGGTTGGCTTCTACTCCGACTACAGAACTTGCTGTAACTATGGAAGGAGCATGCGGTGGTATTATTTTGACTGCCAGCCATAATCCGAGACAATGGAATGCCTTGAAGTTGTTGAATGAACATGGTGAATTCCTGAATGCGGCAGAAGGTAATGAGGTATTGCGTATTGCTGCTGCAGAAGAATTTGAATTTGCAGACATCGAACATATCGGTAAGTACCGTGAAGACAATACATACAACCAGAAACATATTGACAGCGTGTTGGCGTTGAAACTGGTAGACGTAGAAGCTATCCGTAAGGCTAATTTCCGTGTAGCAATTGATTGCGTGAACTCTGTTGGTGGTGTGGTATTGCCTCAATTGTTGGAGCAGTTGGGCGTACAGCATGTAGAAAAATTGTATTGCGAACCGACGGGCGACTTCCAGCATAATCCGGAACCTCTGGAAAAGAACTTGGGTGACATCATGGGCTTGATGAAGAAAGGAACTTGTGATGTAGCCTTTGTGGTAGACCCTGACGTAGACCGTCTGGCTATTATCTGTGAGAACGGAGCTATGTATGGCGAAGAATATACACTGGTTACAGTAGCAGATTATGTATTGAAGCATACTCCGGGCAATACAGTTTCTAACCTGAGCTCAACTCGTGCACTGCGTGATGTAACTCGTAAATACGGCATGGAATACAACGCTTCTGCAGTAGGTGAAGTAAATGTAGTAACCAAGATGAAAGCTACTAATGCGGTTATCGGCGGTGAAGGTAATGGTGGAGTGATTTATCCGGAATCTCACTACGGACGTGATGCATTGGTGGGTATTGCTTTGTTCTTGAGTCATCTGGCACACGAAGGAAAGAAAGTAAGCGAATTGCGTGCTACTTATCCTAACTATTTTATTGCGAAGAATCGTATTGACCTGACTCCGGAAACAGATGTAGATGCTATCCTGGCGAAGGTAAAAGAACTTTACAAGAATGAAGAAATCAATGACATCGACGGTGTGAAGATTGATTTCCCTGATAAGTGGGTTCACCTGCGTAAGAGTAACACAGAACCGATTATTCGTGTGTACTCAGAAGCTTCTACAATGGAAGCTGCTGATGAAATCGGTAAGCAGATTATGGACATTGTATATAGTTTGGCTAAATAAGAAGAGCGTTAGCACATTCTTTTGAAAATAAAATGAATTCCGGAATGAAATAAAGCGGTTAGTTGGTTTTCATTCCGGAATTTTTTTGTGAATGTGTGATAGAGAAAATGTGTGTAGGGGTTATTCCTTTTCTGATTCTTCTGAAGAAATGGGAGCTAATTCTGAATGTAATGCCAATTCTTTTTGTGGTGAAACAATAGGGGACGAGTTTTCTTCTGACGAGAAACCAGCATGGAATAATGCGTAAAAGAAGGGCAGAATAACTTTTTGAGTTTCCATAATGCGTTGTTTTTAGGGGTTTGTAATGAAAACGCCCAAATGTAAATATCCCCCTACCTGGAAAGTGTTAAATAATCTAATCGTCTACCCATAACAGGTCGCTCATGATTCCATCAGAAATAAATATCCCTTTTTCTGTGAGCTTCATGACGTGATTGTCGAGTGTCAGGAATCCTTGTTTCAGATGGGGAGAAGCCATGTGCATGCAATAATCGAATAAGGTTTCTCCAAATGTCTCTTTCAGTATATGGGTGGGGATACCGTAAGCAGTGCGCAGACGGGTAATGATAAAATCATTATAGCGCGTATACAAATCAAGTTCTTCCTTTTCCTGATTAAGTGTTCCTTCTTGAATACCTTGTATATACTGAGAGAGGGAAGCTACGTTCCATTGTCTGGAAGTCCCGTCATATGAATGGGCAGAAGGGCCACAACCCAGGTATTTTTTGCCTGTCCGTTAACTGTAGTTGTGGCGTGAATGAAATCCCGGGCGGCAGAAATTGGATATTTCATAATGTTCATATCCGTTATTCTTGAGGGTATGTATCAACTCTTTGAATAAGGAGACACTTAAATCTTCGTCTGTTTCTTCCACTTGATGTGCTTCTTTCAAGTTCCATAAAGGAGTACCTTCTTCATAAATCAGATGATAGGCTGAAATATGCTCCGGATGCATCTGAAGGGCTGTTTGAAGGTCTTTTTGCCAGTCTTCTAATGTTTCTCCAGGTAGTCCGTACATCAAGTCGATACTGATATTCTGAAAACCAGCTTCTCGGCAATGTTGGTATGCTTGTTGAGCCTGAGCAGCCGTGTGCCGGCGGTGAAGCAGACGAAGAGTGTCTTCCTTGAAGGTTTGTATGCCCATGCTTAATCGGTTAAACGGGAGGGTACGCAACATGGCTATGTATTCAGGTGTCAGATCGTCGGGATTTGCTTCAATTGTAATTTCGGCTTCCGGATTTACAGTATATATCTTATAGATGGTTTCAAAAAGCTGAATGAAATCTTTTCCTTCTAATTGTGAAGGCGTACCTCCACCAAAGTAGATGGTGTCAATAATTTCTCCATCCAGATAGGCTTTCCGCAGCTCAAGTTCTTTGGACAGAGCCTGTACGTATGTGCTTTTTTTATCATTTTCTGTCGTAGAAAAGAAGTCGCAGTAAATGCAACGTCGTTTGCAAAAAGGGATATGAAGATAGATTCCAGCCATAATTAATCTACTGTAAGAAGTTGTTTTACGGGTGTAAAGATACGGATTATTTATGGGAGGAAAGAAGAAATGCAGATTTTGTATGTCTGAAAACATAGTTTAGTAACACGAAACTTTTTATTGTTTTTCTGAATTATAATCTCTAATTTGCGCTTCGTTAAAAAATAAGAGATATGAAAAGCATATCCTTTCGTTACTAAACTAAATCTTGAAATACCATGAAAGTATATCAGACAAACGAAATCAAGAACATTGCCCTTCTAGGTAATGATGGCTCAGGTAAAACCACTCTCACAGAAGCTTTGCTCTATGAGAGTGGTATTATAAAACGTCGCGGAAGAATTACTGCCAAGAATACGGTGAGTGATTATTTCCCGGTAGAGCAGGAATACGGATATTCGGTATTTTCTACTGTATATCATGTAGAATGGAACGGAAAGAAGTTGAATATTATCGACTGTCCGGGAAGTGATGACTTCGTGGGAGCTGCCATTACCGCATTGAATGTGACTGATACAGCCATTTTGTTGTTGAACGGGCAATATGGTCCGGAAGTGGGTACACAGAATCACTTCCGTTATACTGAAAAGCTGGGTAAGCCGGTGATTTTCCTGGTAAACCAGTTGGATAGTGAAAAATGCGATTTTGACCATGTGCTTGAACAGTTGAAAGAGAATTATGGTTCTAAAGTAGTTCCGGTTCAGTATCCGCTTAGTACAGGACCCGACTTCAATTCGTTGATTGATGTACTTTTAATGAAGAAATATTCTTGGGGACCGGACGGCGGTGCTCCAACCATTGAAGACATTCCGGCAGAAGAAATGGAAAAAGCGCAGGAATGGCATAAGACGCTGGTGGAAGCTGCGGCTGAACATGATGAAAGCCTGATGGAGAAATTCTTTGAATCAGAATCGTTGACAGAGGATGAAATGCGTGAAGGTATTCGTAAGGGGTTGGCTGCCAGAGGTATGTTTCCGGTATTCTGTGTATGTGCAGGTAAAGATATGGGCGTGCGCCGCTTGATGGAATTCTTGGGCAATGTAGTACCGTTCGTGGATGAAATGCCGGTAGTTCATAATACACGTGGTGTTCCTGTTCCTCCCGATCCGAATGGGCCTACTTCACTTTACTTCTTTAAGACAGCAGTGGAACCTCATATTGGGGATGTACAGTATTTTAAAGTTATGAGTGGTGTAGTGCATGAAGGCGATGATTTGAGCAATGCAGACAGAGGCTCGAAAGAACGTATGGCGCAGCTTTATGTATGTGCAGGTGCCAATCGTGAAAAAGTAGACGAACTGCGTGCGGGAGATATTGGCTGGACAGTAAAAATGAAAGATGTGCAGACGGGCAA
>ERZ780045.234-NODE-234-length-11243-cov-3.66151_pt1 | contig 11243 bp, 10 predicted proteins | sample MGYA00511924_ERZ780045 | MGnify/ENA primary metagenome ERZ780045 (study PRJEB29588, sample SAMEA2154082) | human gut metagenome | biome: human gut; feature: human-associated habitat; material: faeces | place: Denmark | collected 2008/2010 ... | reverse complement strand
TTTTTTTGCAGACACAAAAAAGGCTATCTCAAGTTTATTTGAGACAGCCTCTTTCCTAAATATTCAGTTTACATTCATTTAAAAGTGTCCAATCTTCCATCGCTATTAAACTCAGGGAATCCTTTCAGTAAAACCTCAAACGTCTTCCAGTATCTTTTGTAAATAGAATCAACAATGAAACATGGAAGCATACAAAAAAAAACCCCGACACTCTTCCACAAAAGGTTAATCAGATTCATTTTTGAAACTAACCTTTATAAAAAACTAGATAAAGTCACAAGATATAAAATTATAAAAAAGCAAAAGAAGGTCAGCATTGTGTTATAGGTATTTCATAACAGAAAGACAATAAATTAAGAGGCAGAGAATTCTCCAACATCTTTTTATCAACAATTTAGATTTTACAGAACAATCTTGATCATGTAAATAAAAAGCGCCTAATATTCAACTAATTACAAATAAAATAATACATAATCACTTTTTGTCCTTCTTGAAAACAGGCCTTATATACTTCTTAAAAATTTTTCCTACTTCAATGGTAGTAGAGTTATTCAGCATATCATACGTTCTGCCTGTTGAGGGCTTGAGAGAATGCCCGTAATCTGTCTGTAGTTTTTTACTGACGTCCGGTCCCTCGTTCATGATAAGTTCAGGCGGACGACCTTCCACAGTCACATCATACACCGGATCTTCTCCCCGTTTTGTCCAGATGGAATAAGGACACATGCGGATATATCCCTTCGGTTTCTTCACCATAAGACTGTCTGTCAGACTTCGGGGGATTCCTTTATCAAAAGGATTCTGAAATTCCATCCATTTCTTTTCCAACGGAGCTTCCAAAGGCTTGTTATAATTCTCCATATCCCCTGGAAGGAAATCAAACTGAATGAGTTTTACCGTTTCTTCATTCAGCTTAATTTCCTTGTCTTCCTTTTGCTGGCTCATCACAGGTATCACCACCAGCAAAAGGGAGTTCAACACCATATATCGTTGGAGAGTGTTCATTCAACCTTCTTTACTGATTATCCATATTCAATCGTGACATTTCCGTCTCAGCTGCACTCTGATTATTCATCTTCTTTTCGGTACGGAAGCGATAAGTTATCGTAAAACCGACTTTTCGGGTTTCCTCCTTTCCGACACTGTGCATGATAATATCATTCAGACGGGCTGAAGCACGCGTATTGTTCTTATTGAAAATGTCATAAGCATCCAGTGAAAGTTGAAGCTTGTCTTTCAGGAACGATTTCTTCAAACTCAGGTTGAAGGAGGTGTAACTCTTCGCTTCGTACAACTGATAATATCCTCTGGAACCATAATTAAAATCAGCAGACAACAGAAATCCGGATGGAAGTGTGAAACTATTGTTGAAGTTCAGCATCACCAGCGGACGTCCTGCTTTTAAGATGCTCTCGTTCGGCCCCGGATAATTGAAGAAGGTCTTCAAACAGGTAAGCGTAAGTGAGGGCAGCCACCACTTCACCGGATATTGTACGTTGACCATACCCGTCAGATTGTGCATCCTGTCAAAATTATCCATGTAGCTGACAGTAACTGCTGAATTTCCCGGCATACTGTAGAACGCTGTTATCAGCGGATTCTGCGTATTGGTATAGTTCAGGTTAAAGAACAGAAACTTATAAAACAGCATATAGTTCAGGTCATGAGTTAAAGCCTGTTTCAGATAAAGATTTCCTTTCTGATAGGTAAACCGGTCTGTGTACACCGCATTGTCGTTCATGACACCAAAAGGCGGACGCTCCGTATGAACGGAATATGTAAGTGACTGTTGCAGGCTCTCGGTATTGTAGCTTAACGAAACCGATGGCAGGAAGTTATGATAAGTCTGGTTCTGATTCTTGTTGCTACTGTTTTCCTTCAAATCGCTCCGTATGTGTTCGTAACGCAATCCGGCTCCCAGCGACAGTTTGTTCCATGTATAATCGTACGACAAGTAGAGCGAATTTTTCATTTCCGTATTACTTGTACTACCATTATTCAACGCACGGACATACTCTATATAGTCCGTTCCGGTTGTGTGGCTGAAATCATAACCGAAGCTGAAAGTTCCGGCTTTCCCGGTTTCATACGATAAGCTTAATTTGGCTGCAAACAAATCCCAGTCCGCCTTACGGTAATAGTCCATAGACGTTTCCACACCGTCGCTTTCCCATTCACGGATATTGCCACGGCTTCGGTCGGTCTTATGAAGATAATCACCGAATGCGTTCATCTTCCAGCCATTCTTCCAGTCGTTTGTATAATACAGATTCAAATGATTGCTGACGGACTTGTCGGACACATCACTGAGATTCCTGATAAAGGTTGAAGTCCCTTTGTCCGGTATCATGGAAAGCGTATCCTTAGAAAACGTATTACCTTCATTGTATTTACCTTCATATTTCAGGCCGATTTCCGACTCCGGAGAGAAATGATAAGAAACCCCTCCCGTATAGGCATGGCTTTCGTTGAAGATTTGTTTTTGGTTCAGGTTAGTCAGATTCCAGATTGTATCACTTTGAGTCTGCTGGTAAACGTCAAGATTCGAATCCTTCTTTCCACGGTCATAATTATAAGAGAAAAAGAAATCCCAGTTCTTGTAATTGTAACTTCCGTTCATCTTGTAATTCTGACTAAGATGATTTCCCTGTAGCAGATTACCGCTGACATTAAATGCAAGTCCTTCGCCCAGGCGTTTGGTCTTGATTTCAATCACTGCACGCTGCTCAGAGTGATAACGTACCCCCGTATTCGTCACCAGTCTGACAGACTGAATCTGGTCGATAGACAAATTGTCCAGTTCGGTCTGGTCTGTCACTTCACGGCCATTGATATAATAGGTAGGGAGACCTCTACCAATCACTTCTATGTCCTCACCACGTTTCTGAATGCCGGGTATTTTGCAAAGCAAATCATCCAGTGTAGTCTGTTTGGCAAGAATCGTATTGGGTACATCAGCCGTAATACCTTCCCTATCCAATTTGAAAGGTTTTCGGTAGGCAGTAACCTCCACTCCTTCAAGTTCGGTCTGTGCCAGTTCCATTTTAACTACCGGCAATGTGAGATTCGCATTGACTTGTATATTCCGAAACAATGTCTCATAACCCAGATAAGAATAGCGGATGATATAATTACCTCCAGCAAGCGATGTGCTATATACCCCGCAAGAGTCGGATACCGCTCCGGTGACGAGTGTACTGTCTGCCTGATTCAAAAAGGCGACATTCACCATTGGCATCACCGTATTTTCCGAATCGATGATTGTTCCTTTAATCAAATGCTGACTGTAAACAGGCTGTATGATTAAGCTGCCTATAACATATAAAAATAGCTTTTTCATAGAGTTAAGTCAATGCTAAATTTTTCATTCCATCATGTTTGTGTTTTATCTTCCGAAACGTGAAGAATCTACTTCTTTCTTCTCCTTACTGATGCTGCCACCAAAACGGTAGACAAATTTCACTGAAACGGTACGGCTGTACTGCCCCATGTTCAAGTCGATGTGCTGTCCTGCATAGCGGTTTCTCACCTTCATACGCATGGTATCGAACAAGTCAGCACAGTTCAGACTCAGACTGGCCTTATCCTTCAGGAAGTTCCACTGTGCTCCCACATTGACTGTAAAGACCGGTTTCGTATCGCTGATACCGGAAATCATGCTTGAACGATACATCGCATCCAAGTCAAATCCGAGGTTGGAACCTGCCGAGAAATGATTCTGCATGGCAAGCATACAGGCCCATTTCTTGCGGTCAAAAGGAGTATCCCAGAAGTTGTCGCAACGGTTACGGTCATTGACCAACGTCGCATTCACCTGAGAAGACAACCACTCGCCGATATTGAACGGAATGTTGGCGCTCATACCGAAGGACTGGTAATAGTCCCAGTTCTGCGTGCGGTACACCAATGCCAGACGGTCTTTTGCCTGATACATATCCATCGTGAAATAATCGTTGGTACGCTCGTAGAACAACGACAACATGTACTTCTGCAGGAAAAGATAATTGGCATTTACACTATACACATTGGCAGGCCGCAGTCCCTCAATAGTCTGGAGCTCTTCATAAGCGTTCATATAAGTGGTACTGGTCTGCATATCCCAATAGGTAGGATAATCTTTTTCAGACGAAACGCCCAGCATGAACGTATGCTTTTCCGACGGCGAATAGGTCAGACTGGCCTGCGGATAGACAGCCCATTTATGATAGTCACCGATGGAGTAATACTCACCGGTTGCCGAGAGAGAAAGAGACAGCCCGTTTTCAAACTCCTTGTCGAAACCTCCATAAAAGTTGGTAATCTGCTCATAAAGACGTGAGGAAGAATTGCCCACATTATCCTTACCTTCAGTCTGATTGAAGAACTGGGCGTTCTTATTGTCCGTATAATCATAACGGACACCGTATTTCAAAGTCCAATCATTGGCGAGAGCGTGGCTCTGGTCGGCATATATAGAGAACTTGCGTATCTTCTGGTCCGAAGTATAATCAAGCAACTGACGTGTATTGTCTGTCAGTTTACTTTCCAGACAATTCTTGTCATTCATGGTATAGTCCGTATAATCCACCCCAAAATCAAGTCCGAATCCGGAAGAATAGCGGGCAAAAACATTGTGCAGACGGCTGTCCTGCAACTTGTCATTGTGGCTGTTCTGGAAGTTTCCATTTACATCAATCGTACCTTTACCATTATCGGAAAGGGCACCGTTGTAACCCACGCTCAACTCATTATCCTCATCTATCTGATAACCATATTCAGCATAGATATTATGCTTCCAGCCCTTTGTATTGATTTTCTGTGTCTGCGTAATATCGTATACCTTTCCGTCATACGTATGTTGGGATGCCAGATCCATCACCGTCATTATATGCGAATAACCCGGATTATAAGAGACATTCAGCGATGACTTGCCTTTCGTCAGCAGAAAGTTTACATTGCCGCTGTAACTGCTAAAATACTGGTTGCTGTAGCTGGCCGACAGCTCACTCTGGATGGTATTGTCGTCTGCCTTTGCCGTTACGATATTAATGGCAGCCCCGCGCACATGATATTCAGGCGGTGTATTATACATCACTTCGGCCGTCTGTACCTGCGAAGCGGAAGTATTCTTCAGCATCTCAATCAGCTGTTCCTGCGTCAGTGTACTTGCTTTCCCGTTCAGAATAACCGTTACGTCTTTTGCTCCCACCAGCGAGAGTTTACCGTTCCTGTCCTGCACACCCGGCAGCTTACAGATAGCCTCGTAGGCATTGTTTACAATATGCTTTTCTGAAATGGCCGAAATGTCATAATTCAGCTTTCCCTGTTCCACGGTTACAAACGGGTGTTCTCCCTCAATTACCACTTCCTCCAGATTGTAGTCTTTCGATTCCAAAGTAATAACACCGACATCACGCGCCTGTCCCTTCACCAGCCTGGTCTGATAAAGTAGATGCTGGACAATAAGCTGATAATCATCCGGTTCCGGCTCAAGCACAAATGTACCGTCGGCTGCAGATATGGTTGCTCCCAGATAAGTTGAATCCGGTAGCTGCATGACAATGGTAGCACCTTCAACCGGCTGCTGATTGGTATCTACGACTTTTCCTGTTGTCTGACTGAATACAGATGACGCAAAACCTGCATATATGAAGAGACCTGCTATAATTTTTTTACATTCCATTCTATCTATCCATTATAGGCTTTAAATGAAATCTTTACTATTTCCTTCCCTGCAAAACACATATCTCCTACTAGATTCAACGTGTCATTTACTGAGAGATATACAATTATAAGATATTATTTTTAAGAATAGCCCTCAAAAGTAGATATTATACCCGAAACTCCAGCACACCCTTCTCATAAATTATCCTTTCAGCAATCTATAATTGTTTAATTAAGAATAAAAGGACATTTATCGGTCAATCGCACTTCTCACTGCTTCATAAAACAGGCCTCCCACATCTATGCCTAATTTAAACTTACGAAACTTATAGGATGGAACGACCATCGGTGCAGTCTTCCATCCTTGTCGCACATCATAATACCTTTGTACACCAACGTCCACTCCAAAACGGTTTGTAAAATCGTAACCAACGGTGGCTCCATAATACGTACGGTTGAGATTATACCTGTTATCCGGACTATAAGCACCAAACACCGTAAGATGAAAATTATCTGCCGGATGAAGCGTCATGCCCCCTGACGCACCAAACAACTAACCGACACTATAGGGGAAAGTATATTTTTCCGCATTCACTCCTGCATATATATCCAAGAAATCATTGATTTCCTTTTGGTATATAAACATCATCTGGTTCACCCGACCGATGCCTGGAATGGTAGTTTGCATTCCCCTCCCATAAAAATAGGGAGAAAACTGCCCGAATGCATTATAGTCACCCATAAACATGGGAGACGGATTCACATAATAGGTTGGGACATAAAAAGGCCTTTCCTGCCTAAAATCAAAATCTACGGGTGAATCAGACTGTATTTCTTGATTTACTTCATGGTCTTTTATTTTCACTCTATCCGTGGATGAATCAATTAACAAGAATTCCCCACCCACATCTTTTTTCAACCCTGTACCAAGCTTTATCGTATCTTTTTTGATACTTTCTTGTCCAAAGATCTGCATACAGGATAGTCCCAAAAGCATAAGAAAAGCCACTACCGATTTCATAACTTAAAGATTAAAAAGCAATCACCTCAAAGTTAGTTTATTTTTCATTCTGACTAAAAATAATATGTTAATGAAGCTACAAAAGTCCGGAACTTGGTATCGGGATTATGCTGATAAGTTTTGGTCATACCCCAGTCGTATCCTATGGCAATCTCTACATGACGGGCAATCTCTACCCCGGCACGAAAGCCTACTCCCCAGTCAAAGCGCGGCATCACCCCCTCCTTAAACATATTATGTGAGGCTACTGTGACAATATTCTGTTCTCCCGGAAGACTGGCAATTTGCTTCATTTGACCAAACAAACCGACATTAAAATAAGGTCCGGCATCCAGAAACAAACTGACATTTCTCCCGACTTTCAACTTATAGCCTAAGTGGATGGGAATATGAAGATAATAAGGCGTACTTTCATATTCGTAGGTTCTCTCATTCATTACATAATAATAAGGAACACTTTTCCAACCGTATGAGGAAATCATCAGTCCCATATCTGCATACAGCCCTTTTGCAGCCTCACGAAAGGCATATTCCCCTTTTAGTCCGGCATGAAAACCAGATCTGGAAATACTTTCTTTCGTGGAATTATAGTTATACCCTCCTGAAAGTCCATATCTGAACTCTTGCGCTTGTACACCTACGCACAATGATACCGCCATTACCAGCGTAAATAAAATTTTTTTCTTCATAAGTCTATATTTTAGTTTGTAAATAAAATTCTTCTCACTCGATAAGATTTTAGACCACTCACTTCAAATCCTTTCTCTTTCCGTTTCCACAATTCCATAAAACAGTCCTGTACCGCATCTTCTGCATCATCTATATCTTTCAGATAATGAAGTGCAAACAGGCAGAGCGGACGATAATATTGAAGGAAATTATCTTTAAAAACTTTTGTATTAGTGTCCATATTCCAGTACGCTTGATAGATATGCATTTTTAAGAAAACCTGGAATAGCAGATTTACCACTATAAACAAATCCGTCTTTTATTATATTTAAACACAACAGACTTATTTTATACGTTTTTTATGTATCAGAATCTTACTGGCTTTTAAAATCAAAAAGGAGGCCGATTTCAATTTGCTGATTGAAATCGGCCTCCTTTCATAAGACTCATATTAATAACGAAATCTTTCCCACACACGACACAACAACGACTCAATAAAGTAATGGGTACCTAACTATTCATAGATTCTCCCCATCCTTAAACTCTTCCCACTTCCTGACCACCGTATCAATGGAAATATCCAGCAATTTCATCTGACTGAACAGTTCCGGCAGGTTTTCTGTCATAAACTTCAGGCTTCGGGTCTGTTTTATCTTCTCCAGTGCATCAGTAGTTACAAAATACCCCAGTCCTCGCCGGGTGTAAATAATCCCCCACTGCAACAGCAGGTCGTAAGTCTTCACCACGGTATTGGTGTTGACTTCGAACATAACGGCCTGTTCCCGCACACTGGGTATGCGATCATCTGAATGATACTTTCCTGCCAGTATCTCGTCGCAGATTCGTTCTGCCATTTGCAGATAAATGGCTCGGTCTTGCTTGAAATCTACCATCTTACTATCTAAACTCCAACTTTCTAAAACCTTTATAGGTCATGACAACAGCTACTATGCTCCAAACCACGGAAACTATCGACCATGTGTATTTAATGATACTTTTAGGAGTACCTAATCCATACATACACAATACCGGCAACACATAAGACAAAACACATAAAACAACTATCAGCCAGAACTGGGTTTTGCTGTATTGTTTCCTCAACATAACCACCAAAGTCCACAGGGCTACATAAAAAGCAATCACCACCTGCAGCATAAGTTGCTTAAGTCCATAGCCTCCTCCCAAAAAGAGAAGAACCGGTCCGTTCGTTTCCTCTGTAAAAAGCAATGGAATAGCCAGTTGCATAAAGATATTCGATAATATCGCACATCCCAACAACATCACCGTACCTATCAAAAAAGTACTGAAAAACAAACTTACATATTTTTCTGCCAATGTGACCGGAAGCATGAACTTATTTATCAGACCTCTGTCATTCCGCATATTTTCCACCAGGCTCCAGAACGTAAAATAATAAGACAGAAGTATCAGCAATTGCTCTATGAGTGACAAACATTCTTTCAAACTATCTCCTGACACCAAGGCACAAATCACACAGATACTAAAAGAACGTAAAAACAAAAGCTGGATAAAGGCTTTCTTTTTTCCATAGCAGAACATTTCATTTAACTGAAGCAGACTAAACTTCCACATTTCTTTCACTGCAAAACTTTTCATATCCTTCCTCCTCCCTTGATTAATGCATTAAACAGCAGTTCCAAAGATACTTCCGTATCCATGTTTTCCTGCTTATGAGTGATTACATGGTAACCTTCGGCACAAGCTTCTGCATATAGCACTCCTTCTTCATTATTTTGGATTCCGAACGAATACCGACTGGCGATTTCCTCCAAAGAAGCCGCATACACAGGAGCATCCTTTCTTAACACAATCACATCGGTCAACAGATTTTCAATGTCCTGCACAATGTGTGTAGACAAAACCACTATCTGATCTTCACGAACATGCTTCATCAGCAGCTTACGCAACATCTTTCGTGCCGGAATATCCATTCCGTTGGCGGCCTCATCCAATAATAGAACTTTCGTTCCCAGCGACAAGGCAATACTGAATGCCACTTTATGTTTTTCTCCCAACGACAATTTGTCCAAATGTTCAATATCCCGCCGTATTTCAAAATCGGCCAGACAGTCATCCAGCACTTCTGCACGAAACTTAGGATAGAATTTGGAATAAATGGCAAGAAAGTGTTCCAGCCTCATATCCGGAAAAATAAAGTCAGCTGGCAACATGAATACTTCCCTCAAAGTTTCTACTTCCCTTTTCCGGGAGTCGCAATCGTCTACATAAATCTCACCGTCGTGAGCAAAAAGCTTACCAGCAATCAGTTTCAAGAGCGTGGTCTTGCCTGAGCCGTTCATTCCCAACAGACCATAGAATCTCCCTTCCTTCAAACAGAGATTCAAATTGTCCAATACATTTTTATCGGACTGATACCCAAATGAAACACCTCTCAATTCTACCATAACCTTTAAATTAAAAATCGTTATACTGTACCATTAAAGTAGTACAGCAAAAATAACTTTTTTCTTGAACAAACAAATGGTTTTACGGAAATTATGATGCAATATCCAACAAACCTCAGCACACTTTCTACGTTTCCATTCTGTGAACCCTACGTTTCCCGATGCGAAACCGTACGTTTCGCATAAGGAAAACATACGGTTCCGCGCCGGGAAACGTAAAAGACTTCTTTTCGTCCGAAAGTATTCGCTTTGATAATTCCAGCTATTTTTCGTAACTTCGCATGTTCATCTAACAAGTAAAGATACATGTCAGAAAATGATTTTATTACCATAAAGGGTGCCCGGGTGAATAACCTGAAAAACATCGACGTACGTATTCCACGCAACAAACTGGTAGTCATCGCCGGCCTGTCAGGTTCGGGAAAGTCGTCGCTGGCATTCGATACGCTGTATGCCGAAGGGCAAAGACGCTATGTGGAAAGTCTGTCTTCTTATGCCCGCCAGTTTCTCGGACGTATGAGCAAACCAGAATGTGACTTCATCAAAGGAATTCCACCTGCCATCGCCATTGAACAGAAGGTGACGAGCCGCAACCCGCGTTCTACCGTAGGCACATCGACGGAAATTTATGAATACCTGCGCCTGCTTTTCGCACGGGTGGGAAAAACGTATTCTCCCGTAAGCGGACAATTGGTGAAGAAGGACAGTGTGGAAGACATCGTGAACTGCATGCTGTCTTACCCGAAAGGCACACGCTATACCGTACTGACGCCTATCCTTCCCCGTGACGGAAGAAGTGTGGCAGAACAGCTGGACATGGATATGAAGCAGGGCTTTACCCGACTGGAAGTGGATGGCGAAATGGTACGCATTGAAGATTATACCTACGATGAAAATGATAAGGTGTATCTGTTAGTGGACCGCATGAGCTGTGATGATAGCAAGGATGCCATCAGCCGACTGACGGATTCTGCCGAGACGGCTATGTACGAAGGTGACGGCACATGTATGCTCCGTTTCTATTTGTCGGATGACACCCGCCTGCATGTATTCAGTACCAAGTTTGAAGCCGACGGTATCAAGTTTGAAGAACCGAACGACCAGATGTTCTCATTCAACTCTCCGCTGGGAGCCTGCCCTACGTGCGAAGGTTTCGGAAAGATTATCGGTATCGATGAACACCTGGTGGTGCCCAACCGTGCGCTGAGCGTGTACGATGGTGCCGTACTTTGCTGGAGAGGGGAGAAAATGGGAGAATGGCTGAACGAGTTCCTTCGGGAAGCGCCGGCTCATGATTTCCCTATCTTTGCCCCCTATTATGAACTGACACAGGAACAGAAAGATTACCTCTGGCACGGCCCAAGAGAGAAGGTCTGCATCGACTCTTTCTTCAAGATGCTGGAGGAAAATCAATATAAGATACAGTATCGCGTGATGCTGGCCCGCTACCGGGGAAAAACGACTTGCCCTACCTGTCACGGAAG
>ERZ780045.228-NODE-228-length-11467-cov-8.65624_pt1 | contig 11467 bp, 9 predicted proteins | sample MGYA00511924_ERZ780045 | MGnify/ENA primary metagenome ERZ780045 (study PRJEB29588, sample SAMEA2154082) | human gut metagenome | biome: human gut; feature: human-associated habitat; material: faeces | place: Denmark | collected 2008/2010 ... | reverse complement strand
GAGGGGGCAGACGATGAGGTTGAGATCCTCGTAGCGTGTGCCATGGTCCTTGGCATAGCGGCGGGCAATGGCCTTCTGGTTGAGCGCATGCCAGATGCAGTAGCGCGGCAGCAGCGGAGAACCAGAGATCTTGGCCTCGGGAGCCAACTCATCGACCACACCGGGGTCGGCCACGAAACTCGGGCAATCGATCTCCTCGGCAATCTCGTGAGCGATGATGCAGCCCTGGTCGCAGGCGTGCTGGTGGAGGGCCTTGCGCTGGTCCTCGACCATCTGATCATTGACACGGAAGACACCAGACTTGACGGGCTTGGCAAGTCCGCCACGGCCGATGATGGCGTCGAACTGCACGGGAAGACCATGCTTCTTCACCTCTGCGATGACCAAATCCTTGCGCATCTCATACTGGTCGGAGATACGCTTATACTTCTTCAACTCCTCGCGGGAGTGGTTGATGGTTGCTTCAAAGATCAGGTTCTCGTCGTCGGAAACGGAAATCTTCGTCGAAGTAGAACCCGGATTGACGGCTAATATTCTATACATTTTGGTAGATTATTTCTAAGTTTGGCTTGGTTACACTAATATTACTGGTGTGCCATGGCAGCCATGGCGATGCTCAAGAACTTGGCCTCGGGGGAGTCGCCACGCGACGGGACTACAACGGGAGCAGTCGGACCCTGGAGGATACCAGCCGTGATAGCGCCACAGAAGAGCGTGATGGTCTTGTAGAACACGTTGCCAGCCTCGATGTCCGGAACGATGACGGCATCGGCATCACCCTCTACGCAAGACTCCATGTTCTTCGCCTTCAGGGCGGCGGGAGAGCAAGAGGTCTTCAAGTCGAGCGGACCGTCGATGCGAACGGGACCGAAGAATCCCTCCTCGGCACGCTTCTTCTGCTCCAGATAGTCGGCGGTGCAGGGGAAGTGGCGCTCATCCACATGCTCAGAGCAGTGGATAAGGGCAATCTTCGGCTCGGCAATGCCAAACTGACGGCACAGGGCGGTGACATACTTGATCTGCTCCGTGCGCTGCTCGGGCGTAGGATAAGGAATCACGGCGGCATCAGTGAAGAACAGGAGCTTGTGGTATTGCGGCATCTGGGCCACGGCGATATGGGTCAGCACGTTGCCCTTCGGCAGGATACCTGTCTCCTTGTTGAGCACGGCGCGGAGCACCTGGTCGGTATTGATGAATCCCTTCATGAGCACATCGGCACCACCCTCGCGGACGAGAGCCACGGCCTTCTGTGCCGCGTCGAGCTTGTCGTCAGTATCGACGAACGTCACGCGGTCCATCAACTCGGCGTATTGCGGGTCGTTCTCCACGGCCTGGCGTGCGCCAACCATAATTGCGGTTACGAAACCAGCCTGCAATGCGCGGGCCACTGCGCCACGCGTGGCATCGTCCTCGGGCCACACGACAGCAAGACGCTTCACCACCTTCTGCTCGGAGAGGTGGCGCAAGAGCTCATCAAAGTTCAGAATGCTATTCATCAGTGCTTGATTTTGTTCTGTTAATAGTGTCGGCAAAGGTACAGATTTTTCTTGAATTAAGAAAATTTTTCGTATATTTTTCTTCTTCTTGGACTACAAGGAATTCTCTACGCCCTACTTTGACACATCAAAACCCGTCGCTAAAAAGAAACCCACGACTGTCAAACAATTAAGAAAACACGCCACATAGATAATATTCAGAAATATTTGGCCGTATAAATTAATCTTTCTAACTTTGTAACCACTCTTAAGAAAGAAGAGGACAAGGACAGACCTATTAACAACACAACCGATACAATCATGAGGAAAATGAAGTTTATACTGACAATGCTGCTCGCGAAGAAGGGGGAGCTGCCGCACTCGAAGGCACGCCAGGGTGAACTTGATGAGCGGACAGATTGATATCGACTTCGCCGTCTTCAACATCTACCAGTATGACAATGCAAACCTCACAGGTCACTACACGGGTCCTATGACGATGGAGTAGTATCACTACCAAACATCCCTCTTCTTCGGCCCTCAGATTGCAGTCCGATATGAGGAAGAGAAAAACCGAAACGGGAAGCCCCCGAAAGTTGACGTTTATCAAGTTTCGGGGGCTTGCTTTGATCTGTATTGCGTAAACAGAACTTTTACAGTCCTCTGGCCTTGAGCAGTCCCGAAGCATCGGGTTTCTCCATACCAGTGAAGTCTGTGAACATCAGCATTTGATCCTTGGTGTTGCCACGGCTCAGAATCTTGTCGCGCAACGCCTGTCCGACGGCGGGGTCTAGCGCGCCATGCTGCTTGAAGTAGTCGGCGATATTGACCGCCAGGACTTCCGTCCACAGGTAGCTATAATAGCCAGCGGCATAACCTCCGCCCCAGACATGGTTGAAATAGGAGGTGGAGTAGCGCGGGGGAATCTGCGTATTGAGGAGTCCGGCATTGTGGAGCTGCTCCTTCTCGAAGGCACCAGCCATATAGGGCGACGGCACCTCGTCCGGACTGATTTTGTGCCAAGCCAGATCGAGCCAGGTCGATGCGAGGTTCTCGCCGAGGGAGTAGGCCGTCTGGAAATTGATGCTCTCAAGCATACGCTCCTTCAGCTCTGCGGGCATCGGCTCTCCCGTCACGGTATGGCGGGCGAAGTGGTCGAAGATCTCAGGGATACTGGCAAAGGACTCGTTGAACTGCGAGGGCATCTCGACGAAGTCGCGGGCCGTGGCCGTGCCAGAGAGGGTGTTGTACTGGCAGTCGGAGAGTATCTCGTGGAGGGCGTGGCCAAACTCATGGAACATCGTGCACACCTCGTCCCAGGTGATGAGCGAGGGCTGACCATCGGGAGCCTTGGCGCTGTTGCACACGTTATAGACCACAGGAAGTTGTTTGCGCTGGCGGCTCTGCTTGGCAAAGGCATCCATCCACGCGCCACCACGCTTCGTGGGACGGCGGAAGAAGTCGCTGTAGAAGAGGGCCAGGGGCTTTCCGTTCTTGTCGATCACCTCAAAGACTTTCGTGTCGGGATGATAGCTGGGAATGTCCTTACGCTCCTTGAAGGTCAGACCATAGACACGGTTGGCAGCATAGAACACACCATTCACCTGCACGCTATCGACATTGAAGTAGGGCTTCACCTCGTCGTCAGAAATGTTGAGCATCTCCTTCTTCATCTTCGCCGAATAGTAGAAGCGGTCGTAGGGCTGAAGCTGGAAGTCGCTTCCCTCGGTCTTGCGGGCATACTCCTCTATGGCCTTGGTTTCGGCGTCGGCCTTGGGTGCATACTCCTTGATGAGCTGCTCAAGGAAGTTGTCCACGTTGGCTGAGTTTTTGGCCATCGTGTTCTCAAGTGAGTAGTCGGCATAATTGGCATAACCCATGAGCTGGCCTTTCTCGGCACGGAGTCTTGCCAACTCAGTCACTATCGGGAACGTGTTGTACTGGGGATTGGTGCCGTCGGCACGATGGATGCTTGCCTCAAACACTTTGCGACGGAGCGCGCGGTTCTGAAGGCTTGCGAGGATGGGTTGCTGCGTCGTATTGATGATGACGATGCAGTAAGGTGCCTTGCCACCACGCATCTCCGCATCCTTCTTGCACTGGGCAATGTCGGCCTCGCTGAGACCAGCGAGATCCTCCCGGTTATCAACCCAGACCACGGCATGGTTGGTCGCCTCGGGAAGGAGGTTGCCCCACTGCTGCTGCAACTCCGAGATACGGGAGTTGATCTCCTTCATGCGCGCCATTTTCTCGGCGGAAAGGAGTGCGCCCGAGCGCACGAAACTCTTGTAGATTTCCTCCGTCAGGCGCTGGTCCTCACCCTTGAGCTTCGCATATTCGTTATCGTAAACGAACTTGATGCGCTCGAAGAGCTGCTGGTTGAAGGATATCTCGTTCTCAAGACCCGTGAGCAACGGCATCACCTTGTCCTCGGCTTCGGCCAGCACGGGAGTCTTGTCGGCATTGGTAAGGCCGAAGAAGACGCTGCAAACGCGGTCGAGCAGGATACCACTCTCCTCGAAAGCGAGAATGGTATTCTGGAAAGTCGGCTTCTTCTTGTTGTCGACGATCTTCTGAATGTTGTCGCGCTTGATCTTGATGGCTGCCTCGATGGCAGGAAGGTAATCGCTCTCCTTGATGCGACTGAAATCGGGCGCACCGAAGGGCAAATTACTCTTCATCAGAAGAGGGTTCTGTTGACTCGTACCAGAAGACTGGGCCGATACGGTGACTGGGGCCTGCAAGAGCGTGGCGGCCAATCCGATAGCAAAGAATAACTTGTTGTTCATACGAAGGTATTGATTAGGTTGCAAAGTTAAAATAAATTATTCTATAAATCGGCTTATATTTCATCTTTTATGAAATAATTAACAAAATCCACCCTGTTATCGACGTATTTGTGCTAACTTTGCACTCACAGGCATAAGCTAAGACGTAAGTTAAGACATTAGTTAGGCATAAGTTAAGCATAGACTAAGACATAAGCTAAGCATAAGTTAAGACCAAGACAAAAATGTTTATAGTGATGATTTTCATATTCCTTGGCATCAGTGCGGGCTACGCACTACGCACAAGGACGGCGTCGGAGGCCAAGCTTCAGGCCATCGGCGCATGGGCTGGCCGTGCCACAACGTGGCTCATCTGGCTACTTCTCTTCATGCTCGGCATCGAAGTGGGTGCCAACGAGCGCATCATCTCCGCCCTGCCCACGCTGGGCGTGGAGGCGCTGCTACTGTCCCTCAGCGGCCTGTTGTGCTGCTGTGCCCTGGCCTGGGTGCTATGGCGGGTGACAAGGAAAGGAGGCGAGGGATGAAAGGCAGTTTGATCGTGGTGGGCTTCTTCGCCCTCGGACTGTTGGCAGGACGCAGCGGCTGCATGCCCACATGGCTCATGGAGGGCGACATCAGCATGGTGGCTCTATGCGCCCTGCTCCTCTTCGTAGGCATCGGCATCGGTCTCAACCCAGACATGAAGAACGAACTCAAAAGCCTAAGTCCCCGACTGGCTCTCCTCCCACTCGTCACCATTCTCGGATCATGGATGGGAGCGGCGGTGGCTTACCTGTTCCTCGGAGGTGGCATCTGCACCTTCCTGCAACATCGGGAACTGACGGACTGCCTCGCCATCAACAGCGGCTTCGCCTATTATTCACTATCAAGCATCTTCATCACCGAATACCGAGGTGCAGAACTGGGCACCATCGCTCTTTTGGCCAACATCATTCGCGAAATGGCCACACTCCTGCTCACCCCGCTATTGGCTCGTTGGTTCGGCCCGTTGGCTCCTATCTCATCGGGCGGCGCGACGAGCATGGACACCACCCTGCCCAGCATTACCCAGTCCATCGGACAACGATATGCGCCCCTGTGCATCTACCACGGTTTCGTGACCGACTTCACCGTCCCCTTCCTCGTCACCCTTTGGTGCGCATAAGCGTCGTAAGTTAAGCCTAAGGCGCATGGTGAGAAGATAAGTTACCATGCGCCTTAGGCTTAACTTACGACAAACTCCTACCTCTACCCATTCTTATGGGGAGGGGGTAGGGGGAGGGGAACTGATGGGACTACGAACCATGGTCAAAAAAGGTAACTTCAGCGCGCGTCTTAGCGCGCAAAATCTTGAAAAAAAATACTTCAAAAACGACTTTTCTGAACATTAGATAATCATTAGTATATCATTAGATATATTAGATGGTCGCGAAACGGTTTGATTATCAATCAGTTAAGTCGGTTATCGTCGACAGATTGGTAACATGTCGTCGACAGATTGGTAACATGTCGTCGACAGATTGGTAGCATGTCGTCGACAGATTGGTAGCATGTTGGGCGCAAACTTCGACAGATTGGTAACATTGATAATATTTATTTTTACAAAAACAATTAAATTTGACGCGTTCTTTACATTATTGGGTAAAATGATAGGTATTTCCCTATTTTGTCTTGCTTTAACCCTTTTGAGTGATTCTATTTTTAAGTTTTATAAAATATAGTATATCAGTAAATTAACAACAACTTCGACAAAAAGGTAACATCTTTTGCAATTTCGTTTCTCTCAAAGTACGACATTTAGGTAGTATTTTGAAAAATACATACATGATTTTCATAGTATTTTGGTTCACCATCTCCCTCTCCTATTTTTCCAGTCTGCTCCCTTGTTTCACCTGGCGTAGAATCTATTTTTTCCTACCCTCCTCCCCTACCCTTCCGTCTTTATGAGCTTAGCTTTAGTAGCTTCTGTCGGTCTGTTAGGTGCTGGATAGTGTGCGAGCACAAATCATGAATTATCCTCGATAATGTAAATAAATATGTTGCAAAATAGAAATGCTACCTAAATGTCGCACATTGCTTTTGTCCACGGTTGTGAACCAATGCTACCAAAGTGTCGTACTTCCTGTTTTTTGCCGTTTGCTGAAATGTTACTAAAGTGTCGTACTTCAATGAGAATGCCTTCCATAAGATGCTACCTAAATGTCGTACATCGGCGTGACATTGACTGGTAAATGCTACTAAGATGTCGCACTTCCCTCCTTTTTCTATGCCCAACAAGCTACCAAAGTGTCGTTGATGGCCGGAAAAATGATATAAAGATGCTACTGAAGTGTCGAAGTTGACTACTTGGTGCCCGTAAGAATGCTACTTAAATGTCGTACTTAGGTGTATTTTCTCCTAGAATAGCTTCTGAAAGTGCCGTACTATTTTGAAAAGTAGGGTATAAGATGCTACTGAAGTGTCGAAGTTGGGCGTTTTTGGGTCCTTTTTCCGTTTCACAAAATAAATGAAGGATACAAAATAGCAGATAATATAAACCGTAAACAACTTGATGTAATCTGCATTATATACTTAATAATCAATGATATAAAAGTTTGAAGAAAACAATTCACTTGAAAGTAAAAAAACATTTCACTTTTTTGTCGAACTTACATGGATTACCAGGAACTGTACTTTTTCTTGCTCTTTCCTCTTTGCCGCCTACTGACAGTGGTTTGCTTATCATACTCATAGACCCATTAAAATCAACTTATGAGACTTTTGTAGTAGCAGTTTCCCTCTATAGATAAAGCGAACAATGTAAAACAAATTCACTAAATGGAAAGCGCAATATTCAGGCTAAAATCGTCTTTAGAAGGTGTAAACCAGAATAATCCCCTAATTTTCCTTCCTAGAATAAAAAGCTTGCGTATGTTTGTGATTTTTCCGAAAAATTACGCTAAAATCTGAAGAATAGCTTAAAATGAGCGATTTATGAGTGTTTCACCTCAATGGAGGTAATGATTTGGCAACAGTGCTATTTTCTGCAATGTGCATAGGATTGCTTGTCAAACAACTCTTATCGTTTGCAAAACTACTAATAAAATTTGGATTATTCTATAAATCCATTATAATTTTTGTTTTTTTGCTATCCCCTAAATATAACGATTTTTTTGGACTCTTTTTCAGTTTCTTCTAACTATTTCATGTGCCTTTCTGAATAGGGAGTGAATTGTAATGCAAAGCGTTTATGTGCTGCTTTAAGATATGAGTCGTAGGCATGGTCAGAATGGTTATATTTATAAGGTACAATTTTCCCTTTTCTTGAGCGGACAATACGCCCTTGTTCGTCTATTCGATAGAAGAAAGTATGATAGTAGTTGTCCAAACATGGATTTTGGTCTTTGTCAAGCCATGAAATTTCTTCAAACACCTCTAATTTTAGAAGTTTACTTTGCTCGTAATATACCCATTTGCTTCTTTGGATATCCTCCATAGGAATATGCCGTTTGCTGTTGAAACTGAACTTTACAAATGTAGGTTTAATTTCGTTCATACCTAAATACAACACATCTGCAATTTTTCCTTCATGTCCATAAGTAACAAGAAATGTTTCATTTGTTTTCCATTCAAAACCAATGCTCTTTATGTTAAAGGCACAGGCAATGACTTGTGTATATGGTTGACTGACACCGACGAGCCTAACCTCTCGATTTTGTGCTTCCTTATGATGATAGAAAATGTCTCCGAGAAGTTCTTTTGCTAAAGTGTCTTTTATTAGGACACCACTGTCTGGCGAAGCTTGTTGTAAAGTGTAGAAATAAGAATTTATGCTATGTATTTTTTCTACAAGATTCGAAAAACTTACATACCTTGGTTGACACAGACAAGAGGATAGCCCCATTGCTATGACCAAGACTATAACGATTGTCAATAAGAAATGCCTCATATTACTTTTTACTTTGGTATTTTGAAATTAGATTTTTATTTGCAAGAATATTAATCATTTCCGTATCTTCAATTTGCTTTGCGAAATCTAAAGGAGAGCGCATAGCATTATTTTTACTTAATGCATCTGCTCCGTATTTTACAAGCAATTTGACTAAACAATAATCATCATTAGCATTGAATACAGCATACCATAGAGGATTATTGCCATAGCAATCAATAATATTTACCTTTGCTCCCTCTTGTAATAACAATTCTGCAATGGTTATATTGTTGTATTGCGCACAGAAATGTAAAGGAGTCCATCCCATTTTATCTTGATGATCAATATCAATGCCTTTATTCACTAAATCAACAGCAATTGTATTATCACAAGATACAATAGCTTCTTGTAGAAGATTTCTGCCATATGCATTGCTATAATTTATATTTCTTTCAAGTATATTTTTTCGTTCATAGATTCTCATTTCAAGAACATTTTATTTATGATAAATCTGTATGCCTTTAACATCTGCGATACCCTCAAACATAATGGTTTCGTCATCGACTTTATTGATTTTATTTACGTATTGTCTTCCATTTATGTCATTGAGATATAAGGAATCATTTTGCAAACAATAGGTATATCTGTATAGGGTATCAGCTTGTGAGTATAATTCCACCGTACTATCATTGAAAAATTCAATCTCAGGATAATTGATCTGTCTTTCTCCACCATTCAAAGTCCAATGACCAACCAAATCCTCATTAGTGCAAAATTCGGTATTGTCTATTTTCGGAGCACTGATTGTACTAATTGAAAATAACAACCTAAGAATTAATATTGGTACTATCGGACATAGATAATAAAGCCAAGTTGCTCTTAAGTTCTTTGAAAGTTGAAACATAAATCTCAACAAAGGGAACAAGTAGATAGGATACAAGCAGATGGTTATAAGCATACCATAACGACATATTTTGTCTACATCAGAGCGAACAGGGGCATCAAAGAAGAATATAGAAACATAGCATCCCAAGGGCCATAATATCAGCGAAAATGCCATAAGTATAAAGAACACCTTCTGTAAAATAGTGGGTGTTCCTCCTAATATGCGAGCTATTAGCCCTTTATTTTGTTCTTGTTTTATTTCTTCTTTATTCATATTAAGCATCTTGGCTCGTTATTCTCGATTATCTTTCAATCCCTTTTCCAATTCCTCAATAGTCGGCATGGAAGATTTGAAGTCTTTCGGGAAGAGCTTTGACAGTTGATATTCTGATATACCCATTGGTTCTTTGTATGAATCCAAGGCGTATTTTGCCACCACATTGTCTTTGTCCTTGCAAATGAGCAAACCGATGGTAGGGTTGTCGATGTCGGTCTTGAACTGATGGTTGACGGCTGACACATAGAAACTTAGTTGCCCCAAGAACGATGGATGGAACGACTGGGCTTTTAGCTCTATGACTACATAGGCATGGAGGTGGGCATTGTAAAACAGCAAGTCTGGGAAGAATTCATGCTGACCTACCTCCAAGCGGAATTGTCTGCCCATATAAGAGAATCCCTTTCCTAGTTCCAAAAGAAAACGTGTTACATTGTTCACCAATTCTTCCTCAATGTCATGCTCGTCATATTTCTCCCTTAAGTTAAGAAAGTCCAACTGATAAGGGTCTTTGGTTATCTGTTGCGCCAAGTCGCTTTGTACAGCAGGAAGCGTAGCCTGGAAGTTGGTGATAGCCTTGCCGTCACGCTCATAAAGGTCTGTGTCAAGCCAGTTGAGCAGAACGTCACGCCCCCAATTGTTCTCCCAAGTCTTTCTTACAAAGAACAAAGCCTTATCCATATTGCCCTTGCACTTATCTATGATACGACGATGGTGGTCCCAAGGAATAAGAAAAAGCAATTTGAAATCGTCCGCAGTTTGCGGACGATTTTTACTTTGTGCTACAACTCGCTGAATATCTGCAATATACAAGTCCTCTATAAAATTGTCCGCAAGCTGCGGACAATTTGCCTGTAATGGTGCATAGAGCTTATAAAAGTAGCTCATGTACTTCAAATTAGTTGGTGAGAATCCCTTCACCCCTGGCATTTCGTTCTTCAAATCCTGACTGAGATTCTTATAAAAGCCAGAGCCGTAAGTATTGGCATATTGTTTGGCTTCGATGTCGCGTCCCAATTTCCAATAGAAGTCCAACAAATAGCCGTTGGTGGCACACGATGCTTTAAGGCGATGGCTATAGAATCTTTCTTTCAATTCTACAAGCCAGTCCTTATAGTCACTAGTATCATGAATGACTACAGATAAGTCTATATTGTTCTTTGCCATTATTCCAAAACATTTAATGTTACAAATATAATGTTTTATCTTGATAATCAATCAGAAAAAATGAATAATTGGCATATATTGCTACTATTTAGACAAATTAAAATTATTATCTGTAAAATTGCCCGACTTAGGAGGACAATTTGTTTGTTCTTTCAAGAGTAACTTGAAAGGTTTCGAGTAACTCGAAACATACCTTGCTGTGTCTTTGTGGACACTATATGTCATACGATAAACATGTAAAACGTATGACATCAATGTATATATGCTTACCCTATTCTTTGCATGGGTACATCTTTATCACATTACAAGTGCATTTCTATACGACAGTGAATCAGTGCGTCAATAAGTCAATACGACAGTGAACAACCGAAGCTTCAAAGATACAACCATTTTCAACAAAAGGAATTCGTCCCTCCGTAGAGTTGCAGGACAATGGAGGACTGCGCAAGCCCTACCACATTTTTCAAGTAAAGGCAATAGTCACGGATAAACTCCTCGGTAAGCTCATTCATGGACATATCGCTGCGCTTGTACTGATACTTGATGAACTCGGCAACGTACTTTCTCACCACAAGATACTTGTTGTAAGTGTTCTTGGCTCTGTCCTTGCCTACACGTTTGGCAAAGGCTGCGTTCTCCTTGTCGAAAGCTCTGAGCAAGATCTCGTATTCGGTGCAAAATTAAACTATGAGAGTTGCATGGCAAAACCAAAACCTACGCAGAATGGAGAAGATTGAACCGACACCGTTAAAAATGCTTATTAGGGCGTTTCCATTTGGTAATGATTTGAAAGCGTTTCTACTTCTCTAATCTGCATTTTCCTCATTTCCTTGTCACTGCCAACTAAAGCCAACGACTGCCACAACCACTTGAAACTCAAAACAAATGCTCTATTTTACTATTTTTTACCTTTTTAGGCGTTCTTTTTTAGAAAAACCTTGTATTTCCAGCCTCGCCGCCCTTGAAAGGCACCTGAAACGAAACG
>ERZ780045.217-NODE-217-length-11893-cov-3.35285_pt1 | contig 11893 bp, 10 predicted proteins | sample MGYA00511924_ERZ780045 | MGnify/ENA primary metagenome ERZ780045 (study PRJEB29588, sample SAMEA2154082) | human gut metagenome | biome: human gut; feature: human-associated habitat; material: faeces | place: Denmark | collected 2008/2010 ... | reverse complement strand
CCCTGGACCCACTGATTAAGAGTCAGTTGCTCTACCAACTGAGCTAAGAGTGCATTCAAACTTTTGGAGGTTCCTGGCGGATTCGAACCGCCGTACACGGTTTTGCAGACCGCTGACTAAGCCACTCATCCAAGGAACCGATGTCCGCTGCACTTGTTTTTCTCAAATGCGTTGCAAAGGTACAACTATTTTTTAAACCTGCAATACCTGAAGAAAGGAAATTGCATTTTTCTTTACAAAAACGACTTTTTATCCCCTTTTACCTCCTCTTATCTTTGAGTTCTCACAAAAAACGGCTTTCTTTGCAGAAAACCAACTTAAATACAACAGAAATGAAAGGTATTGTTCTTGCCGGAGGTTCAGGCACCCGCCTCTACCCCATTACAAAAGGCGCTTCCTGTTTTCGACAAACCCATGATTTATTATCCCATATCCGTCCTGATGTTAGCAGGAATACGTGACATCCTGATTATTTCCACTCCCTATGATTTGCCGGGATTCCGCAGACTGTTAGGTGATGGAAGTGATTTCGGAGTACACTTTGAATATGCAGAACAACCTTCCCCCGACGGTTTGGCACAGGCTTTTCTTATTGGAGAAAAGTTTATCGGCAATGACGCAGCCTGTCTGGTATTAGGAGATAATATCTTCCATGGCAACAGCTTTACCGTCATGCTAAAAGAAGCCGTACGTATGGCCGAAGAAGAAGGAAAAGCTACCGTATTCGGTTACTGGGTAAGTGACCCGGAACGTTACGGAGTGGCAGAATTCGACAAAGAAGGAAACTGTCTCTCCATTGAAGAGAAGCCACAGCATCCTAAATCAAATTATGCCGTAACGGGACTTTACTTCTATCCTAATAAGGTAGTAGAAGTAGCCAAACAAATCAAACCCTCCGCACGCGGAGAGCTGGAAATCACCTCCGTCAACCAGCGTTTCCTGGCCGACGGTGAACTGAAAGTGCAAACTTTAGGCAGAGGATTTGCCTGGCTGGATACCGGTACACACGATTCATTGGCTGAAGCATCCACTTATATCGAAGTTATCGAAAAACGCCAAGGCCTGAAAGTAGCATGCCTGGAAGGCATTGCCCTGCGACAAGGATGGATTACTCCTGAAAAGATGCGTGAACTGGCACAGCCGATGCTGAAAAACCAGTACGGCCAATATCTATTGAAGGTAATTGACGAATTGGAAAGAAACAACCAATAAATGATTTTCATCATATAAAAATGGAAGTAATAAAGACAGAGATTGAAGGAGTGGTCATCATTGAACCTCGCCTGTTTAAAGATGAAAGAGGTTACTTTTTTGAATCTTTTTCCCAAAGAGATTTTGACAAACAGGTACGCACCATTCATTTTGTACAAGACAATGAAAGTAAATCCAGCTACGGAGTATTGCGTGGACTGCATTTCCAGAAACCACCCTTTGCACAAAGCAAGCTGGTAAGAGTCATTAAAGGAGCCGTACTGGATGTGGCGGTAGATATACGGAAAGGTTCTCCGACATTCGGACAGCATGTAGCCGTGGAACTGACAGAAGACAACCACCGCCAATTCTTCATTCCGCGCGGATTCGCCCACGGATTCAGCGTATTGAGCGACGAAGTTATTTTCCAGTACAAATGTGATAACTTCTATGCACCTCAAAGCGAGGGAGCCATTGCCTGGAACGATCCGGCACTGAAAATTGACTGGAGAATTCCGACGGAAAAGGTCATCCTTTCAGAAAAAGACAAACACCATCCTCTATTGGCCGATGCGGAATGGCTATTTGATTATCATGAAGATTTATACAAAGAGTAAGCATAAAAATCCCCGGGTTGCATTGAACGACTCGGGGATTTTTTATGCCTTTTATTTTACTCTTCAATTATTCTCCAACGCATTCTTCTTCATACGAAGTTCATACAAGTCGTTACGACGGTCACGCAGATTACGTACGCTTCCGTAAGTATGAAGTGCATTCAGCAAATCCAGGTCAATATCTGAAACCAGAATCATTTCCGTATTCGGAGTAGCTTCCGCACGTTTTCCGTCGGTCGGGAAGGCAAAGTCACAAGGAGTAAAGACTCCCGACTGCGCATACTGGATGTCCATATTATGCACACGAGGAAGATTACCTACACTTCCGGCGATAACCACAAAACATTCGTTTTCGATGGCACGTGCCTGCGCACATACACGTACACGTGAATATCCGTTCTGCGTATCGGTCAGGAACGGAACAAACAGAATTTGCATGCCCTGATCTGCCATCAAACGAGACAGTTCCGGGAATTCCACGTCATAACATATCAACACACCGATTTTAGCACAGTCAGTTTCAAAGGTCTGCACTCTTTTTCCTCCACTCAATCCCCAGCTCTTTACTTCATCGGGAGTGACATGAATCTTTTCGTACATCTCGTATGTTCCGTCACGACGGCAAAGGAAACCTACATTATAAAGACCACCATCTTCCTTCACATAAGGCATACTACCGGTAATGATGTTGATGTTGTGCTTAATGGCCAGATTAATAAAACGGTCTCTGATTTCCTCCGTGTACTGTGCCAATGCACGGATTGACTGAGCCTCACCCATGTGGTTGAATTTTGCCATCAGCGGTGCATTAAAATATTCAGGGAACAACACGAAATCGCTCTTGTAGCCCGATACGGCATCGATAAAAAACTCTACCTGCTCAAACACATCATCCAACGTCTGATAAGAACGCATCTGCCATTGCACCAGTCCGACTCTCACCGTCGTCTTTTTATCCACAAACGAGTCTGTAGGCGGCTGATAATAAATATTATCCCATTGAAGCAAGGTTGCACAGTGCTTTGACTCCTCGTCGTTCGGAAGGTAATTACGCATCACTCTGCGAACATGAAAGTCATTAGAGAGCTGGAAAGTCAGTACCGGATCATAGATTTCACGCGAACGGACTTTCTCTATATACTCCTTCGGACGCATCTGATCTGCATATTTGTAATAGTTGGGAATTCGGCCACCAAACATGATAGCTTTCAGGTTCAACTTTTCACACAACTCCTTGCGATACTCATACATACGACGTGCCAAACGTAATCCACGATATTCCGGATGAATAAACACCTCAATACCATACAAAATATTACCTTTCGGATTATGCGTATTGAAAGTCTCATTTCCGGTCACCTTGGCATAGGTATGATCACCTTTCACCATATCATAATCTACGATAATGGAAAGTGCACACCCCACTATCTTATCATCTACAACCGTTACAATCTGTCCTTCGGGAAAAATACTGATTAGTTTCTCAATTTGTTCGTGTGTCCAGAACACATCTTTATCTGCATATACGCGGGTAAACGACTGGGCAAGCTGTGCGTAGTCTTCAATCTGCAAGTTTCGAAGCTCTACTTTGTTAATCTTCTTTTGAGTCGATTCCATAATTTCGTTAAATTATTTTTTCACGGGCACAAAAGTAATCATTTCTTCAGGCAGGGTGTATCATTTATTCAGGATTATTATACTATCTTTGTTCCAAAAGGTCAACGATATGAAAAAGATTAAACTAGGCCTCCTGCCACAAATTCTGATTGCCATCGCACTGGGTATTGCCGCCGGAACGGTTTCACCGGAATTTCCCGTACGCGTGTTCGTGACATTCAACGCATTGTTCAGCCAGTTCCTGAATTTTATCATTCCGCTTATCATCGTCGGACTGGTTACTCCCGCCATTGCCGATATTGGGAAAGGTGCCGGGAAGATGCTGGTAGCCACTGTGCTTCTGGCTTACGGAGCCACACTGTTCTCCGGTTTTCTTTCATTCGGTGTAGGAGAAACCTTCTTTCCTGACCTTATCACCCGAAATATTCCTTTATCCGAAATCAGTGAGGCCAAAGGTGTTACCCCTTTCTTCACGGTAGCCATTCCGGAACCTCTCAACGTGATGACTGCCCTCGTTATGGCATTTACTGTCGGACTGGGACTGGCACATCTGGATACAAATTACTTGAAAAATGCATGCAACGACTTCAAAGAAATCATTGTCAAGACCATACAGGCTGTCATACTTCCCCTGCTTCCGATTTACATCTTCGGAATCTTCTTCAACATGACTCACTCCGGACAGGTATTCCACGTGCTGGCTGTCTTTGTCAAGATTATCGGAATCATCTTCCTCCTGCATATTTTCCTGCTGATATTCCAATACTGCATTGCCGGAATGTTCGTGGGCAAGAATCCGTTCCGCCTGTTAGGAAGAATGATGCCGGCCTACTTTACGGCATTAGGTACACAGTCATCGGCCGCTACGATTCCCGTCACCCTGAAACAGACTATACAAAACGGAGTGAATGAAGGTATCGCCGGATTTGTCATCCCTCTGTGTGCCACCATTCATCTGTCCGGAAGTACCATGAAGATTGTGGCCTGTGCCCTGGCCTTGATGATGATGCAGGACATTCCCTACGATTTCCAGATGTTCGCCGGATTCATCTTTATGTTAGGAGTAACAATGGTAGCTGCGCCGGGCGTTCCGGGAGGTGCCATCATGGCTTCGCTCGGTATCCTGTCGTCCATGCTGGGATTCGATGAAAATGCACAGGCACTGATGATTGCCCTCTACATTGCCATGGACAGTTTCGGTACTGCTTGCAATGTAACTGGTGATGGCGCATTGGCTCTGCTCATTGACAAATGGTTCGGGAAGTCGAAAACGAATACGTCCAGTACATTCCCTCAAAACTGACCGTAATCCTACATCCTACAATTCAGCGACTTACGAAAAACAGGAAGTCGCTTTATCACATGTCCAAGGGCTATAACTATGGTTATAACTCCTATTTTATAATATTGCTGTCCGATAAAAATTTTGCGAAGCTATAAAATTAGGGCTGACTTCATTTGCGAGGTCAGCCCATTTTCGTTAGATTTCAGTCGGCAAACAATAAAATCTAATCATGGGCAAAAGTACACATTTTAGCGGACAGCCGCTCTATTGTCAGGTGATAAAATTACTGGACAAGTCCACAATCCTTCGGTTAAGTCGTGAATATGGTGGAGAACGCTATGTAAAACGTTTCGACGTCTGGACTCATCTTGTCGTTATGCTCTATGCGGTCATCATGCGTTTTGATTCCTTACGGGAGATAATGGCCTCCCTGCAGGCAGAATCCCGCAAACTTTGTCATTTGGGTATCAGGTTAATGCCTTCGCGCAGTACTCTTTCCGATGCCAACAGACGACGGCCGGAAATTATATTTGAGTCCATCTATCGTGACTTATACACCACATACAGGAATGTACTTTCCTCGGACAGCCGCAAGAACAGGGATAAAGCCTGGATGAAGCGTCTTCAGATTATCGATTCCACTACCATCACCTTGTCCTCCAACCTCCTGTTCAAGGGTGTGGGGCGTCATCCCAAGACCGGCAAAAAGAAAGGAGGTATAAAGGTACACACCGTCATACATGCCAACGAAGGAGTTCCTTCAGATATAAAGTTTACTTCTGCTGCAACCAACGATTCCTTCATGTTAAGGCCGTCAGCACTGAACAAAGGAGACATAATTGCCATGGACCGCGCATACATTGACTATGAGAAGCTGGAAACACTCACGCTGAGAGGAGTCCTGTATGTGACAAAAATGAAGAGAAACCTGAGATACTCTGTTCTGGAGGATTGTATGTACCAGACTACAGAAGGATTTATGGAAGTACGGATACAACATGTTACATTCTCAAAAATACTGAAGGGTGGCGAAACCCTGACCCACCATGCCCGTATCATTACCTATGCCGATACCCAAAAGCTCAAACTGGTTTCATTGCTCACAAACGACATGGAATCAGACCCGAACGAGATTATAGAAATTTACCGCAAACGCTGGGAGATAGAACTGTTGTTCAAGCAGATAAAGCAGAACTTCCCCTTGAAATACTTCTATGGAGAGAGTGCAAATGCCATCAAGATACAGATTTGGGTGACTCTTATAGCTAATCTGCTGCTTATGATAATGAAAAAGAAACTCATGCGTTCATGGAGTTTCTCCGGGCTTGCAACCATGATACGGATTACGCTTATGTATTATGTGGACTTCTACAGTCTGTTTAATCACCCGGAAAAAGATTGGGAAACGCTCTTAAGCGTAAATCGGAAAGAAGATTATCAGCTGTCTATCTTTTGATAGGGGCTTAGAATGACAAAACAAGACTCGGCCATTGAATACACAATGGCCGAGCAGGATTTTTTATATGCAATCGATTTTATCGGACAGCAATAATTTTATAATGCAATAATCCCAACAGAGAGTTTGCCCCATTTATACCCAATAGTGCGAGACCTGTGACCGACAGCAATAAAAATATGACAGAGAGGACAGCTGTAACTTTACTCTTACTGCCTATTCTCTTTTTTATAATCCCTTTATACCATTCCAAGTGCATTGCCACATGGAATATTACGGCTATAAGAAATAATATACTACCCAAAACATGAAACACAGCCCAGTTATGCCAGATTTCATGACTGCTACCATGTCCAGCCACATGCAAACCAAATCCTGAAATGGCTGACACAATAAATACAACTATCAATATCCAGTCAATTACAAAAATTCTTTTCATACATTTCCGTTTTTATTACGCGACAAAGGTCACTACTTTATTGGAAATGGACGATAACAATTGTAAAGAAATGGAGTTTAACGACGATTTCTAATACGGGACAGCGAAACAGGTGTAATACCAAGATAGGAAGCTATGTAATGTTGCGGTACCCGTTGAATAATATTAGGGTATTCCTTCAACAGTTCTTCGTATCTCTGTTGTGGCGTATTCTTGATACGGGACAAAAACAAGTGCTGGTAAAAGCTGAACCGTTCTATAATTTTCTCTTCATATAACAGTCTCAATGAAGGATTACTTTCTATTTTGTGATAGAAATCTTCTTTTTTAATTGACACAACTTCAGACGGCTCAATGCTTTCTATTGAAAACAAGCTGGGTGTCCCTCTATACAAGCTATCAAATGAGGCCACAAAATCACCTTCAAAAAAGAATTGAAAAGTTATATCCTTTCCTTCATTGTAAAAAAACAACCTCAAGCATCCTTTACGGACAAGATATATCTTATCCGCAATCTTGCCTTCCTCCAATAATACTGTTTTAGAGGGAATGGAAAGGGTTTCGATTTCTTTTACATTAAAAAATATATTATCTGACACTTCTTTCATCACCTGAAGAATAATAAAAGTTTTGGAAAGTCCTGTTCAAAACACAATTTGCTTTACAAATCAGACTTTCTTATCAATCAAGCATAAAAATCTGTTTTTTTGTATAACTTTGTCATCAAACTCAAACATAAAAAAACACGTTTATGAAAAAGAATCCTTACAAAGAGGCTCCGGCCAATTTTTCCGTATGCGTACATACAGATTGCACTTGCGGTTCCACCTGTCTTCGTCAACTGGCTTATCCGGTATTGCTGGAAAGAGAAGCTTTTCTACATCTGGCCAATCCTACCCGATGCACTAAAGAACTTTCATGCCCGTATTACCGTGATGCCGCTCCCGTAACCTACATGCGTGGCTTCACACAAATGAAAAAGCGAATGTATCCCGAACAATACCAGAAGTTTATGAATTTTCTGATTGCACACTTCGGACGGAATCCTTACTTTGAAAGAAGAAGAGGAGACAGAAAACTGAATCTCCAAGAACAAGAAATCATTCGCAAGGCCCTGAAACAAGCAGGAGTCACAGAAAATCTGGACTTTGACCTGAAGGAAGAAGGATTCAACTGGTTCGATTAGCCAGTACTTTCTAAGAAGTACTCGAGTACTTTGCTGAAAGTACTGCAGTACTGCCAAGGAAGTACTACAGTACTCCTTAAGAAGTACTCACGGAATATATAGTACTGTATATCAAAACAATAAAAAGAAACACAATAAAGGCCTGCAACATAAGAACGAAGCAGGCCTTCATGCTATTTATTTCATTCCTCTTGCCTTGAAAATACGCTCCTTGGCATCATTGATGCGTTGCAACTTTTCTTCAGCAGCTTTCCGGATGTCTTCACCCAACGTAGCCACACGGTCAGGGTGATGTTTCAATACCAGATTACGATATGCCTTACGGACTTCCTCATCTGAAGCTGTAGGTTCAATTTCCAGCACCTTGTAGGCATCTTCCAGCGAATCGCCTCTCAGGTTCAACATAGAATCGACTTCCTGCATGGACAACTGCATGGACTGAGCCACTTCCTTTAAGGCATCCACTTCTGCCGTGCAAACATTTCCGTCACTCTGTGCTATCTTCACCAGAAAATCGAGCAACTGCAGACGCTGTTCATACGTCAGATTGGCAGCAATCTGTGCCCCACACTCCCGAATGGTACGACGAAAGGCAGAAGGGTCATTCTGCTCCATGAGCTTGCGCTGTTCAAACAGATTCAGCAAAATACGCTCTCCTTCACTGACAGAAGCCTCTCCGAAATTCACGCGCAAGAACTGACGCACAAACTCCATTTCGCTGTGCATGATGCGTCCGTCGGCACGAATGATATACGAAGCCATGACCAGCATGGAGAACAAAAAACTATTGCGCTGGCCTGTGTACACATCTTCTTGTGCCGTGCTTCCATAGCCCCCGTCCATTTCCCCCTGTGCTTGCACGCTTTTATCAAACAAAGAACCGATGGCAAATCCTGCCAAGGCTCCAAGAGGTCCCATGGTCATAAATCCCATGATTCCCCCGATCCATTTTCCGTATCCCATAAATTATAAATTCTTTTTCTATCAAGTTAAAATAAAGTACAAACTTCAGCCTGACTCACCTTGATTAAATCAGCCGGAGCCAGTTTCACCTGCAAGCCTCTCACTCCTGCACTTACATATATATAAGGGAAGTCATTGCATGTGTGATGAATATATGTAGGAAAATGCTTCTTCATCCCTATCGGAGAGCATCCTCCACGAATGTATCCCGTCAGCGGAAGTAACTCTTTCATCGGTATCAGGTCGCATTTCTTGTTGCCTGAAATCTTGGCTGCCAGCTTCAGATCGATTTCGTGCTCACCGGGAATCACACAGACAAAGTAACCCGATTTATCTCCTTGAAGCACCAACGTCTTGAATACTTGTTCAATGTTCTCTCCTAAAGTAGCGGCTACGTGTACGCAACTTAAATCATTTTCATCTACCTCGTAAGGAACCAGTTCATATTTCACCTTATCCCGGTCCAGCAAACGAGCCGCATTGGTTTTTGCAATCTTGTCTTTTGCCATTATTTTGTTACTCCTTTCAGTTCTTCTTTTAAAAATCCGGATGTATATCCTTTACCCGACTGGGCCACTTCTTCTGGTGTACCGCATACCAGTAACTGACCTCCGGCCTTTCCGCCTTCCGGTCCCATATCGATAATATAGTCTGCCATCTTAATGACATCCAGGTTGTGCTCTATGACAATGACGGTATTTCCTTTTTCTACCAAACGGTTCAATACGTTCATCAGTACCCGAATGTCTTCAAAATGCAGTCCGGTGGTCGGTTCATCCAAAATATAGATAGTCTTTCCAGTATCCCTTTTAGCCAGTTCGGTAGCCAGTTTCACACGCTGACTCTCTCCTCCCGACAAAGTAGTAGAAGGCTGTCCCAACTTGATGTATCCTAATCCCACCTCCTGCAGCACCTTGATTTTGTTCAGTATCTGCGGCACGTTTTCAAAGAATTCCACTGCCCGGTTGATGGTCATGTCCAGCACATCGGCAATGGATTTACCTTTATAACGCACTTCCAACGTTTCACGGTTATAACGCTTTCCGTGACACACCTCACACGGCACCAGCACATCGGGAAGGAAGTTCATTTCAATGATCTTATAACCGTTTCCTCCACACGCCTCACAGCGTCCGCCTGACACATTGAAAGAGAAACGACCTGCCTTATAGCCGCGAATCTTGGCTTCCGGAAGACCGACAAACAAGTTACGTATGTCGGAAAAGACTCCGGTATAGGTAGCCGGATTTGAACGCGGGGTTCTTCCCAAGGGCGACTGGTCTACGTTCACCACCTTGTCAATGTATTCCAGCCCTTCAATGCTATCATACGGCAAAGGATCTTGCAGCGAACGATAGAAGTGCTGGGAAAGAATCGGTTGCAGGGTATCATTTATCAAAGTAGACTTTCCGCTACCGGATACTCCGGTCACACAGATAAGTTTTCCCAATGGAAACTCCACATCATCGCCTTTCAGGTTGTTTCCACGCGCCCCTTTCAACACGAGGGAATGCCCGTTACCTTTTCTTCGTTCTGCCGGAATCTCGATGCTCATTTTTCCATTCAGATACTGCGATGTCAGGGTGTTGGTCTTCATCATTTCTTCCGGTGTACCGGAGAAAACGACTTCACCACCCAAGCGACCGGCTTTTGGTCCCATATCCACCACGTAATCCGCAGCCAGCATCATGTCCTTGTCATGTTCCACTACGATAACGGTATTTCCCAAATCGCGCAGTTCTTTCAAGGAGTTAATCAACCGGATATTGTCACGCTGATGCAGTCCGATACTGGGTTCATCCAGAATATACAACACATTCACCAACTGAGAACCAATCTGTGTGGCCAGACGAATACGCTGGCTTTCTCCTCCCGAAAGTGTGACTGATGAACGATTCAACGACAGATAGTCCAGTCCCACATCCAACAGGAATTTCAGTCGGGTACGTATTTCCTTCAGGATTTCCGTTGCTATCAGGCGTTGCTTGTCTTCCAGAAAGTCTTCCACGTGGCACACCCAGTCATACAACTCACTGATGTCCATCGTGGCCAATTCATAGATATTCTTATCGTGAATACGGAAATGCAAGGCTTCCTTATTCAGACGTGCCCCTTTACAATCCGGACACACATCCGTCTTAGCAAACTGTTCTGCCCATTTCTGTGCAGTAGCAGAAGCTTCCTTTTCCTGCATCATCTGAATGTATTTCACGATACCCTCGTATAAAATAAAGTAATCGGAAGTGGCATGAATCAGTGTACTTTTGATTTTCAGGCGCTCATCGCATCCATACAAAATCTCATTGATGGCATCATCCGGCAACTCACTGACCGGTGTCTTCAATGTTGCCTCATAACGTTCAAGCAACGCTTCCAACTGCCAGAATATCATCACATTCTTGTATTTCCCCAACGGGGCCACAGCTCCTTCATACACCGAAAGCGAACGGTCAGGAATCACCTTGTCCACATCAATCAAATTGACATACCCCAGTCCCTTACAACGCGGGCAGGCCCCCTGCGGAGAGTTGAACGAGAAGTTATGCGGTGCAGGCTCCTTGTAAGAAAGTCCCGTCACCGGACACATCAGGCGTTTGCTGTAATGACGTACACTTTCTGTCTGCGCATCCAGTATCATCAACAATCCGTCTCCCTGCTGCATGGCTGTAGCTACGCTCTGCTTCAAGCGGCTTTCTTCCTTTTCCGTGACCACCATCTTGTCAATCACCACCTCTATGTCGTGATTCTTGTAACGGTCCAGCTTCATGCCGTGTACGATTTCCTTCACTTCTCCATCTACACGCACATAGAGATACCCCTTTTTGCGTACCTGCTCGAACAATTCCTTGTAATGTCCTTTACGCGTACGCACCAGAGGTGCCAGGATATAAATGCGTTTTCCTTTATAATCACGGTGTATCAAATCCAGGATCTGTTCTTCGGTATATTTCACCATCTTCTCACCCGAAAGATAGGAATAAGCCGTACCTGCACGGGCAAACAGCAGTCGCAGATAATCATAAATCTCCGTGGTTGTTCCCACAGTAGAACGCGGATTCTTGTTCGTCGTCTTCTGTTCGATGGAAATCACCGGACTCAATCCCGTAATCTTGTCCACATCCGGCCGTTCCATCCCTCC
>ERZ780045.207-NODE-207-length-12285-cov-90.0685_pt1 | contig 12285 bp, 7 predicted proteins | sample MGYA00511924_ERZ780045 | MGnify/ENA primary metagenome ERZ780045 (study PRJEB29588, sample SAMEA2154082) | human gut metagenome | biome: human gut; feature: human-associated habitat; material: faeces | place: Denmark | collected 2008/2010 ... | reverse complement strand
TCCTTCTAAACTAACATTAACTTATATATCAACTATTCATCAAAACTATTATAAACCTAAAAATTATAATACTCTTATTCAGACTGAACCGGCAAGATGTTATCATCCTCATCATAGAAGAGAGGAGCCACCTTTACGCTGCGAAGCCAGGTTGTATCATTTGATGGCACGCAGTCGTGATGGAACAGATACCACTGTCCCTTGTACTCACAGATGCTATGATGGGTTGTCCAACCTACTACAGGCTCCAGGATAACACCCTTGTAAGTGAACGGACCATAAGGATTATCACCTACAGCATAGCAGAGATAATGAGTATCACCGGTAGAGTAGCTGAAGTAATACTTGCCCTTATACTTATGCATCCAGCTGGCCTCGAAGAAGCGATGTGGATCATCAGCTGGCAAAACATTACCCTCTTCGTCAACGATGACAACAGGCTTTGGCATTTCAGCAAACTGCTGCACATCATCCGTCATCATGGCTACACGAGATGGCAATGGGTTCTCCTTGCCTTCAGGGAGATGCTCATCCTTCAGAGCCTTGTTGTCCTTATACCACTGAAGCTGACCGCCCCAGATACCACCGAAGTAGCAGTAAATCTTGCCATCATCATCCTTGAACACACAAGGGTCGATGCTGTATGACTTGCGGATAGGGTCGGCATTCGGAATGAAAGGACCTTCTGGCTTATCAGCTACAGCCACACCTAGATGGAACACACCATTATAATCCTTGGCAGAGAAGATGAGATAGTACTTGCCATCCTTCTCTACTACATCGTTGTCCCACATCTGCTTCTCAGCCCATGGCACATCCTTCACGTCGAGAATCACACCATGATCGGTTACCTCACCTTCCATCACGTCGTCCATAGAGAGAACATGATAGTCTTTCATCTGGAAGTGACCGCCATCATCGTCGAAGCATTCGCCGCTATCCCAGTCATGAGATGGGTAAACATACAGGCGACCGTTAAACACATTGGCAGATGGGTCTGCCATATAATCCTTTGGGAACAAATATCTTGCTTTCATTGTTGTTTATTATTTTAAGAGATGTACAATATTATCTAAAGAAATTTTACTTAAAGAGATTGACGATTTCCTTCACCACTGGCTTCACCTCGTTGTTGCGGTCGATGAGCAGTGGATAGTTGGTTCTGCCAGGGATAGGCCAGCCATTCAACCAAGAGTGACCATCGTTGACACCCCAGAAGGTAACACGACTGATGACATCCTTGTGACGCTCTACAATCTTAAAGAGATCGAGATAACGCTGATTGAAGAGTTTCTGCGCCTTCTTGTCAAGTCCCTTCACGTATGGATTGTACTTCTTCTGAAGTTCAAACTTCTGACTGATTTCCGCCCCGCCGAATCCTTCCGGATTAGGAAGCATGTTCATATCCAACTCCGTCAGCATCACCTTCACGCCTTCACCAGCAAAAGCCTCGATGCTCTTCTCATACTCAGCATAGTCAGGATAATCAAAACCATTGTGGCTCTGCATACCTACTGCATCGATGCGGAGACCCTTCGCCTTCAAATCGCGAACCAGTTTGCAGATAGCCTCTCGCTTGGCTGGCTTCGAAGTAGAATAATCATTGTAGTAGAGTTCTACGTTAGGGTCAGCCTCATGCGCAAAGCGGAAAGCCAGTTCGATGAACTCCGGACCGATAATCTTATAATATAGAGACTTGCGGTAAGAGCCATCATCCTCGAAAGCCTCGTTCACAACGTCCCAACCCTTTACTCTACCTTTATAATGAGTAACCACATTCATAATATGGTTATACATTCTGCCGATAAGCACTTCACGGCTTACCAGATTACCCTTATCATCGGTAAACATCCACTTAGGTGGCTGAGAATGCCAAACCAGACAATGCCCGATCAAGGTCTTGCCGTTCTTCTCTGCCCAGTCGGCCAACTTATCGCCATCTGTGAAATCAAAGCGATTCACCTCCGGATGATTCTTCTCACCCTTCATACAGTTTTCGGCAACTACCTGGTTAAACTGTTTCTTCACTACTTCCTCACCTGCAGGGTCTTGTCCATCAGGCAAATCGGTATTAATGGCAGCACCTACCAGGAAGTACTTACCCATAGTTTCCTGGAATGTTGGGATTTGAGCTGCAGAGTTCGCTTTTTGAGCGAAAGCTGTTGAAGCAAGCATCAGCCCCAGTGCCAGAGTTGTGATCTTTTTCATATCTTATATCTATTTTTCTCGTTAATAATTATAGTCTCTAGTTTTCTTCCTTGTGTCGGGCCTCAATCTTCTTGTTGATGTCGTCGATAACCTCATCGGTCAACTCATATTTAGAGATGATGAACATCGCCAAGCCCAACAAGATGGCAGGGATCACACATACCAGCCAGCGGATACCCTCCTGTGCCAGAGGAGTCTGCTGCTCCAAATCGTTCATGAAGTAAGCACCGGCAGCATTACCAACCGACATCATGGCGAAAGCTGTAATGAAGAAGAGTGCCACGATACGGAGAGGACGGTTGTGGAAGAATTCTGTCCACAGGTCACTCACCTTAACATTCTTGGTTTCCTTCTCATCCATTACCACACGTTCCTTGGTTTGGGTAAAGCAGAATACCAGAAGGGCGAAACCTACCAGGGCAAAAATCAGCATGGCAACAAACCAAGCATTACTGTCGGTAGGAAGAGAGTTGCCCTCCTGAGCAGCTGCTGCCTGATAACCGGTCCATGCAAGAACTGCACCAGGAATAACACCACCCAAAGCCATACCTGCCTTATAGAAGATACCGGTCAGGGCATTGACGATGCCGGCAATACGCTTGCCGCTGGTATATTCTGCAAAAGAGATAACCTCTGGAATCAGAGCCCACATATATCCTGTAGCTACGATTACGCCTGTTGATTTGATGAACTGAGCGATATAAACCAGCGTGATATGATCCTTTACAGAGCCCATCTTGCTGATGATATAAAGCATCGCCATACCCACGATAGCCACAGTAAGGAAGATGTAGAACATATTCTTCTTGCCCACCTTTTTCTTGATGGCAGGAACGAGTGGCATAAAGATGAAAGATGGCAAAGAGCCCAAACCCATGAAGAGTGCCATCTCGATAGGGAGATCCTTGGCTGCTGCGAGCATGGCTACCAGGATTGGAACACCTGCCGATACACAGAGTCCACCCACATTTGCCATGAACATACGTACAGAGGTAAGGATGGTTATCTCGTCTGTATCGCGAGTCAGCGAAGAGTTCAAGGCTCCGTAAGGCACATTGATCAATGTATAAAGCATAGACAAGCCTACGTATGTTACATAGGCATAGATGAGTTTGATGGTTTCTGTCTGTCCTTCCATACCATTCCAAAAACAGAGGATGGCAAGTACGGTGAGTGGCAAACCTGCCAGGACAAGATATGAACGATACTTACCCCAACGTGGATTATGCTTATCTACATAAGTTCCCACCAACGGGTCCCAGAGTACATCGACCAAGCGAACCACCAAGAACATGGTGGCAGCAACACCAGGATTAAGTCCATAGATGTCGGTGTAGAAGAACAACAGATACATGCAGATGGTCTGGTAGATGAGGTTTTGCGCCAAGTCGCCAGATCCGAATCCGATGCGTTGTAGCCAATTCAGTTTGTAGAATCCCTTAGATTCCTGTGTTACAGATGTCTGTTCCATATTTTATTCTGTCATTAAGTTTACACCTTATTATATATATAATATAAAAGATGCATATAATATATTTACTTCAATTTCTCTGCGGCAAACTTGCCCATTGCCTCATATCCCTTTGGATTGAGATGCAGCCAGTCGTCAGAATACTCAGCCTTCAGACGCTGAGGATCTTTCGGATCGCGGGTCAGCTCATCGAAATCGATGACCTCGTCGAAGGCACCACTTTTTCTGATCCATTCGTTCACGGTCTGTCGCATCGCCTCATGCCAGTGAGAATACCAGCCGTTTCCCTTGGTTGGGGTGATGGTTCCGCCATACACCTTGATTCCCTTTGCCTTGGCTTTCGCTATCAGCACCTTGTAGCAGGCAATCAGGGTATCTGTTACATGCTCATAATTTCCGCTGCAGCAACCGATATCGTTGGTTCCCTCGAAGATGATGAGTTTATCCACACCTGTCTGCCCCAGGATATCACGGTCGAAACGCTTCATGGCCGGTTCGCTCAATCCGCCCTGTACCACACAGTTGCCACCGATTCCGAGATTCAATACGCCGTATGGCTTTTCTGCATTCAGGGCATCCGAGAGGAAATCGGTCCAGCGGTTCTGATGGTTAGTAGTACTTCCACGGCCATCGGTAATAGAGTTTCCGAGGATAGCAACCACAGGAGTAGCCTTATCGGTCTTCACATCAATGGCAGAAAGATTGTACCAGTGATCCACCTCCTCGCCATCATCAAAACTCTTATCCATCGGTTTAGGAGTACGATGCAAACCGTTTACTATATAAGATGTGGTACGTGAACCACGATGGGATGTTGCATTCACTGGAGTCTGCTTACCATAGTCGATGGTAATCGTGAGGCGCTGTCCACTCTTCAAGGCATATTTCAAATCATCTGAGAAGATAGCCTTGCCAGGAGCGATGGTTAGATTCTTCTTGCCATTGAATTTAAGATACTTCACCGTCTTACCATTCACAAACCAGTTGCTGTTCTTATCTGTATCTGCAATATACACCGATTTGATTTCCACCGGCTCCTTACTCTGCTCGTTGCTGAGCTTCACTCTGAGTTCCTCTCCGCCAAAAGATACATGAACCACCTGTCGACAAGAACGGTTGCTCAAGCTTTCCTTAGGCATATCTCCTTTACCAGTCCATTCCACTGCAGTAGCCCAAGTTCCTTTCCATACCTTCTGGGCAAAAGCTACAGAACTTGACGTAGCCAGTACGAGCGCCAGCGATAAGATTTTGATTGCTTGTCTATTCATTGTTATTATGATGCCTTTAATGTTTCTATTGTTGTTGACGATGCAAATTTACTAATAAGTAATGAAATAACAGGTATTTAATAGTTACCATTACTTTTCTATTTGTTTCATACCTGCAAAAAGGGCGCAAAAAGATAAAGAAACAAAAAGAAATGAAACATTTTGTTGCATTAGAATTTGTTTCTTTCATTGTTTTTTGTTACTTTTGCAGCCGTAACAACCTATTTTAAACAAGAAAACGGACAGAAAATATGAAGCATATCAGACATCGCCTCACGGCACTCTTCGCTATCACCATCTCGCTCATGGTATGGGCTGACAGTGGTGAACTTTTCACATCGGGCAAACTGTCAAGTTCGCTTATCAACTGCATTGTGCAGGATAAATACGGATATATCTGGGTGGGAACCGAATACGGACTCAGCAAGTTCGACGGCTACCGCTTTACCAACTATCTGCACAACGAAGAAGATACAACCTCCATTACTGACAACATTATCTCCGACCTGCTGGTAGATAAGAAAGGTAACCTGTGGATAGGTTGTGCCAAGGGACTGATGCGCTATAATTATGAGACGAACAATTTCACCCGTCTCCAGTTTCCTGATGGCAGAAAGCCACGTATCTATTCTATGGTAGAAAGTCACAATGGCGATATCCTGCTGGGTACTGCAGGATATGGTCTCTATTCTGTAAAAGACAGAAATACCCAGAAAGGAACAGACGACCTTTTCACTATCAGACAGGAAAGGCAATACGCTGAGCGCGATTCTGATGTATTCTTTACCCATATCTACGAAGATAAGCATCATTATCTCTGGCAGAGTAGCCACCTTTCTATCTTCACCCGTTTCATCAAGAAACAAGGCAAGGTGCAGCGCAAAGACTTCAAATCGCCATGCGGAGCACCTGTAGCTTTCATCCAACATCGTCCGCAGGCCATGCTCATCGTCTGCATGTATGGCATCGTCTATTATGATTACCGGACAGGCCGCATCGCTGATGCCGGCTACGACTTTGGCGGTTATCAGAATAATGTAACCATCAACAATGCTACCTTCGACCACGAAGGCAACCTCTATATCAGCACCTCTGAACATGGTGTTCTCATGATCAGAAAGGGAAGCAACAGGGTAGAACAGTTGGAGAACAGCAACAGCAGTTTCAATCTGGCTACCGCCTTCGTCAACAATATCATTGAAGATAAGGACAACAATCTCTGGATAGGCTGTTACAACAAAGGTCTGTACCTGATCAACCAGCGCCAGCAGGCTTTCAACAGCTGGAGTTTCTCTGCACAGAACTACATCATCGGCAGCAGCGTTTCATCTATTGCACAAGGCGAAAATGGTGAAACATGGTGTACGGTACAGAACAGTGGTGTGTTCTGTTTTGATGCTTCAGGCAAGATTATCGCCCATCCCCAGTCACCTGCCGGTACTTGCATCATCTATAAAGACCGACGTGGCGATTACTGGATCAGCAATGGCAGCGCACTCTACAGCTACAACCCTCATACAGGTACATACCAGCAGAAACTCACCTTTACCAGCGCCGGCATCTACTGTATGACTGACGATGCACAGGGCAACCTTTACATTTCTGTATACAGCAAAGGCCTATATATATATAATGTGGAAAGCGGCAAGGTTACCGTTCTGAATATGCAGCAAAGAGGCGATAAAGGATTTCTCTGCAACGACTGGGTGCGAAGCATGGCGCTCGATCATACAGGCCATTTATGGATAGGAACCTCTAATGGAGTTTCCTGTCTCAATACCAAAACGCTCAGTTTCAAGGATTTCGGATGGCTCAACATTCTGAAAGACAGACAGGCGAATGGTATCTGCGAAGGAAAGAACGGCGATATTATCATCGGTACCGAAGAAGGACTCTATCTGTTTGACAGAAAGAGCAACAAGACGAAGAACTTCCCTCATGCGGAAGCGTTGAAAGGCAAGCAGGTATGCAGCATCATCAAAGACCAGAAGGGTGACTTGTGGGTAAGTACAACCATGGGCATCTGGCAGTACGAACAGAAGAACAGACAGTTTATCGGGCACATCAACGGCAACGGACTTACTACCCGTGAGTACGTGCTGGGCTCTTCCATGCATACCGCCAGCGACCTTATCGCCTTCGGAACCAGTGACGGTATCACAACCTTCTATCCTGACGTTGTCAGAGCCAAGAAGATGGAACTGGGAGATGTACATCTCACCAACTTCATCATCGACGGAAAGCCAATCAACTGTATGGTCAAAGACTTCAGCATTCCTTACTCCCAGAATTCATTCACTCTGGAGTTCTCGCTGCTCAACTACAGGAACACCGATAATATCAGTTTCCAATACCGCATCAACGACGGCAAATGGAACAGCACCAACGAGGGAGCCAATGCCGTAGCATTCAACAAGTTGAAACCGGGCGACTATACGCTGGAGGTGAGAGCTACCAGCAATGGCAGATATTCCAAGAATCCTACCATCATCAACATCAAGGTATGCGACCCTTGGTATGCATCACCCGAGGCATATCTCCTCTATATCCTGATCATAGCAAGCGTCATCCTGTATGTTATCTATACATACGAGCGCCGCCGCAAGGCAGACCTGGAAGAGACCAAGATGCAGTTTCTCATCAATGCCACCCACGACATCCGCTCGCCGCTGACATTGATCATGGGACCGCTCAACAAGCTGAAAACAAGATTAACAGATGCCGAAAGCAAACAGGATATCGATACCATCGATCGCAATGCCCAGCGCCTCCTGCTTCTGGTAAACCAGATACTTGATGAGCGAAAGATAGACAAGAACCAGATGCATCTCCATTGCCAGGAGACTCCGCTCAAGGATTTCCTGCATGGCATCGTATCGCTCTACCGCTTCAATGCACAGGAGCGCAACATCACCCTTGAGCTCAAAGAAGACGAAAGCCTCAGCAGCGATAAAGGCAAGCTGAAGGTTTGGATAGACCGCATCAACTTTGACAAGGTTATCTCCAACCTGCTCTCCAATGCCATGAAGTATACCTTTGATGGCGGCGAGATTACTGTTATCATAGGTAAAGGCGAAAAGAATGCCACCATCAGGGTAGAAGATACAGGCATCGGACTGAAGGAAGAGAAGACCGACCGCCTCTTCGAACGTTTCTATCAGGGAAACAACAGCAGCGGTCTCCATATCGAAGGAACCGGTATCGGACTCAACCTCTGTAAGGCATTTGTAGAAATGCACGGAGGCAAGATCAAGGCCTACAACCGTACCGACGGCATCAAGGGTTCCTGCTTCGAAGTAAGCATTCCGCTGGGCAACAGCCATCTGCAGCCAGGCGAGATACTGGAAGAAGAAGATAAGAAGGAGCAGGAGATTACCAAAAAGAAAGTACAGGCCAACCGCAACTTCAATATCCTGATAGTTGACGATGACAGCGAGATTGCCCAATACATCAAGACAGAACTGAGCGACTGGTACCGCTTTGAGCGTGCCTGCAACGGCAAGGAGGGTTTGAAGATGCTGCTCACCGGCAAGTACGACCTCGTGATAAGCGATGTGATGATGCCGGAGATGGATGGAATCACCATGCTCAAGAACATCAAGAACAACAGTAACATTAGCGATATTCCTGTCATCCTGCTCACCTCAAAGAGCGAGGTGGAACACCGGTTGGAGGGACTTCGCAGAGGAGCCGATGCTTTCCTGGCAAAGCCTTTCGACATGGAAGAGCTGCATATCCTTATCGACAACCTGGTGGATAATGTGCGACGCATCCGTGGCAAATACAGCGGAGCACAGGGCCAGAAGGCGAAGATTGAGCAGATTCAGGTAAAGGGCAACAACGATGCCCTGATGGAACGCGTGATGAAATATATCAACGCCCACCTTGCCGATCCCGACCTCAATGTAGAGAAACTTACCGAGAAGGTAGGTATCAGCCGTGCACAGCTCCACCGTAAACTAAAGGAGATTGCTGGTGTTTCTGCCGGAGAATTTATCCGTAACCTCCGACTGGAACAGGCGGCACGACTCATCGAAGAGGGGCAGATTAATATCACGCAGGTAGCCTACTCTGTAGGTTTCAACAACCAGACCCACTTCTCTACAGTGTTCAAGAAACACTATGGCATGTCGCCTAGCGAATATGCTGAAACAAAAAGAAAAGAGAAATAAACAACAAATAAAAGAGAATAAGGTATTTTTTCGTATCTTTGCAGCAGAAACAACAATAATACAAATTAACAATCTGCAAAGATATGAAGAAATACCTTATTTTATTAATTACGGTACTTACATCACTCCATGTTTCTGCACAGAGTGATGGCTCACAGTTATGGCTAGGAAAGCAGTATGCTAACTCATGCCAAGTCATCTCACAGTTGCCTGATGATGCAACAGCCAAGATTGCCAAGCAGGAGTTGGAAAACAACTGGCGTGGCAAGAATGTTGAGCTCAAGATAGACAAGGCTCTGAATCTTGGCGAGGGCTATAACATCTACGCCCGTCCTGCCCAGCAAGGCGACAACATTCAGTACGAAGCAACTATCACCGCCAGCAATCCTATCGGTTTGCTCTACGGTGCCTACGAGTTAATTCGACTTCAGAACACTGATGCCTACAACACAGGTAGCGGTAATCAGCAGAACTTCAGCAAAGCTATCGATGAGACCGAGAAACCACAAGTGGGTCTCCGCATTCTTAACCATTGGGATAATCTCGATGGCAGCATCGAACGTGGCTATGCCGGAAAGAGTATCTTCAAATGGGAAGAAATCAAACTCGGAAAGAACGGCAAGGGCGGCAGCATCAGCAAGAGTCTGCACGACCGTCTTATCACCTACGCCCGTGCCAACGCCTCTTTGGGCATCAACGGCAGCGTGCTCAACAATGTGAATGCATCGCCAAAGATGATGACTGCAGAATATATTAATAAGGTGAAGATCATTGCCAATATCCTGCGTCCTTATGGCATCCGGGTATACCTTAGCATCAACTTCGCTTCGCCTATGGCTTTGGGCTACACCAAGACTGCCGACCCACTGGATAAGAAGGTTCAGCAGTGGTGGAAGAAGAAGGCAAAAGAGATATATGCTACCATCCCTGACTTTGGCGGATTCCTGGTAAAAGCCAATTCTGAAGGACAGCCTGGTCCTGGCGACTACCACCGCACACATGCCGATGGAGCCAACATGCTTGCCGATGCCGTCAAACCATACGGAGGCATCATCATGTGGCGAAGCTTTGTATATGGTGCTAACCATAAGGGAGAAGACCGTGTGAAACAGGCTGTCAGCGAATTTAAGGGAATGGATGGCAAGTTCCGTGACAACGTAATCCTACAGTCAAAGAATGGTCCGCTCGACTTCCAGCCACGTGAGCCATACGCTCCTATCTTCGACAACATCAAACAGACTCCACAGATAGCAGAACTTCAGATTACCCAGGAATATCTTGGTCAGTCTAAGCACCTCACCTATCTCGCTCCTATGTGGAAGGAATTCTTTGACTTTGTTAATCCAGACAGACTGGTTGGAATCTCAGGTGTAGCCAATATCGGTGATGACGCCAACTGGTGCGGTCATCCGTTCTCTCAGGCTAACTGGTATGCTTTCGGCAGATTGGCATGGAATCCTTCACTTACAGCTGAAGAGATTGCTCACGAATGGCTCGTACAGACCTACGAAAACCTGGACGAGCCATTCACTAAACCGGTAGAGATGATGATGATGACTTCGCGCGAAGCTTGTGTCAACTATATGATGCCTTTGGGTTTGCATCACATCTTCAAGTTCGACCACCACTACGGTCCGGAGCCAGATGGTTTCATCGCAAGTTATCCTCTGGAATGGTGCCCGGTATACTACCATAAGGCTGATGCACAGGGCGTAGGTTTCGACCGGTCATCCAAAGGCACAGATGCCGTAGGTCAGTATCCGGAACCATATCGCAGTCTGTATGACAACATCGAGACTTGCCCAGAAGAATATCTCCTCTGGTTCCATCATGTGCCTTGGACTTACAAGATGAAATCAGGAAGCACCCTCTGGCAGGAACTCTGCATGAAGTACAACATGGGTGTGGCGATGGTAGAAGTTTACCGCGACTTCTGGCATACCTCAGCCAAGCAGTATATGAAGGGACATGAGCAGGAATGGCAACATACAGACTCTTTGCTCAATGTACAGTTGGAGAATGCAAAGGAATGGCGCAATACCTGTCTCAAGTATTTTCAAACCTTTTCTAAAATGAAGATTTATGAATAAGAACAATGTTTCTTCTACCGTAGACAAGTAATTAAAGAGGAAAATTCATGAAAATCTGTCGTAATTTCACTTTTTTATCGAGATTACGACAGATTTCTCGATTTAAGCCCCTAAAAGTCCTTAGGAAAATGTGATGCTTTAACAGAAAAGTCCTTAGGAAAATGTGATGAATATACTTAAAAGTCCTTAGGAAAATGTGATTTTCCTTGCGTAATTCACTGTTTATTAGTATCTTTGCCAAAACATAATTTTTAGCGTATGGAAAGACTACTTATATCCCAATTGTTAAAATGGAAAGACAGTCAAGGAAGGAAGCCACTCATACAGGAAGGTGCAAGACAAGTTGGTTCGCACCAGTCTCTTGCCATACGAGAGAAACAACAGTTCAAAAACCATCAACATCCCCTCTATATGCTCTTTGTTCTAGACAAAGAATTAAAAGCAGAAAGTTAGTATTTCAGCGAAAGCGGCAGTTTTTGACAAAACTGCCGCTTTCGCTTGTTTTTCATAAGCAAAAGTGTATAAAAACAGCATATTTATAACAAAATATCGAGCAAAGTGCAACTTTTCTAGAAAAAAGTTTGGTGATTTCCTAAAAAATGCTTAATTTTGCAGCCGATTAAAAATATTATTAAAATTTAGTGAAGTTTGAGATACTTCCTTATATATAATAAGGTATGCCAACATACCCACCCCTACCAGTTCGGGATAAGAGTTGGAGACAAGAAATGAGCCCCACGCTCAATAAAAGTTGGGAGGATATGTAGTGAGAAAGAAATATAAAACATTATATATTTATTAATTAATTAAACGAGAGAGATTTATGGAAAAAAGACTCATGACGTTTATTGCCTGCCTCTTCCTTAGTTTAGGAATGGCGTTGGCGCAAACTCAAGTTTCCGGTAAAGTAACCTCTGCAGAGGATGGTGAACCAGTCATTGGTGCATCTATCAAAGTAGCAGGTACCAATACCGGTACAGTTACCGATGTTGATGGTAACTTCTCATTGAACGCTCCTGCTGGAGCCAAACTAGAGATTTCATATATTGGTATGAACTCTCAAACTGTTAAGGCTG
>ERZ780045.193-NODE-193-length-12754-cov-3.67139_pt1 | contig 12754 bp, 12 predicted proteins | sample MGYA00511924_ERZ780045 | MGnify/ENA primary metagenome ERZ780045 (study PRJEB29588, sample SAMEA2154082) | human gut metagenome | biome: human gut; feature: human-associated habitat; material: faeces | place: Denmark | collected 2008/2010 ... | reverse complement strand
CACGACCGGTCAGTCGCTTGCGGAGCTCTTCGAGTGAAGGCGGCTGGATAAATACAGACAGTGCGCGGTCGCCATAGAATTTCTTGATATTGCATCCGCCTACTACGTCGACATCGAAAATTACATTCTGTCCGGCTGCCAGCTGTTTTTCTACCTGTGCTTTCAGTGTGCCATAGAAACGGTCCTTGTACACTTCTTCGTATTCCAGAAACTCATCGTTGGCGATACGCTGTTTGAATTCCTCTGGTGTCAGGAAGAAGTATTCTACTCCGTTCTGCTCTGTGCCACGAGGGGCGCGGCTGGTGGCAGAGATGGAGAAGGACAGATTCAGGTTCTGTGTCAGCAAGTAATTGATAATGGTGGATTTACCAGAGCCGGAAGGGGCTGAAAAAATAATAAGTTTGCCTGCCATATTCTTTTTTACATTACGTTCAACACTTGTTCCTTAATCTGTTCCAGTTCGTCTTTCATCTGTACCACGATGTTCTGCATTTCGGCATGGTTCGACTTGCTGCCGGTGGTATTGATTTCACGTCCCATTTCCTGAGCGATGAATCCCAGTTTCTTGCCTTGGCCGTGTCCGCCCGCCATGGTTTCGCGAAAATATTTCAGGTGGTTGGCCAGACGCTGTTTCTCTTCGTTGATGTCCAGTTTTTCGATGTAATAAATCAATTCCTGCTCCAGACGGTTCTTGTCATAGTCAATGCTCAGCGTTTTTTCCAGTGCATCGGTAATGCGTTCCCGTATCTTGGCCACACGTTCCTTTTCGTAAGGCTCGATGGATTTCATCAGTCGTTCGATGTTGTCGATTTTTTCTGTAAACTTCTTTTCGAGAGCTGCACCTTCCTGCTTGCGGAAGTCAACCAAATGTTGCAGAGCGGTTTCGATGGTTTGTTTGGCTGCAGCCCATTCTTCGTCCGACAGCTCTTGCACGTCTACGCGGGTCAGTACGTCGGGCATGCGCAACAAAGTGGCGAACCAGTCTTCCGGCAACGGAATATGGCAAGTTTCAGAAATGGTTTTTATCTGGTTGTAATAGTTTTCTACCAAGGCTGTATTGATGGGAGTAGCCGATTCGGCGGCGTCTTTTTCCACCCATATAGAGAAGTCCACTTTCCCGCGTTCCAGTGTCTGGGCAATCAGGTTGCGGATTTCCATTTCTTTTTCACGATACAATGGAGCGATGCGTGTGGATAAGTCCATTGCTTTGCTGTTCAACGATTTGATTTCCACGTTGATTTTTTTGTCTCCGAACACAGTGACTGCTTTTCCGTATCCGGTCATTGACTGTATCATAACTCCTTCTGTTTTTTGATAATTTGGATACAAAGGTAGGAAAAATCTAAATAAAGAATAAGCGGCTGTTAAAAAAACATGCGAAATACCTTTGACTCAGGCGGATGAAATGGATTTTCTGCAAGTCCCCTGACTTTAATTTGTAAGTGCATCCGGCCGGTTTATGTTTCCTGTGGCCAAACTGTATGTTTCTCAGGGCGAAAACGTACGTTTCCCGTAGCAGAAACGTACGTTTTGCATACGGAGAACGTAGAAAGTGATGTTTCTTTTTCTGGTGTGAGTAGTAGCGTTTTCACTTTGAGGAAGTCGCGGCAGAGATTCCGGATTTTTCAAGTTGGCTGGTTTTGTCACTTTCTGTCCTTTTTTTCATGAGATAGTGAGAAGAAAAGTGTATATTTGCAGACTATAATAATTGTATCGAGTTTAATTATGTCATGCATTTTACATATTGAAACATCTACGGAAGTTTGTTCTGTGGCTGTAAGCCAGGATGGAGCTTCCATTTTCTCAAAAGAAGATTTTAACGGTCCTTCGCATGCTACTGTGTTAGGGGTATTTGTGGATGAAGCTTTGTCGTTCATTGATAACCATGCCATTCCGTTGGATGCGGTGGCAGTGAGTTGTGGTCCTGGTTCGTATACGGGGCTGCGTATCGGTGTGTCGATGGCGAAAGGTATCTGTTACGGACGGAACATTCCGCTGATAGGATTGCCTACACTGGAGGTGATGTGTGTGCCGGTATTGCTTGCGCACGACCTGCCGGAAGATGCTTTGCTTTGTCCGATGATTGATGCCCGCCGTATGGAAGTATATGCGGCCGTGTATGACCGTGCTTTGAAGGTGCAGCGTGCCATCGGAGCAGATATTATTGACGAAAATTCGTATACCGAATATTTGGAGAAACATCCGGTGTATTTCTTTGGTAACGGAGCAGCCAAGTGCAAGGAAAAACTTTCGCATCCCAACGCACACTTCATTGAGAATATTCATCCGGTAGCCAAATGGATGTTCCCGCTGGCCGAGAAAGCTATGGCGGTGGAAGATTTCAAGGATGTGGCTTATTTCGAGCCGTTCTATCTGAAGGAATTCGTGGCTTCCACTCCGAAGAAACTGCTGTAAGAGCGTATGGCCGGAGAGGGTGAGGCGTAAAAAGATTTGATTTGTAGAATAACTGAATTTTATATGGAATATAATACCCAGCAACGAAAATTGCCACTTCCGGAGTATGGACGAAGTGTGCAGAACATGGTAGACCATGCATTGACCATCGAAGACCGTGAAGAGCGTCAGCGGTGTGCCAATACGATTGTAAACATAATGGGAGGCATGTTCCCGCAATTGCGCGACATGGAGGATTTCCGCCATAAGTTGTGGGATCATCTGGCCATTATGTCCGACTTCAAACTGGATATTGACTATCCGGTGGAAATTGTGAAGAAGGAAAGTTTGGAAGTGAAACCGGACAGAATTCCCTATTCTCCGAACGTCATTCGTTTCCGTCATTACGGACGGTTCATTCAGGACTTGATTAAGATTGCAGTAGACTATCCGGAAGGTGACGAGAAAAAGCAGCTGATAAAATATATCGCCAATCACATGAAGAAGGATTACATCAACTTCAACAAGGATGGGGTGGAAGACCAGAAAATCCTGGAGGATTTGTGCGAGCTGTCAGAAGGACGTATCAAGCTGACGACGGATGACTTGAAGCTGGTGGAACAGCGTTCGTTCGGTCCGCGTCGCCGTCAGATGAACAATAACAATCAGCAGAAAAAGAAATATTAATCAAAATCGGATACTATGGCTTCATTTGTAATCGAAGGAGGACACAAACTGCATGGCGAGATTGTGCCTCAGGGTGCTAAAAACGAAGTATTACAGGTACTTTGTGCCACATTGCTGACAGATGAGGAAGTGACTATTGAAAACATTCCGAACATTCTGGATGTGAACAACCTGATACAGTTGCTTCGCGACATGGGGGTGAAGGTTTCTAAGTCGGGAAGTGATGCGTATACTTTTCAGGCTGATAATCTGAACCTGGCTTACCTGGAGAGTGATGATTTCTTGAACCGTTGCTCTAAATTGCGTGGTTCGGTGATGCTGGTAGGCCCTTTGGTAGCTCGCTTCGGAAAGGCAATGATTTCGAAACCGGGTGGTGATAAAATCGGACGTCGCCGTCTGGATACGCACTTCCTGGGTATTCAGAAACTGGGTGCCTCGTTTGAATATGATGCCGTGAATGGTCGTTTTTGTATCAATGCCGAGAAGCTGAAAGGCGATTATATGTTGCTGGATGAGGCTTCTGTGACCGGTACGGCCAATATTGTGATGGCAGCTGTACTGGCAGAAGGAGTGACAACGATTTACAATGCAGCCTGTGAACCTTATTTGCAGCAGTTGTGCCGGATGCTGAATCGCATGGGAGCCAAGATTTCGGGTATCGCATCGAACTTGCTTACCATCGAAGGCGTATCCAGCTTGAAAGGCTGTTCACATCGGGTACTTCCAGATATGATTGAAGTCGGCAGTTTCATCGGAATGGCTGCCATGACGGGAAGTGAAATTACCATTAAGGATGTGTCTTATGAAAACCTGGGAATTATTCCTGATAGTTTCCGTCGTCTGGGTATCCGTTTGGAACAACGAGGTGACGATATATTTGTGCCCGCACAGGAGCATTACCAGATAGAGTCGTTTATTGACGGATCCATTATGACCATTGCCGATGCACCGTGGCCGGGATTGACCCCTGACTTGCTGAGTGTGATGCTCGTTGTGGCTACTCAGGCTAAGGGTAGTGTGCTGATTCATCAGAAGATGTTTGAAAGTCGTCTGTTCTTTGTGGACAAATTGATTGACATGGGGGCACAGATTATCTTATGCGACCCTCACCGTGCGGTGGTAATCGGTCATGACCGCAATTTCTGTCTGCGGGGCGGAAACATGACTTCGCCGGATATTCGTGCCGGTATTGCCTTGCTGATTGCGGCACTGGGAGCAGAAGGAAACAGCCGTATCCATAACATTGAGCAGATTGACCGAGGATACCAGAATATAGAGCAGCGACTGACTGCGCTCGGCGCACGTATCACGCGTATTGAATAAGTATGATTAGAAAAGAAGAAGTATTTAAAATAGGAATCATCAACAAACCCCACGGAGTGAAGGGTGAGGTGTCGTTTACGTTTACCGACGATATTTTCGACCGGGTGGACTGCGATTACCTGATTTTGTTGCTCGACGGGATTCTGGTTCCGTTCTTTATAGAGGAATATCGCTTCCGCTCTGACAATGCAGCGCTGGTGAAATTCGAAGGGATAGACACGGCCGAAAAAGCACGTAGTTTTACCAATGTGGAAGTGTATTTCCCGAAGAAGTATATGGAAGAACAGGATGAAATCACTTCCTGGAATTTCTTTGTCGGATTCAAGGTGCACGATGTGCATCATGGCGACTTGGGCGAAGTGGTGGATGTGGATGATGCGACGATGAATGTGCTGTTTGTCATTGAGAAGGAGGGAGAAGAACTATTGCTTCCGGCTCATGAAGAGTTTATACTGGATATTGACAAGGCACAGAAGGTGTTGACGGTGGATATTCCTGAAGGATTGTTGGATTAAAAACCAGATTAGGTATGAAAAAGAAAGGTCGTAAAGCATTCTGGCGGAACATTAAGTTTAAGTATAAGCTGACCGTCATTAATGAGAATACACTGGAAGAGGTAATTGGCATTCATGTGTCGAAACTGAACGGGTTTTCGGTGTTGCTGGCTGCTTGTACGGTAATCTTTCTTTTGGCTGCCATCATTATTGTGTTTACTCCCTTACGGAACTATTTGCCGGGATATATGAACAGTGAGGTTCGTTCGCAGGTGGTGACTAATGCACTGAAAGCCGACTCGTTGGTTGAGGCACTAGAACGCCAGAACCGCTATATCATGAATATTCAGGATATTTTCAGCGGGAAAGTGGATGTGGATACGGTACAGTCGATTGATTCGCTGACTACCATCCGTACGGAGGAGCTGATGAACCGTTCGAAGGAGGAAGATGATTTTCGCCGGAAGTATGAAGAACGGGAGCGGGCTGCAGCAGTGGCAGGAACAGATGACCATACGTTGCCCGATTTGTTGTTCTTCCGTCCTACTCGTGGAATGGTGGTGAAGGATTTTGCGCCTTCGCGTCATCATTATGGGGTGGATATGGCAGCCTCTGTTGATGAGAGTGTACTGGCAGCTTTGGATGGTACGGTGATGCTGGTGGTGCAGACTGCCGACAGCGGGGTACTCATTCAGATTCAGCATGAACGGAATTTTATATCCGTATATAAGCATTGTGGTCCTTCCCGGAAAAAAGAAGGTGACCAGGTGAAAGGGGGAGAAGTAATCGCATTGGCCGGAACATCGGACGAGGGCAAGCGTGTGTCGCATGTGCATTTCGAACTGTGGCATGATGGCACCCCGATTGACCCGGCGAAATATGTTGTATTTTAAAGCTTATGAAGAAACAGATTGCCATATTAGGTTCTACCGGATCAATCGGTACTCAGGCTCTTCAGGTAATAGAGGAGCATCCTGATTTGTATGAGGTATATGCCCTTACAGCGAACAATAAAGTGGATTTGCTGGCTGAACAGGCCCGTAAGTTTCAGCCGGAAGTGGTAGTTATAGCCAACGAGGATAAGTATGGAATTTTGAAGGAAGCGCTGGCTGATTTACCGATTAAGGTGTATGCCGGAGCTGAGGCGTTGTGTCAGGTGGTAGAGGCACAGCCTATTGACATTGTACTGACCGCTATGGTGGGTTATGCCGGTCTGAAGCCGACCATCAATGCCATAAAAGCCCGAAAAACCATTGCACTGGCCAATAAGGAAACATTGGTGGTAGCTGGTGAACTGATTACGGCCTTGGCCAGTCAGTATCAGACACCGATTTTACCGGTAGATTCTGAACATTCGGCTATTTTCCAGTGTCTGGAAATGAACAACCCTGTGCATAAGGTGATTCTGACTGCATCGGGAGGTCCTTTCCGTACCTTTACCATGGAACAGCTTCAAACGGTGACCAAGGAGCAGGCATTGAAACATCCCAACTGGTCAATGGGAGCGAAGATTACCATCGATTCTGCTTCCATGATGAACAAAGGATTTGAGGTGATGGAAGCCAAATGGCTGTTTGGAGTTACTCCGGAACAGATTGAAGTGGTGGTGCATCCGCAGTCGGTCATTCACTCTATGGTGGAATTCGAAGACGGAGCAGTAAAGGCTCAGTTGGGCGTACCCGATATGCGTTTGCCTATTCAGTATGCCTTTTCTTATCCGAAACGGGAATCGCTTTCGGGTGAGCGGCTGGATTTTGCCAAGTATAATACTTTGACGTTCGAAAAGCCGGATACGACACGCTTCCGTAACTTAGCTTTGACCTACGAAGCCCTGCACCAGGGAGGAAATATGCCTTGTATTGTCAATGCGGCGAATGAAGTCGTGGTGGCTGCGTTTTTGAAAGACCAGATTTCTTTCTTAGGTATGAGTGAGGTGATTGAAAAATCTATGGCGAAGGTTCCTTTTATAAAAACACCTACCTACGGAGATTATGTATCGACCGATGCGGAAACCCGTCGTATTGCAGCAGAACTGGTGATTAATGGAATGAAATAAACAAAGTCTAATTATAAAAAAGTAAGAAGTAAAATAGAAATGGAAACATTTTTGATTCGTGCCCTTCAGTTGATTCTCAGCTTGTCGCTGCTGGTCATCATTCACGAAGGAGGACATTTTTTCTTCGCCCGTCTGTTTAAGATTCGCGTAGAAAAGTTTTATATATTTTTCGACCCTTGGTTTTCGCTGTTCAAATATAAACCCAAGAACAGTGATACGGAATATGGAGTGGGTTGGTTGCCGTTAGGAGGATACTGCAAGATTTCGGGAATGATTGATGAGTCAATGGATACCGAGCAGATGAAACAGCCGGCTCAGCCGTGGGAATTCCGTTCCAAACCGGCCTGGCAGCGTCTGCTGGTAATGGTGGGAGGAGTATTGATGAATTTCCTGCTGGCTCTGTTCATCTATTCCATGATTCTCTTTACATGGGGAGACCATTACACGGCCTTGAGCGACATGACGATGGGTATGAAGTTCAATGAACATGCGCAGGAAATCGGTTTCCGCGACGGCGATATTCTGAAGAGTGCCGACGGCAAGGAACTGACTCGCTTCAATATGGATATGATTCGTAGCATCGTAGAAGCTCGTGAGGTGACTGTCTTGCGTCAGGGAGAAGAGAAAAAGATTTTGCTGCCTGAGTTAAGCTTGCTGGATGTGGCAAAAGAAGACCCTATGTTTGTGGATGTATTCTATCCGAATGTGGTCGATTCTGTACTTCCGGACGGTGGATTCGCGAAAGTGGGTATTCAGAAAGGAGACTCTTTGATTGCCTTTAATGGCAAAGAAATGACTTCATGGAATGAATTTCTGGACAACATGGCTGAGCTGAAGGCAAAGGCTGAGTTGGAAAAGAAGACTTCGGCCGCCTTTACGCTGGTTTACTCACGTGCAGGAGTGCGTGATACCGTAGATGTGCAGACGGATGATAAATTCAAGGTTGCTGTGATAGGTGGACTGGTGGACTATAAGCAACGTACGTTGAGCTATGGCTTCTTTGAATCTTTCCCGGCAGGGGTAGCATTGGGCGTCAATACATTGAAAGGCTATGTCAATGACATGAAATATGTGTTTACCAAGGAAGGAGCCAAGAGTGTGGGCGGATTTGCTACTATTGGAAGTATCTTCCCGAAAGTCTGGGATTGGCAGCGTTTTTGGGAGATGACCGCATTCTTGTCTATCATTCTGGCCTTCATGAATATCTTGCCTATACCGGCACTCGACGGAGGACATGTGTTGTTCTTGCTTTATGAGATTATAGCCCGTCGGAAACCAAGTGACAAGTTCCTGGAATATGCGCAGATGGTAGGTATGTTCCTGCTGTTTGGTCTGCTTATCTGGGCAAACTTCAATGATGTACTGAGGTTCTTGTTCTGATGAATTTATAGAAGAATAGTATAAATGGACACAAGGAAGTACAAAGCTGGCTTGCCGGCTTTGTCTCCTTGTGTCTTTTTTGTTTAATCGATAAATAAAAAGAAAATATGATGAAAAAACTCCTATTGGCTGTAGTGCTGTGTGGCGGTTTCGGATTGACGGCTGTTTCTGCCCAGCAGGTGGAAGGACGTCTGCCAGGCTACTTACAGGCCGAAAAGTTTACCAAGAGTAGGCTGGACAAAATGTTGTTTTCTACTACTGTGGACCCGCACTGGTTTCAACAGGGAAACAATTTCTGGTTTGAGTATAAAACCAGTGAAGGAAAGTTCTGGTATGTGGTGAATCCTTCAGCTAAGCGTAAAGAGTTATTGTTCGACCGTGAACGGCTGGCTTCACAGCTTACCGAGATTGTACAGGACCCTTTTGAAGCACGTCAGTTGCCTATCGCAAACCTGAAGGCTGGAGAAGACGGACGTACCTTTACGTTTAAAGTGGTCTCAAAGGCTGATTCTACATTTTATTTCTCGTACGACTATCCGTCTCGTAAATTGACACATTTGAAAGACAAAAAGAAGGAACTGGATAGACCAAGCTGGGCCTCTGTCTCCCCCGATGGACAGCGGGTGATTTATGCTAAGAATTGCGATTTGTACTATATGAGTATTGCCGATTATCAGAAGGCTCGTAAGGATGAGAAAGATAGTACGATTGTAGAAGTCCGTCTGACAACGGATGGTACACCGGATTTCGGGTATGGCATTCCGTATAGTACCCTGAATACAGATACACTGTGTAATGGAAAACGTCGGGAAGTATGGGGGTACTGGTCGCCCGATTCCAAATATTTTGCTACGATTATTGCGGACCAGCGGAATGTGAAACCGTTGTGGGTGATTAACTCTATTGCAGAGCCACGTCCTACTCTGGAGACTTATAAGTATGAGATGCCGGGAGAGACAGGTATGCCGGAATATCATCTGTATTTGTTCGATGTGCAGGCAGGTACACGGAAAGAAATCAAGACAGCGGCGTGGAAAAATCAGTCGATTGACTTGGAAGGTAAACCCTTTGAACAGAAACAGCGCGATATGGATCTGATTCCAAGAATCTGGCAAGGGGATAACAACCGTTTCTTTCTGACACGCAGCAGTCGTGACTTGCATCGTATTGATGTATGTACTTATACATTGGGGGCTGATTCCATTGTGCCTATAGTAAAGGAAAGAATGAATACCTACCAGGAAACACGTCCTATTCATGTATTGAAGGGAGGAAAAGAGTTTATCCAATGGAGCGAACGTGACGGCTGGGCACACCTTTACTTATATGATGATAAAGGAAACTTGAAAAATCGTATCACAGAAGGTCCCTGGCATGTGGAGCGGGTGGTAAAAGTAGATGAAGCTGCACGGACAGTCTATTTTGTGGCCAATGGACGGGAGGCAGGTGAAAATCCATATTACGAACATTTTTATAAAGTAAATGTGGATGGAAGCGGATTGAAACAACTTACGCATGGTGAATTCTTCCATGATGTAGAACTGGATGACGATGCCCGTTTCTTTGTCGATAATTATTCACGTGCCAATACCGTTCCTTGTGCTGACCTGTTGGACAATAACGGGAAAAAGGTGATGACCATACAGGAAAGTGATTTTTCTTCTCTGAAAGCAGCCGGTTACAAATTTCCGGAACCTTTCAAGGTGAAAGCAGCCGATGGGGTGACTGATTTGTATGGAGTGATGTACAAACCTTTTGATTTTGATTCTACTAAGGTATACCCCATCATTGATTATGTATATCCGGGGCCTCAGGTAGAGGCGGTGGATTATCCGTTCCGGCGCATGAGTGTCCGGACAGACCGTCTGGCACAAGCCGGATTTATCGTGATTACGGTAGGACAGCGAGGTGGGCATCCCAGCCGCTCCAAATGGTATCATAATTACGGATATGGAAATATGCGGGACTATCCGTTGGCCGACCATAAGGCAGCAGTAGAGCAGCTTGCCGACCGTTATTCTTTTATTGATATTACGCGTGTAGGAATTCACGGACACTCGGGAGGTGGCTTTATGTCGACAGCAGCAATCTGCCAGTATCCTGATTTCTACAAGGCTGCAGTTTCTTGTGCCGGTAATCATGATAACCGTATCTACAACCGTTGGTGGAGCGAAACGCATCATGGGGTAAAAGAAGAAATTTCAGAAAAGGGAGACACTACTTTTGCCTATAAGATTGCCACCAATCCAGAGATTGTAAAGCAGTTGAAAGGACATTTGATGTTGGTACATGGAGATATTGACAACAACGTGCATCCGGGAAATACCATTCGCGTGGTTAATGCACTGATTCGCGCCAACAAGCGTTTTGATATGCTGATATTGCCGGGGCAGCGTCATGGTTTTGGCGACATGGATGAATATTTCTATTGGAGAATGGTCGATTTCTTCTCAGAACATTTAAAGGGAAAGAAAGAATCGTCAGTAGATATTCCTCAGCGATAAGATAATCTGTTACATGTTGATTACGGCGGGATGGCGTAGGCTGTTCCGCCGTAATTGTATCTGGGTGGTTATAAATGATTCAGAGGTTACGTACGGATACAAAAAAAGCGAGAGTTCGCTGAACCTCCGCTGCCTTCCTAAAGAACCCCCATTTAAGGGTTCTTTTCATCTACATAATTTTTGTGTTTTCTGTTATCCTTACTTTCGTCTTTCTTTTTACCTGAAGATATTCCTAATACCTTCTCAAACCTAATTCCTGAAAACTTTTACCTTTAAAATCTAATACCTTAACTTAAATCTAATCTAAATACCTTAATCCTAATACCTTAAATAGTCTAGCTAATACCTTGAAATAAATAATTACTTTTTTACCTTATGTATTCTAATACCTAAATGTTTTTCTCTTTTTACCTATTGGTTTCACAACCACATTGCAAAGGTAATTCTTTTTTGATTGATAGCAAGAACTTGCAAGATGTTTTTTTAATAAATAGTTGTTTTCATGATATAAATCAAGAAAAGGGCTATTTTAAGTTTTTGTGTACGGAAACGGAGGTCGTGCGCGACAACGTTTTTCGCCGTGTGCGATAACAATGTAACGAAACGGGAAACGGGTATAAAATATATCCCTCGATTTTAGTTGATAAATTCGTAACTAAAATCGAGGGATATGCTAACGAATCAATGTTCGGCTATTTCAGTTTAAGGATTCGCTGGTTACTGCTCCCGCAAAAGTCCAGAAAAGGAGAGTAGAGCGATTCGATGAAAGGACCGTCCACGAGTACGTCTATGTAGGGGAGTAGTTTCTGGCGGATAGGGTCCTCTTTCAGTTGTTCGTATGTATATCCTGTATAACACCAGATATTCATGCCCGTTCGCTGGCTGACTTCTTTCAGTACAGGCAGAAATTCTTCCGGATTGTAAAAAGGGTCACCGCCTGAAAAGGTAACTCCGTCCAGCAGAGGATTGGCATTGATTTCCTGAATGATTTGTTCCAGGACTTCCTGCGTGAGAGGTTTGCCGGCTTTCGGATTCCATGATTCCGGATTGTGACATCCCTTGCAACGATGGGTACATCCAGCCAGATAGATGGAATACCGGATGCCCTCACCGTCGACAATTGTTTCAGGATATGTATATAAATAATGTAACATGTACGTTTCCTTTCGGCTTATGCATGCTTTACACGGTCGTGCTCTTCCGCTCTCTTGGCAGAGTTCCAGCTGCTAAGGTCGCCTGTCAGGTAACCGGTGATACGGCGCATGCGCAGGATATTCTCGCTGTTACATACCGGACAACGGCTGTAGATGACTCCCTTGTAGCCACAATCGTGACAAGTATCTACCGGGTGGTTGATAGAACCGTATCCAATCTGCTCGTCGTGCATCACCTTTACAATCTTCGCAATGGCCTTTACGTTTTTCTGCGCTTCTCCATCCAGTTCTACGTAGGTGATGTGTCCGCCACGTGTCAGTGCATGGAAAGGAGCTTCACATTTGATTTTCTCGACAATGGTAATCGGTTCTTTCACGTCCACATGGAATGAGTTGACATAGTAATCACGATCGTTTACTCCTTCTATGATTCCGTATTTGCGTTTATCCATGCGGGTGAATCTACCGGACAATCCTTCGGCGGGAGTTGCCAGTACCGAATAATTCAATCCGTATTTCTTTTTGTAGTCTTCGGCCACTTTGTTCATCTCTTCAATAGCCTCGTAAAGCGTGTTCCACGCCTGCTGGTTATGTCCATGTCCTTGGCCGTATAATGCCATCATGGCATTGTGTCCTCCAATAAAGCCTATACCTAAAGTACCCTGTTTTAACACATCTCCTACTTCTTCGTTGGGATGAAGAGCACCTCCACCTTTCCATACATTATTGCCCATCATGAACGGGAACTGAAGCGACAGAGCG
>ERZ780045.191-NODE-191-length-12837-cov-16.8487_pt1 | contig 12837 bp, 8 predicted proteins | sample MGYA00511924_ERZ780045 | MGnify/ENA primary metagenome ERZ780045 (study PRJEB29588, sample SAMEA2154082) | human gut metagenome | biome: human gut; feature: human-associated habitat; material: faeces | place: Denmark | collected 2008/2010 ... | reverse complement strand
TCACTTTTCAGCAACAGTTCTCTATCTTCCATTCTTTACAAAATATTGTATTTGGGTACAAATTTATAGATTTTCTCTGATATTCCACTCTATTTCGGAGTTAAATAAAGAAAAATAGCCCGATTTCGCTAAAAACTTTACTGATGTTGGAAGAAGAATTGGGAAAAGTAGGAATAAACTTCTCTTTGCTTTACAATTTCCATGTATTGACAATTGTGCAGAAATCATGAACTTCATTATGCTAACTCATCCACTTCATTTCACGAGTTCATCTACTTCATTTCACGAGTTCATCTACTTCATTGAGTTGACACATACGGCTGCGGTGGCTGAAGGAGTCGACTGAGTTGGCAGAATGAGACGGCTGAGTTAGCAGAAAGAGTCGAATGCGGTGACCGAAAGAGTCGAATGCGATTGCTGAAGGAGTCGAATGCGGTGGCTGGAGGAGTCGAATGCAGTGACCGGAGGAGACGAATGCTGTGGCAGGAGGAGACACATTCTGAACACTTATAACTAGAGATTGCGGTATAATACTAAAGCTATCAGTACTTCTGAATTAATTCCATAAAGGTACAATTAGAACTAACGTTATTACAATCAATGCTACCGAGAGTGACTAATTTCAATTCCATAAAGGTACAATTAGAACCAAGCATCGCATTAGTGCAGTTTTCCTGTCTTCTCATTTCAATTCCATAAAGGTACAATTAGAACTGCTACAAGCCGTGAGCGATGCCGTAATCATTCCCAATTTCAATTCCATAAAGGTACAATTAGAACAAGGGCACGCAAAGCATTCCCGATATGTGCGAGGCAATTTCAATTCCATAAAGGTACAATTAGAACAGAAAAACGCTAGTTCAATATATTTTGATAGTTCATTTCAATTCCATAAAGGTACAATTAGAACACTACATAGTTTCTTCCAAAGCCTTGATATACGGGAATTTCAATTCCATAAAGGTACAATTAGAACTTTCCAAAATTCATCATAATCAATATCTTTAAGTATTTCAATTCCATAAAGGTACAATTAGAACTCTCTTCGAACATCCTTACAACCTTAATAAGCTTATTTCAATTCCATAAAGGTACAATTAGAACACCAGAATCTTTTGGATCCTTGAAACTATCACTCTCATTTCAATTCCATAAAGGTACAATTAGAACGGACGTCCATGAACATCCAGCAAGACTTGCCCTCGTAATTTCAATTCCATAAAGGTACAATTAGAACCGCCTAACGGACGAGAAAACGAGTTCCACGATGCCATTTCAATTCCATAAAGGTACAATTAGAACGATCTGTCGCTGGTTCACGCTGTCACGTCTTACACATTTCAATTCCATAAAGGTACAATTAGAACGAACCTGCGCATCGCTGGTCGCATCATCGCAAACGAATTTCAATTCCATAAAGGTACAATTAGAACAATTTTACTGGTTTGTATATATCATATGTATCATAATTTCAATTCCATAAAGGTACAATTAGAACAAGAGTTTCTTGCGATAAAACCGCACCAAACCTATATTTCAATTCCATAAAGGTACAATTAGAACGTATCGTAGGTCGTATTCAGATGTTTTTGTTTGTGAATTTCAATTCCATAAAGGTACAATTAGAACATGAAATGTCTAGATATTATACTGATTTCATGCTATTTCAATTCCATAAAGGTACAATTAGAACTCTATTTCCTCGTTGTAACAATCCTGTTCCTGTTGTATTTCAATTCCATAAAGGTACAATTAGAACATCGGTTAGTTCTTTCCTTCAGCCTTGTTGGTCCCTATTTCAATTCCATAAAGGTACAATTAGAACAGTAGAGAGCAAGGATGCTCAAATCAAGCAGCTAAATTTCAATTCCATAAAGGTACAATTAGAACTCAGAGATCTCTGTCAATGCTGCCAATGCTTTGCTGCTATTTCAATTCCATAAAGGTACAATTAGAACAGTAAACTTAATTTTACCGTGACCCTGACCAATATTTCAATTCCATAAAGGTACAATTAGAACATTCTTCCAATATCGGAATCGTATGCAAAGGTAATATTTCAATTCCATAAAGGTACAATTAGAACGTTCTGCGCCATCGCATCGTTTACGATCATGCGTATTTCAATTCCATAAAGGTACAATTAGAACATATCGAGGAAACATGTAGCATTTTTTATAATGTCATTTCAATTCCATAAAGGTACAATTAGAACTTTTCGGATGGATGCGTGACGAGATAACCAAGTTCATTTCAATTCCATAAAGGTACAATTAGAACTCAAAAACCGACCTAAGGAATATAATTTCCCAACATTTCAATTCCATAAAGGTACAATTAGAACAGGCATTAACGCCAATAACTTTTCTTTGTCCTTAATTTCAATTCCATAAAGGTACAATTAGAACTTTATAACGTGGGCGGTCTGATTACCTTTGTGCGATTTCAATTCCATAAAGGTACAATTAGAACATAAAGAGTTTTAATTCCTCCACCTCTTCCACCTGCATTTCAATTCCATAAAGGTACAATTAGAACTTAAGGTTAAAATGAATTTTATTGAGAATTTATTATTTCAATTCCATAAAGGTACAATTAGAACTACGCCGTGCCCCTTTACCGATATATTGTTGTGTCATTTCAATTCCATAAAGGTACAATTAGAACCTGCTCGTCTGCTGCGGTCTCTTCGCTCTGCTGCTATTTCAATTCCATAAAGGTACAATTAGAACTAAAAATCAAGCCGTATGAAAAAAGTAATGAAGAATATTTCAATTCCATAAAGGTACAATTAGAACTGATCCAGCTTCCAGCCCTTCTCCTCATTGACAGAATTTCAATTCCATAAAGGTACAATTAGAACTCAAAGTGTCGGTCGCGGCTACGCCGCTCCCTCGATTTCAATTCCATAAAGGTACAATTAGAACACTCCTTCTCAGGAACGGAAGGAGGCTGCACCTAGATTTCAATTCCATAAAGGTACAATTAGAACCACTCCTTCTCAGGAACGGAAGGAGTCTGCATCTAGATTTCAATTCCATAAAGGTACAATTAGAACTAAGTACAGGTGAGTTTCAATCAGCCGGAAAGATGAATTTCAATTCCATAAAGGTACAATTAGAACGACAAGAGACCAACCGCAAAAATCATAACCAAACTAATTTCAATTCCATAAAGGTACAATTAGAACTGACCCTCAGAGTTCGCTTTCCTTCCTCTTCGGAATTTCAATTCCATAAAGGTACAATTAGAACCCTCGGCCCCGTCCTCTTCCCCTCTGTCAGGTGGTGATTTCAATTCCATAAAGGTACAATTAGAACAGGATGCCGAGGAGGTGGAAAAGCAGCGCAAACAGATTTCAATTCCATAAAGGTACAATTAGAACAACCTGCCATGTATGACGGCGAAAGGTGCATTTAATTTCAATTCCATAAAGGTACAATTAGAACTTCGATTTTTTTCAATTAAATTACACACTCCGCTATTTCAATTCCATAAAGGTACAATTAGAACCGACAACGTTTCTTGCAAGACGATTGTTTGATAAATTTCAATTCCATAAAGGTACAATTAGAACAACAATGCGTGGAACATTCTGTTTCACGCTCCTAATTTCAATTCCATAAAGGTACAATTAGAACTTGCTTTCGTTGAATTTCACGAACCACCTTAAGAGATTTCAATTCCATAAAGGTACAATTAGAACCTGATTTTACTGATAAAGATGTGCGTCTTAGTTAATTTCAATTCCATAAAGGTACAATTAGAACACGGTCGATGTCTGCCGCCTTAAAGTTCTTGCCCTATTTCAATTCCATAAAGGTACAATTAGAACTGATAATACCTTATTGCCTCATCTAACTTCTCGAATTTCAATTCCATAAAGGTACAATTAGAACACCGACAGCCGGACCACGCTAACGTATTTTAACGATATTTCAATTCCATAAAGGTACAATTAGAACGCGGCGTCTTCCCTTTTGGTCATCCCTGCAAACTGATTTCAATTCCATAAAGGTACAATTAGAACGATGCCGCCGCCATCGCACCAGCAACCAGGACGAGATTTCAATTCCATAAAGGTACAATTAGAACTCCTCGGCATCTTTACGAAGCTCTGCGCGTACATATTTCAATTCCATAAAGGTACAATTAGAACATTCCTATTCCGGTGATGACATTCAACTACTGCAGAATTTCAATTCCATAAAGGTACAATTAGAACCATTGTACCGACTTCGGCAAATGGTTCTATTTCGATATTTCAATTCCATAAAGGTACAATTAGAACAGATGCCGAGGAGGTAGAAAAGCAGCGCAAAGCCATTTCAATTCCATAAAGGTACAATTAGAACAAATCAAAAAACATCGGAAGGCATGCGCTATCAAATTTCAATTCCATAAAGGTACAATTAGAACCAGTAAACGTAACCCTTAGAGCTGATGAAGGTCTATTTCAATTCCATAAAGGTACAATTAGAACCATTATATTTATAATATGGCTAATCGTTCCAATATTAATTTCAATTCCATAAAGGTACAATTAGAACAAGATGAAGTTTAAGGGACAATGCTTGACGCTTTATTTCAATTCCATAAAGGTACAATTAGAACGTATTTATATTTAATATTACGAAAATAGTCCGACGTAATTTCAATTCCATAAAGGTACAATTAGAACCAGGTTTAGCTGCTACTTTGCAGAATGTTCGAACTAATTTCAATTCCATAAAGGTACAATTAGAACTTTTGTTGGTACTGATGCACACTCCAATTTAATTGCATTTCAATTCCATAAAGGTACAATTAGAACAAGTCCAGACGGTGGGCGGTGTGTTCCTCATCGGATTTCAATTCCATAAAGGTACAATTAGAACAAATACAACATTAAGCAGATATTAAACAAGTACTTTCATTTCAATTCCATAAAGGTACAATTAGAACCCATACTTTATGCTCTCGATAACTTCCAAATCGCATTTCAATTCCATAAAGGTACAATTAGAACAGGTAAAACTTTCTTCTGGTAAAATCTGACCAAGTATTTCAATTCCATAAAGGTACAATTAGAACTTTTGCCGCTATGAATGATAATATTGCTAATACTATTTCAATTCCATAAAGGTACAATTAGAACTTCTGAGTATGAAGCTAATTATTTGCGTGATTCCAATTTCAATTCCATAAAGGTACAATTAGAACATTCAGTAGCGCAAGTATCACGACCCAATGAGAACAAATTTCAATTCCATAAAGGTACAATTAGAACATTCAGTAGCGCAAGTATCTCGACCCAATGAAAACAAATTTCAATTCCATAAAGGTACAATTAGAACTTCTGGGAATTCGGTATTTGTGATTCAAAACGTACGAAATTTCAATTCCATAAAGGTACAATTAGAACAGACTTCACAACTGCTGAAGGCATCTACGCTGCTCTATTTCAATTCCATAAAGGTACAATTAGAACTCGTTAGCCTTAGCGGAAGAAGTACCATACATCATTTCAATTCCATAAAGGTACAATTAGAACTGATTTGTCTCATCGTCACATGTTTACTGCACAGATATTTCAATTCCATAAAGGTACAATTAGAACCCGTTAATCCTTAGGCATAGATGCTCGAAGAATCAATAGGTTTGCGGGTGCAAAGATACAAAAAATCTTCAGAAAAAATGTCGATGCCTAAAGATATTTTTTCTGCGGCCTTACGACAACCTGCCTATTTATGGAGGTCTCAATAAGTCAAAGAACACTTTTGGAGGTTTTTCCGAACCTAGAAACGGAAAAATAGAACCACATCGACAACTCTTTATAAGAAATTATCGGTAGACATTCTTTCTTTTCCAAGAATCTGTTTGTTCATATTATACCCCATTTTATTGGTGAAAACAATGACACTATCCTCGGATTCATCAATGATAGCTTTCATCTTCATTTGCAATTCCCGAAGTTTAGCTTCAGATAATTCTCCTTCCAATACTGAGTTCTGAATCCAACACAAATATTGGCGGCAAAGTTTCAACATTTTGCCTACTCGCTTCTCACCAACATCATAAACTATAATCACATACATATCACCAATACATTTTAAAAGGTTTATATTCTTCTATTCCTAAAATATCTTTTAGTAGCTTATAGCATTCCAACTTTATAAGATGCTTATAGCTTACATTACGTCCTAAAGAACGATGACGGAATGTCTCATCATAACGCTCTTCCATGGCCTTTACAAAAATCTTCTTTCCCTTTTCGTTCAAAAGACATTTGTTGAGTTTCTTATCAAAATGACTGGTGCTTAAAGCATGCTTATTGAGTACCTTGAAGATGACTCTATCCACGATAATAGGTTTGAAGATCTCGGATATATCAAGACATAACGAAAAACGCCTTTCTCCTGGAGTATGCAGAAAGCTTATCGTTGGATTGAGCTGAGTTTGATGAACTGCCCGGAGAGTTTCTGTATAGCACATCATGTTGCCAAAAGATATGAGAGCATTCACCTCATTCTCTGGCGGTTGCTTGGTTCTTGATCCCATGTTGAAATCATCGAGAATGATATCGAATGCAGCATAATATGCCTGTCTGATATTTCCCTCAATTCCCATTATCTCATCTACAGCCTTAGCATCTGGCAAAGTATTACTCAATCTTTTAATAGTATCGATAATATCTTGCAGGTCTTTTCCTCTACGATTATAATAGTTGAGGTTCATAACCATATTCCAAGCTGCTCCCTGAATGAATTTACGAGCCAATTCTACCCTTTTCTTCTTATTTTGGTACGCAGATGTTTGTGCCAACAATGCCTTGCCAGAAAGAAGACTTTCCCTTGGCATGAAGCTTCCGGTATAGTTCTCATAATAGTCGAAGAAGTGGACAGGAATACCTTTCTGCCCCAGAAAGTTGAACAAAGCGCTATTTGTCCGCAGACTTCCAAAGGCATACAGTTCCGCAACATCCTCAATAGGAATGTATCGAGGTTGCTGCTTGATTTCTTCATTATCTTCATTCACGATAACAGGCGTGAACTTCAGCGTATTATCTCTGCGTTCCATGATGCCTGGATTGAACAGATAGAAACTTCTTTTCATTCTTCTTCCTCCAACTCGTTTATATAACAAAAATCGAAATAACTACAATTCTTACAGATGCCTTTCTTAACTTTAGACGGGCAAACATCTTGAGAGATTATCTTAATAATGTCCCTAGATATAACCTGAATGTCATCTCTATCAACATCTGTCAAGATTACTTCTTTTGTCTTTCTCAAAAGAGGATATTCCAAGATGCCCTTCACGCCATCAATTCCATGTTGCTCGAAAACATACATGTAATATTTCAGTTGCCATTCATGAGCTTTATCCACCTTATTAGATTTCTTTATCTCATGGATGATCTTGTTCTTGGCATCATAGTAATCCACTTTGATACCATCAATCTCCACTTCCTCATACTTTGATGTACGTTGCGGATAACTTGATTCATGCACCAACTTTCCTTCATAGACCAAGTCTGACTCTTGTTCCATATTGATGCCATTGGTAAACAGCCATAGTTTGCGATGGCAAAGCTGGTAATAGTTGAAATGAGTGCCTGTTATGACCATAGAGAAAAACCAACAGGAGGCTCCAGGTAAAAACCAGGAGCCTCATCATTTACATTAAATCTGATTCTCGTAATCAAACGCCATCATTCTATCAACCAACTCCTGCTTAGCCTTAGTCAAAGCATCTGCGCTTTCGGTCTCTGTCACGACATAACTTGCACATGGAAGAGTTATAAATGTCTTGGCACCAGCATTTTCGTCAACGATAGGCTTTGTCTTTGGTTTAGATTCTCCATCCTCAACAAGTTTGGCACGAATAGCTGCAGCTAAAGTATTAGCATTATCACTAATAGCAATGGCTAAAGTCTCCATCAAACTGAATGTTCTTGCCTGATTGGATGTAATATGCCAATCAATCAGAGCATCGGCTATAGCTGGAATAATCTGCTCACGCTGCTCTTTCGGCATCAACAAGCATTCACCAAAAGAAGTAGTGATTACCTTCCATCCATCTTCTTTCAACTTTTCTACCATATCTGATGTAATCTCTGGTTCCAACTGATTAGTTGAAACACAGAACAAACGTCGTAAATCAATAGCTACATCATATACAAAGAGACCTGTAGCACGACTATTGTCTGGAATCCATTTGCGATACAAACTTCTATCGTTACCCTCTAAAAAGTCACTAACCTGTTCATCTGTCAAACGATTTCCGTTTGCATCGCGCACAACAACTTTATGCACGTTTGGCTTATCTGAACGATCGAATGAAATATTCTCCTTAGAAACTGCAGCCAAAAGTGGATGCAAAGGGGTCATCGCAGAAATACTAAATGGACTTCTACGCTTTACAGCTTTCTCTTTTCCACCCTTTGGAGTTCTCATCCAACCACCTAAAAGTTGGTCAACATAATGTGGATCACAAGACGAAAGGACCTCACCTTCTTTAAGCGCACCTTTCTTATCTACATCAAAAAAGAACTCAGTAGGAGAAGGTTGAACACCTAAAACATCGTTAAGTTGCTCCAGGATAGAACGCTTAACCTGTTGACCACTAGCAAATGGAACTCTTACGTTGAACTGTGGGTCATAATAAGATTTCTGACCATCCTCTACACAGAATACTGTGAACGCAGCATGCTTGAGACCTCGCAAATAAATAAAAGAATTCTCTTTCATAATCTTGTATTTTTAATTGTTATTATAATGTCTTATACTGGAAACGCAAAAGTGTTAAGAAGTATGGTACATTGTCTGTTGGCATACCATGAATCTCCTTCACGATTCCTTTAAACTCATCTATCTTACCAATGAATGAAACAACCTCTGCTGCAGCTGCTATGAACTGTTTCTTATTAGTTGCATTGAGCATTGTCTCAACCAAATTTTTACGTTTGGTACTGATAGACTTATCTTTATCACTAGAGGCTTCGTTCAACAACTCAGCCAACTCTTGGGATTTCTCCCATAATTCATCATTATTCAACATAGCTAATATCCAAATTTTATATACGTTAAAATTAATTTGTTCGTCTTCATTTTTAGGAGTTTTCGGCTGTTTCGGCACTTTATCTCCTTTTGAACATACATAATCTCTAAGCCCTTTAGGCTCCATAGCTTTAATACCTATAGCCCCATAAGTACAAGCCGTTTTAAATCCAATTGCAGTTCCCCATAAAGACTCTACATTTCTACCATTGCTCATCCCAAATATCTTTTCATAAAGATGAATTGGACGGCGTATTTGGTTCAAATTAAATGGTATAAAACCAATGGTAGTATTTGTCTGTCCTATGCTATAGATGTAGCCCAAAATTTGAGCATTTCTATATTTTTGAGAAATACCAATGAGAATCTTTGTCCATGTTTGGGTATCAATATTGATGATTCCATCCTTATTCGTATTGTAAGGACTATATCCCGCCAAAGGCATATCTGCATCATATTCTCTTGGATCATAATAATGGGACAGCCATTGACCATTCCAAGTATTAATCTGGTTTCCTTTCAGCATGGTTGTCTCATTAAGACTCGTACGATAGAGCTTCCAACCTTCAAAAATATCAAGTAAAATCTCTTTGTTGCTAAAAAGAATCGAAAAGCCTCCCTGCACTCCAATACCAAGAGCATCTCCAATCCACGATGTATAGATTTCTTCCTGAGAGTTTGGTAACTTCAAATCAGTCACTTGACCAGATGTTGTAGCTGTAACATCTAATGAAGCATAACCACGTGCAATGCTTGCATCAGCTTCACTTTCTTCGATTTTCTTAATCAATTTTTCGAAGCGGTTCTTTCTTTGTTCAGGAGTCTCAAAAGGCTTTTTCCCCTTTATCATATCATCCCAACTTAACTTTGGGTTTTCCAAAGGCGAATTACCAGCAGTCATCATATACTTGTTTTGATCAAAAAACAAGGGATAGAACTGCTCCAAAAAGAAAGTTCGGGCATCATAGCTGGTGCCATATTTTTCATTGTAAGCATCCAGGAATATCTTTCCAATATTTGATGTTATCATATTTTATAGTATTTCAAACGATTGATAATATTCTATTTTACACAAATCGGGTAACAATCCCTTTTCTTCATCATATCCTTTGTTCGGAATGACAAAAGGATGCGACCCCTTATTGAGCTGATCAAGATTTCTATGTGCAATGGAATGATAGCTTACAGGTATTTCCATTTCAATTCTTTCCAATCCATTGGCACATAAGTATCTGTCTTTATCTTCTTCTGTAATACAAACAGCAGAATTGATGTCAAGCGTTTCCAGTAGCGCTGATTTCGGATGATGACAAAGTGCCTTTAACACCCATTTTCCTTCCAAGAACACCACACCAGTAAAGTCTATATTCTGAAAGTCAATCTTTGGATATACCTTATCTATCATTTCCTGAACATGACATTCCTCCATGATGTCACCACTGTCTGGCAGGACCCTGAAAGTATCTTTCAGAACATCCAGACTATAAGGAAGAGCTTCTTTATCATCTTCAGATGGTGCTATGACATATATCGGCTTGTAGTGTCCAATGGTATCTCTTGTACGCTTGCGATTAATTCGTCCAAAACGCTGTGTAAGAGCATCAATTGGAGCACACTCAGTAATCATTATATCAAAGCTGATATCAAGACTGACCTCTACTACTTGAGTGGAAACTACAATGCATGGAACGTTTTCTAATTGATTGAAGTCTTCACGCAACTTTGTTTCCAATTTAGCCCTGTCGCTTCGTTTGTACCTGCTATGCACAAGCATCTTCTTCACTTCTGGATATAATTTCCCAATAAACTCATATAGTTTCTGTGCTCTTTTTACTTGATTACATACTATGAGAACTTTAGAATTGCTTTCGATTGCTGAGGCTATCACATCATAAGATTCTTTTTTATCATCGAGCTTGTAGATTTGATGTCTGTTGAATGATTGAAGCGTCAGAGAATCCAACTTTACCTCATAAACTGCATCAGCTCCACCCAATAGTTGAAGTATCTTCTGATACAATACTGTCGGCATTGTTGCCGTACCAACATGTACCCTACACTCCAGTGCAACAAGAATTTCTATAATGCGTAGAACTATAGACTGCATAACATCAGAATAGGTGTGTATCTCATCGAGAATCACATCACAACCTTTTAAATCCATAGCCATGGCCTCATATCCTTTGATACCAAAAACAACAGAGGCCATCTGGTGTGGAGTAAGGACCTTCACTGATGCACCAACATGACGCTGCATGATACTTTCTTCTATCTTACCGTCTTTCACTTTCAGATTAGAGGCTGCATGTAGAAGATGAACTTGAGCATTAGTATTACTCAAATCATTCTTTATTCTATCATACATAGCATTAATTGATGCTTGAAAAGGCAGTGTATAGAAAACTCTTCCACGACAACGCCTCAACAAAAAATCAGTTTTTCCAGCTCCAGTTGGAGCCGTTACCAACGTATGCATTTTCTTACTATCCGAAGAAATCAATGATAAAGGATAGAGTTCACTTTGCCTATTGTAAAAAGACAGATCAGGTTTGATGAAGAGTTTATCAAGCGGCATTTCAAATGCAGTCTCCATAGCAGAAGCCATGTGATCTGCCGCCATCAACAACCCTCTCCATTCAGAACATCCCTGTTTTCTACCATCACAATAGTCTATGACATATTCGTAATTTTCTTTTGCCTCTTCCAAAGAAACCTCATGAGTTTCCAAGCCAAGGCTTTCAAGAATATCAATGGCTATATGACTCCATTCCGAGAATAACTTTGAATGTTCCTTGAAGCAATCTGATGCATCATCTAAATCTAAAATGCCCAAATCCCGAACATCTTTATACATAGATTTATGATGAGCTACAATCATATCTATCACAGCCTCTCTATGTTCCTGACATACCAACGACAGAAAGAACAAGGAAGCTATTTCATGGCGAAAAACAGAGCCAGGCTTCTTCTTGTTTGGGGAAATCAGCGATTGCTGGAACACTGGACTTACCTTTCCGATGTCATGCAATAAAGCTCCTTCTACCGCTATCTGTTCATCAAATCCTAAATGTTTAGCCATTACACAAGCGGTATCAGCAACATTCTTAAGATGCTGATACAAACAAACATGTCCATTCTGCTCGCTTTTAGCTAATATTTCTTGATGAATATTCATATAGTTACATCGTTTAAAGTAAAGATTGACCATTATACTCTATCCAGCCAACCATTGGTTGATTATCGTTAAAACGATTATAGCCAACCAGGAAAGACTGCTCTGAATTTCCAAAGCGCAATTCAAAACCAGGTAATTGATTGAATTGGTCTTCTTCCATCACTCTGATTTCTGATTCTGGCAAGAGTATATCTTCATTTCTACATACACATACATGTTGCTTTGAAGCTACAACAGCGTCTTCTTCGTTTTCAAAAGCAATACATAAAACCGGATGCAAAAGAACAGAACGCTTCAATACAGAACGATTTCTAATGAAAGTTCTGTTTTTATACTCCCAACCTCTAGGCTGTGTCACTTCCTGTTGAGAATCCAGGGAATCATACATCAATTTGTGCCTCAATATTTTATGGATTCCTGGAACGTTCAATAGTTCAGGAAACAGTTTTTTCTCTATGCCTTCTATTATTGAAGGTGTAAGAAACTGCTGACTGAATGTTTCTCCATCACGAACTGCGGTCCATGGTTTGATGAAACCAAACTGCCCTTTATATGTTACGACATACATAATCAAATCCTTTAATAATTAGTAAATTGCTCCAAATCCGATACCCGTACAGT
>ERZ780045.182-NODE-182-length-13355-cov-2.65406_pt1 | contig 13355 bp, 9 predicted proteins | sample MGYA00511924_ERZ780045 | MGnify/ENA primary metagenome ERZ780045 (study PRJEB29588, sample SAMEA2154082) | human gut metagenome | biome: human gut; feature: human-associated habitat; material: faeces | place: Denmark | collected 2008/2010 ... | reverse complement strand
CAATATGGTAATCATTAAGCCACATTAATACGCTTGATAAAAGAAAACTTCTTACAGCACCTTTCTTATAGTCAAATGTGACAACATCCCACTCAGGATGCTTCTCTAGTGATGGCTTAAGATATCCGTAAGCATCTGCCCCGTCAAAATCATACAATCCCTTAACTTCTGTACCAAAGTAAGCACCATTCCAGTCAATTATTACGCCAATTCCAGCGTTATGGCAGTCACCAACCAGCTTTTTAAATGCATCACTGCCGCCTATTCGGTGTGTTACCGTAAAATATCCCAATGTCGAATATCCATTCATCTCCTCATTAAGATACTCTGCAACCGGAAGGAAACATACATGTGTATATCCCTCCTGCTTTACAAAATCCACAAGCTCATCTGCACTTTTTTCTTTCAGCCAGTCAGTAAGTGACACCTCATATACTGTTACAGGCTTCTTCTTTCCTGCTTCTTTCTTTCTCTTTATCATCCATAGCCCGTCGTTCCATGCATATGAATCAGGCATGTTCTCATCACTTACCACTGATGCAGTAATTGGAACTGATGATATCTGTCTTGATACAGGGTCTAACTTTCTTGTAGTTCCCTTACCCTGTCTCTTAATTTCATACATATATCCGCATCCGGCTGCCAGTCCCGGAATAAACAGTTCAAATACTCCTGTATCCTCAATTCTTTCCATTAAGTGGACTCTGCCGTCGTATTTGTTAAACTCTCCTACGACACTTACGCTGAGTGCCTTAGGTGCCCATACATTAAAAAGCACTCCCTTCACGCCATTGACAGTTCTTTCATGAGCGCCGAATATATGTGCTGCATTTTTCTCTTCTCCTGCAAGAAATGCTTTGTAATCTTCCGGTTTCGTAACATTTGCAAATGTATATGGGTCCGTATATTCTGTGACCTCTCCATTAACCTTCTCCACTGAATAAGTGTATGAAAGCTTTTTCTTAGATGAAACAAGTGCTGCAAAGAATCCGGATTCATCAACCTTTTCCATATTAACAGCAGTTTTTCTGCCATCTATATGCAGCTTAACTGCCACTGCATCAGGACGCATTATCTGTATAAGCAGTCCCTTACCGGTAACATGTGCCCCAAGCAACTCCTTTGGCTTGTCACACTCTGCATATACAATCCCCTCTATCTCCGGCCAGTTCATCAGACCGTATAAGTTTTTATTCATACATTACCCCCATCCACTGTTTAAAGCATTCCGTCCATGATGACACCTGTGGTTCATAATGTCCCATATTCTTAGTCGCAGTCTCTCGTGTGCCAAGTCCAAGACCATGTGTACCTTTAGCATATACATGATAATCAAACGGAATCTCCTGTTTTCTTAACGCTTCCACCATAAGTAATGAATTTTCAAGCGGAACTGTCTTATCTTCACATGTATGCCATATGAATGCTGGTGGTGTGTCCTTATCCACTCTCTTTTCTATAGACACTTCATCTATAAACTCATCATATTTTTCCCCAAGACTTCTCTCAAATGATGCCCTGTGTGCATCAATTCCTGATGTAATTACAGGATAACCTAACAGCATGCCATCAGGCTTAACATACTCATGACTGCAGTGAAGTACATTTTCCAGAAGATAATCAAGTCTTTTTGAATTCCATCCTGTTCCAAGAAGTCCGGCAACATGACCTCCTGCTGAAAACCCTGCGATAATGATTTTGTCAGGATCAACATCCCATTCTGCTGCATTATCTCTTACATACTTCATTGTATAGGCTGCCTCAAAAAGCTGTGCAGGATACGTAACAGGTGCAAGACTGTATCTTAATACAACAGCATTATACCCCATATCAAGCATCTTAATAGCTATAGCTTCTCCTTCTCTTGGAGAATGATGATTATATCCGCCACCCGGACAGATAACAATAAGAGGTCTCTTAAACGGATCCTGATCATTAGGAAATACATCTTTGATGTAAGTAGTAATTGTTGCATTTCCCTGTTGTTCTATTCCAAACTCCTGATATGGTAAATCTATATTAATAGTATTATGTAACATAATGTTCTCCTTCCAGCTGAATAATTCTGTGTATTATGTCTGTAGTGTAGTGGTGGTGATGTGTGTATATTTTCGTGCGTGGTCTCATGATTCCTGCGCTTAGTGGGAGTAAATGCCGTTATCTGCAAAGTTTTTTACTGTGAACGAAAGCAAACGCGCTTCGCTTGAACGAGCGTTCATTCACAGCGCTTATTAACTCCCACACAGCTCGTCATAAATCGACCACACACGAAAATATACACACATCACATCTACACTTCTACAAAAAGCAGATTAATATCCACTTAGAATCTATGTATGAATAATCCGCTTCTTAATTTTGGCTCAAACCAAGTTGACTTAGGAGGCATTAATAGTCCTGCGTCTGCTACTGCGAATAATTCGCCTATTGATGTTGCATACATTGAGAATGCCAATACACAATCTTCTGAGCATCTTCTCTCAAGCTCACCTAAACCTCGGATTCCGCCTACGAAGTCTATTCTCTTATCTGTCTTAGGGTCGTGGATCCCTAAGAGTGGCTCTAAGACGTTGTTCTGGAGCACTGCTACATCTAAGCCGTCTACCGGGTCGCTGCTTAAGATTTCTTCTTTGGCTGTGAGTGTGTACCATTTTTTGCCAAGATACATTCCGAATTCACCTTTCTTAGAAGGTGCAACCTGTGTGCTGCTCTCGCTTACAGTGAATTTATCTTTAATCTTTGCCATGAACTCTTCTTCACTTAAACCATTCAGGTCCTTTACAACTCTGTTATATGGCATTATCATAAGTTCTTCGTCTGGGAATAATACTGACAGGAAATAATTGAACTCTTCTTTGCCTGTATATCCCGGATTAGCTTCTCTTCTGCGTAAACCTACCTTTACAGCAGAAGCTGCCCTGTGGTGTCCGTCCGCAATATATATCTGGTTAATTCCTGCAAATGCGTTCTCTATAGCCTCTACAGATTCTTTACTGCTTATTTTCCAGACCTGATGTCTTATTCCATCAACCGCTGTAAAACTGTATACAGGCTTCTCCTGCTTGGCTTTGGCAACCTCTGCACTTATTACTGCATTAGCTCTGTATGCCAGGAATATAGGACCAGTCTGGGCACTGCAGGAATCAACATGGTTAATTCTGTCTAATTCTTTGTCAGCTCTTGTGTTCTCATGCTTCTTAATAACATTGTTAAGATAATCATCAATAGAAGCACATGCTACAATTCCTGTCTGTGTTCTTCCATCCATTGTAAGCTCATACACATAATATGCCTTGTCCTTATCTGTTATAAATGTTCCATCATCTATAGCTTCCATAAGCATATCATGGGCTTTCTTATATACCTGCTCACTATACATATCAACTGATTCATCAAACTGGGTCTCTGCCCTGTCAATCTTAAGAAATGATAATGGTTCTCTTTCCACCTCTGCTCTTGCTTCCTTTGAATCATACACATCATAAGGAAGAGCTGCTACTTTGTCTGCCACTTTCTCATCCGGTCTGACACATTCAAATGGTCTTATTACTGCCATACTAACCTCCATCCGCACTATTTAACTTAAGTACTATACTTTCATATATTAGATACATTTTAACATTCAGACAACCTTAATACAAGAAAGACCAGCCAAATGTTACAACAAATGACTGGTCTTTGATATTATTATCATTATATATGATTACTTAATAACTCTTACCTTGATAACACCTTCAATTGCTGAAAGCTCTTCTACTACTGCCTCTGGTGCAGATGCTTCAATATCTAAGAGAGAATATGCATAATCACCTCTTGACTGGTTAGCCATAGATGATATATTGATGCCTGCAGCACCAAGAACTGTTGTTATCTTACTGATAACCGCTGGGACATTCTTGTGGCATACAGTAATTCTTCCTTTAGTTGCACATACTCCGCAATCACAGTTAGGGTAATTAACTGAATTGACAATATTACCGTTCTCGATAAAGTTTCTAAGCTCATTAACTGCCATAACAGCACAGTTATCTTCAGCTTCTGCTGTTGAAGCTCCAAGATGAGGAAGAACAATTGCTCCTTCCATCTTAGCTGTTGTTGGGTTAGGGAAATCTGAAACATAAGTCTTAACTCTTCCAGACTTAAGTGCCTCACCGATAGCAGCTTCATCAACAAGTACATCTCTTGCACAGTTGATAATTACTATTCCATCCTGCATAAGGTCAAATGCTTCCTTATTAATCATTCCCTTAGTGCTGTCAAGTGCAGGAACATGAACTGTAATATAGTTACATTCCTTATAGATATCCTTAACATCAGATATGTACTTAACTTCACTTGAAAGATTCCATGCAGCCTTAACTGAAACATATGGGTCATATCCGTATACTTCCATTCCAAGTGCTATAGCTGCATTGGCAACTAACTGTCCAATTGCTCCAAGACCGATAACACCAAGCTTCTTGCCCTTGATTTCCTGTCCTGCAAATGCTTTCTTAGCCTTCTCAGTTGCCTTGGCAATATCAGGGTCTTCTGCATTATCTGCAACCCACTTGTTACCACCGATTAAATCTCTTGATGCTAAAAGCATAGCTGCAATAACCTGTTCCTTAACTGCGTTAGCATTAGCTCCTGGTGTGTTGAATACAACAATACCTTCCTCTGCACATTTGTCAAGAGGAATATTATTAACGCCAGCTCCTGCTCTTGCAATTGCAAGAAGATTATCACTGAGCTCCATATCATGCATCTTGGCACTTCTTACAAGTACAGCCTGCGCATCTTCAAATGAGCTTTCTGTATTATACTCATCAGAAAAAAGCTTCAAACCACATGCCGCTATATTATTAAGACAATTAACATTAATCATTATGCATTCTCCTTCTCGAACTTCTTCATGAATTCAACAAGCTTCTCTACACCTTCGATTGGCATAGCATTGTAGATAGATGCTCTCATACCGCCAACTGTTCTGTGTCCCTTAAGGTTAACAAATCCTGCAGCTGCAGCTTCCTTAATGAACTTAGCTTCCATAGCATCCTTAGCTTCTTTATCTTCAATGTTGCATACAAAAGGTACATTCATAAGTGAACGGTCTTCCTTAACAACTGTTCCCATGAATAACTTGCTCTCATCAAGGAAATCATAAAGAATCTTAGCCTTCTTCTCATTGTGTTCCTTCATTGCTGAAAGTCCACCCATTTTCTTAATCCACTTGAACACCTTGCCACAGATATAGATATTGTAGCATGGTGGTGTATTATAAAGAGAATCTGCATCTGCCTGTGTCTTCCACTTAAGCATTGTAGGAGTTCCTGGAAGAACGTCATCTGTTATAAGGTCTTCTCTGATAATAGCAATTACAACGCCTGCTGGTCCGATGTTCTTCTGGACACCGCCGTATACAACGCCGTACTTAGTTACATCCATAGGCTCTGATAAGAAGCATGATGAAACATCTGATACAAGAATATGACCCTTAGTGTTAGGTAATGTCTTATACTTTGTTCCGTAAATTGTGTTGTTCTCACAGATATATACATAGTCAAGATCCTCTGGAATATCAAGATCTGAGCAGTCTGGAATATATGAAAATGTCTTGTCTGCTGATGAAGCAAGCTCCACAGCCTCTCCATATATCTTAGCTTCTGCAAATGCTTTCTTAGCCCACTGTCCTGTAAGGATATAACCTGCTTTCTTATTCTTCATAAGGTTCATAGGCACTTCAGCGAAGAACTGCGATGCACCACCCTGTAAAAATAACACCTTATAGTTATCTGGGATGTTAAGAAGGTCTCTTAAATCCTTCTCTGCCTCTTTGATGATGTTGTCATAAACCTTGGATCTGTGGCTCATTTCCATTACCGACTGACCGCTTCCCTGGTAATCTAACATTTCATCTGCTGCTTCTTTGAGTACTTCCTCTGGTAAAACAGCTGGACCAGCGCTAAAGTTATAAACTCTACTCACCTTTTCTTCCTCCTAAAATATAAATTATTAAAAACTATTTTAGTCCTTTATCACATTAAAGTCAATATATGAATTATTTCTTGTTATTAAGGTCTTCTCTGTCGAATGCCTCTGAGATTGCAGCCCCCGGTGAAACCATAGGGAATACCTTGTCTTCTCTGTCAATATGACAGTCAATAACACATGGAATATTGAGTTCGATTGCTTCTTTAAATGCTTTCTCAAACTCCTCTATTGTATCAACACTGTAAGCCTTGGCTCCCATTCCTTCTGAAACCTTAACAAAATCCACCTGATCATCAAGAACTGTAGCTGAATATCTCTTGCCATAGAAAAGATCCTGCCACTGTCTAACCATACCAAGTACATGGTTATTAAATATAACTTCAATAATAGGAATGTTATATCTGGTTGCTGTTGCAACTTCATTCATATTCATACGGAAGCAGCCATCACCTGCAATATTAACAACTGTCTTATCCTTACGTCCAACCTTGGCACCTATACATGCACCAAGACCATATCCCATAGTTCCAAGTCCGCCTGATGTAAGAAGTGTTCTTGGCTCTTTGAACTTATAATGCTGTGCAGCCCACATCTGATGCTGTCCAACATCTGTTGTAATAATTGCATCACCATTTGTAATCTCGTATATCTTCTCCATGATAAGAGGTCCGTTAAGAATATCTCTGTTATATCTCATAGGATAATCAAGCTTATAAGACTTGATGTGTTCCATCCAGTCTGAGTGATCCTGATTATCTAACTTATCATTGATTCTCTTAAGAATCTCTTTAGCATCTCCTAGTACATGTGCATCTGTCCTGACATTCTTGTTAATCTCAGCTGCATCAACATCAAACTGCAGAATCTTTGCATTCTTAGCAAATTTCTTAGTATTTCCAGTAACACGGTCTGAGAATCTTGCACCAACCACGATAAGAAGATCACACTCTGAAACTCCGTAGTTAGATGTCTTAGTACCATGCATACCAAGCATTCCTGTGTATCTTTCATTAGATCCGTCAAATGCACCCTTACCCATAAGTGAGTCACATACCGGTGCATCAACCTTCTCAACAAACTTCTTAAGTTCATCAGATGCCTCTGATATAACAGCTCCGCCACCAACGAATACATATGGCTTCTTAGCTTTCTTAATAAGTGTCACAGCCTTATCAATATCTTCTTCCTTAATGCTTGCTGTAATTCTGTCTACAGGCTTTGGAACTCTTGGTGTGTACTCACACTCTGCTGCTGTTACATCCTTAGTAACATCAACTAATACCGGACCCGGTCTTCCTTCCTTGGCAATTCTGAAAGCATTTCTTAATGTCTTGGCAAGGTCCTTTACATTCTTAACAATATAGCTGTGCTTTGTAATTGGCATTGTAACACCCGCTATATCAATCTCCTGAAAGCTGTCTCTTCCAAGAAGAGGAACTGTTACATTACATGTAATTGCAACCATAGGAACTGAATCCATATATGCAGTTGCAATACCTGTTACAAGGTTAGTCGCTCCTGGACCTGATGTTGCAAAACATACACCAACCTTACCTGTTGCCCTAGCATATCCATCAGCAGCGTGCGATGCACCCTGCTCATGTGATGTAAGAATATGAGTTATCTCATCTGAATGCTTATAAAGAGCATCATATACATTAAGAATAGCTCCACCAGGGTATCCAAATATTGTATCAACGCCCTGTTCTTTCAAGCATTCAACAATTATCTCTGAACCATTTAACTTCATTTATCTTCTCCTGATTTCTCTTTAATGTCTTTTTATAATTATATTAAATATTACTCATCTGCTGAACTTTTAAGAATGGCTCCTCTGTTTCCTGATGTAACGAGTGAAGCATATCTCTTTAAGTATCCTGTTGTTACCTTAGGTTCTCTTGGCTGCCACTTAGCCTTTCTTGCAGCAAGCTCTTCATCTGAAACCTTAAGTTCAAGTTTAAGTCCCGGAATATCAATGCTGATGATATCTCCTTCTTCAACTAAAGCAATAGGTCCGCCAACAGCAGCCTCTGGTGATACATGACCAATAGAAGCTCCACGGCTTGCACCTGAGAATCGTCCATCTGTAATAAGAGCAACTGATGAGCCAAGTCCCATACCTGCAATAGCTGATGTAGGATTAAGCATTTCTCTCATACCAGGACCGCCCTTAGGACCTTCGTAACGGATAACAACTACATCACCTTCAACAATCTTACCACCCTTAATAGCAGCAATTGCATCTTCTTCTGAATCAAATACTCTTGCCGGTCCTTCATGTACAAGCATCTCTGGAACAACTGCTGAACGCTTGACTACTGATCCGTCTGGTGCAAGATTTCCTGAAAGAACTGCAAGACCACCTGTCTTACTGTATGCATTATCAACTGTTCTTATGACTTCAGGATTACGGTTGTATGCTGTTGCTATACACTCTCCGATTGTCTTTCCTGAAACTGTCATGCAGTCTGTATTAAGAAGTCCGATATCTGCAAGCTCTTTCATAACTGCATATACACCGCCTGCTTCATTAAGGTCTTCCATGTATGTTGGACCTGCTGGTGCAAGGTGGCAGAGATTAGGAGTCTTTTCGCTTATTGGGTTAGCGAATTTGATATCGAAATCAAATCCTATCTCATGTGCAATAGCTGGAAGGTGAAGCATTGAATTAGTAGAACATCCAAGTGCCATATCTACTGTAAGGGCATTCATAATAGAATCCTTAGTGATGATATCTCTTGCTGTGATTCCCTTATTAACCATATCCATACCAGCCATGCCTGCGTGCTTTGCAAGCTTGATTCTCTCTGAATATACGGCTGGAATTGTACCATTGCCTCGAAGTCCCATACCAAGTGCCTCTGTAAGGCAGTTCATTGAATTGGCTGTGTACATGCCTGAACATGAACCACATGTTGGGCATACCTTTTCCTCAAACTCAAGTACATCTTCCTCTGTCATTGTTCCTGCTGCATATGAACCAACAGCCTCAAACATTGAAGAAAGGCTTCTCTTCTTCCCCTTAACATGACCTGCAAGCATTGGTCCGCCTGATACGAATACAGTTGGAAGATTAAGTCTCGCTGCTGCCATTAAAAGTCCTGGAACATTCTTATCACAGTTAGGAACCATTACAAGTCCGTCAAACTGATGTGCAATTGCCATACACTCTGTTGAATCTGCAATTAAATCTCTTGTTACTAAAGAATATTTCATTCCGACATGTCCCATTGCAATACCATCGCATACTGCAATAGCAGGGAATACTACAGGCACACCGCCTGCCTCAGCAACTCCTAATTTAACTGCATTGACAATCTTATCAATATTCATATGACCTGGTACAATCTCATTATAAGAGCTTACAATACCAATCATGGGTTTCTTCATCTCTTCTGCTGTGAAGCCAAGTGCATTAAAAAGGCTTCGTGCAGGTGCCTGCTGCATACCACTTCTGGCGTTATCACTTATCATAGCTTATCTCCTTAATATGTATTATTTAAATGTATTAAACTCTCTCTGCGATTAAGTCGCCCATCTTGTCAGTTCCTACAAGTGTGCATCCTTCTGACATAATATCAGTTGTTCTGTAGCCTTCCTTTAAAACAGCTGCAACTGCTGCTGCAATAGCATCTGCTTCCTTGTCAAGATCAAGTGAATATCTTAACATCATGGCTGCACTGAGAATTGTAGCAATTGGATTAGCAACATTCTTTCCTGCAATATCAGGTGCTGAACCATGGCTTGGCTCATAAAGACCTAACTTAGTCTTATTAAGGCTTGCACTTGATAACATTCCGATTGAACCTGTTATCATACTTGCCTCATCTGATAATATGTCTCCAAACATGTTCTCAGTAAGAATAACATCGAACTGTCCAGGATTCATAACAAGCTGCATAGCACAGTTATCTACAAGCATGTCTGAAACTTCAACTTCCGGATAATCCTTTGCAACCTCATGTACAATCTTTCTCCAGAGTCTTGAAGAATCAAGAACATTTGCCTTATCAACGCTTGTTACTTTCTTTCTTCTCTTCATTGCAATCTCAAATCCCTTAATTGCAATTCTTCTAATTTCTTCTTCGTTGTATGTAAGTGTATCAACGGCTGTCTCCAATCCGTCAATTTCCTTAGTATATCTATTACCAAAGTAAAGGCCGCCTGTAAGCTCTCTCATAATGACCATATCAAATCCATCACCGATTATTTCTTCCTTCAATGGACACGCTGCCTTAAGTTCATCATAAAGATATGCCGGACGTAAATTAGCAAAAAGTCCTAATTCCTTACGAATCTTTAAAAGTCCCGCTTCTGGTCTTAAATTAGGTGCAACATCATACCACTTGGAATTACCCACATTGCCTCCAACTGCTCCAAGAAGTACAGCATCAGATGCTTTAGCTGTTGCTACTGCTTCATCTGTAAGTGGAACGCCATACTCATCAATTGAGCATCCACCCATAAGAATCTTGGTATAATCGAACTTGTGACCGTATTTGTCAGCCACACTGTCAAGCACTTTCACAGCCTCTCTGACGATTTCTGGTCCTATTCCATCACCTGGAATTAAAGTTATTCTGCTTTCCATAAACCCTTACCCCTTTTTCATATGATAATTCAATTTAATATGATATAACATTTGCACAACATTTTCAATAAAAAAAGGATTCCTGACCAGACAAATGTGTCTGACCCGGAACCCTGCTTTAATTAATTGCCTTTAATTATTCTGCTGATGTGCTGTCTGATGGCTTCTCAACCTGAGCAATTGCCTTCTTCTGCATTGAGATACGGCAATTCTTGTTGTTACCGAATTCTACGATTACATCATCTTCTGATATATCGATAAGAACACCATAGAAACCGCTTGTTGTAAGAACATAATCACCGATTTCCATAGAATCCATAAGTTCCTGCTGACGCTTCTGTTCCTTCTTCTGTGGCTTGATTGCCATGAAATACATCATTGCACCAATAATTACGACATAAAAAACTATGATAGCAATATTCATTGATACTCCTCCTTAAAAATGTCTCTTTCAAACTTAACATATAATACATAATTGAGAGCTGCTTGTCTACCTCAAAATGTATTTTTAACAAAATATTTATAAACATACAGCATTACTGCTTATCATATGTCTTCATCTGATATAATGCCTCTTCCTTGAAGCCTGCATATCTTCCTTCTTCAATCGCTGCTCTTATGTCTGTCATGAGATGGTTGTAATAGTAAAGATTATGAAGAACACAAAGACGCATTCCAAGCATTTCCTTAGCCTTAAGAAGATGCCTTACATATGCTCTTGAATAATTCTGACAGCATGGACATCCACAGCCTTCTTCAATTGGTGCTGTATCTGTTTCATACTTTGCATTAAAAAGATTAATCTTTCCAAACTTAGTATACACATGTCCATGGCGACCGTTTCTTGAAGGATATACACAGTCGAAGAAATCAATTCCTCTGTCCACTGCCTCTAATATATTGGCAGGTGTTCCCACTCCCATAAGATATGTCGGCTTGTCCTTTGGAAGATATGGCACTACATTATCAAGTACATCATACATTTCCTCATGTGTTTCACCAACAGCAAGCCCGCCTACTGCATAACCATCAAGATCTAACTCTGATATTCTCTTGGCGTGGTCAATTCTTATATCATTAAATACGCCACCCTGATCTATACCAAAAAGCATCTGATCAGGATTAACCGTATCAGGAAGTGAGTTCAGTCTTGCCATCTCTTTCTTGCAACGCTCTAACCAGCGGTATGTTCTGTCAACAGAATTCTGGATATACTTTCTGTCAGCCTTTGCCGGCGCACATTCGTCAAATGCCATTGCGATTGTTGAACCAAGATTAGACTGTATCTGCATGCTTTCCTCTGGTCCCATGAATATCTTATGTCCGTCAATATGTGACTGGAAAGTAACGCCTTCTTCTTTAATCTTACGGAGTCCTGCAAGTGAAAACACCTGAAATCCGCCCGAATCTGTAAGAATCGGTTTATTCCAGTTCATGAACTTATGAAGTCCTCCAAGCTGCTTAATAATCTTATCTCCCGGTCTTACATGAAGATGGTAAGTGTTAGATAATTCTATCTGCGTTCCTATCTGCTGTAAATCAGTTGTCGCAACTGCGCCTTTAATGGCCGCAACTGTTCCGACATTCATAAATACAGGTGTCTGCACAGTTCCATGTACTGTTGTGAACTCTGCTCTTTTTGCCCTGCCATCTGTCTTTAATACTTTATACATATCTGCTCCTTTTATTTTCTGTAAAACTCTTTAACTCTGTCCATTCTAGCCGTCATATTGTCAAATATCAGGTCAACAAGTGTAAGTGCTGTCATAGCTTCAACCACAACAACTGCTCTTGGAACTATCATCGGATCATGTCTTCCTTTGATTGAAACCTCGATATCCTCGCCCTGCTTATTAACAGTTTCCTGCAATGCACTAATTGAAGGTGTCGGTTTTACCGCTGCCCTGAACACAATCTCATCACCGTCGCTTATTCCGCCAAGCACTCCGCCGCTGTGATTAGTCAGCTTGCCAACCCTGCCATCCTTCATTACGAATTCATCATTATTATACTTTCCTGTAACTTTAGCCGCTTCAAAACCGTCTCCAATCTCAAAGCCTTTGACAGCCCCGATTGACATTATTGCCTTGGCAAGATTAGCATCTAGCTTTTCAAATGTAGGATTGCCAATTCCAGTCATCATTCCTGTAACCCTACATTCAATGACACCACCGATTGAATCTCCAACTGACATCTTGCTCTCTGCAAAAGCCTTAACCTTCTCTGCAGCTTCCTTATCAGGTATGTTAAATGCGTTATTATCTCTTTCAGCTATATCAAACTTATCATAATCAATGCCAATTCCACCGATTTCTTTAGCATATGCTGTAATATTAATTCCAAGCTCTTTAAGAATCTTCATAGCAATTGCACCGGCTGCAACTCTTCCGATAGTTTCTCTTCCAGAACTTCTTCCTCCGCCTCTGTAATCCCTGAATCCGAATTTCTCGTCAAATGTATAATCAGCATGTCCCGGTCTGTAATAATTAGCTATCTCTGAATAGTCAGCAGACCTCTGTGTCTTATTATATACTGCAAGTGATATTGGAGTCCCGGTAGTCTTGCCTTCAAATACACCTGAAAGAATATGTACCTCATCATCTTCCTTTCTTGGTGTAGTAAACTTTGACTGTCCCGGTTTTCTTCTGTCTAGCTGCTCCTGAATATCTTCCTCACAAAGAGGCAGACCTGCAGGACACCCGTCAATTACAACTCCAAGTCCCTCTCCATGCGACTCTCCCCATGTTGATATCTTAAATATATTTCCAAACACTGAACCTGCCATAATATA
>ERZ780045.175-NODE-175-length-13555-cov-2.51074_pt1 | contig 13555 bp, 10 predicted proteins | sample MGYA00511924_ERZ780045 | MGnify/ENA primary metagenome ERZ780045 (study PRJEB29588, sample SAMEA2154082) | human gut metagenome | biome: human gut; feature: human-associated habitat; material: faeces | place: Denmark | collected 2008/2010 ... | reverse complement strand
CACCACTTCTTATGTGATTTTCAAGAGGTGTTCCTTTCTTCTGGAGTATAAGATTCTTTCCGATACTGCTCCTTAACATGATTATTCTTCTAACAGTGCTTTATTTTATTGACAAGAGAGCATACAGGAAGGATATAGCAGCAGGTTATATGCCGGAGATTAAGGAAAATGAGCCACTTATAAGATTTGAGGGATTACATAATATTATATTCATCGTAATTATTGTTGTAGCAGTTATATTAAGCGGAGTACTTCCGGATGTATCATTTTTCCAGAATGCTGCCGGCGAGGTAATCTCAATTCCTATATTTGGAGAGGTTAAGCTTGCAATTACTTCACTTATTGAAGTAGTTATGATTCTTTTAGCCGCATTTTTATCATTCAAGACAACTAATCCAGAGATAAGAAAGAAGAACCATTTCACATGGGGAGCCATTCAGGAAGTTGCTGTACTTTTCATAGGTATATTTATTACTATGCAGCCAGCTCTTATGATTTTAAAGAGCGCAGGCGCAGAGCTTGGACTTACACATCCATCACAGATGTTCTGGGTAACGGGCGCACTTTCAAGTTTCCTTGATAATACACCAACTTACCTTGTATTCCTTACAACGGCTGGTTCAATGGGATTTGTGTCAGGACTTACAACAGCTCTTGGAATTGTTCCTGCAAAAATGCTTACAGCAATATCATGTGGCGCGGTATTTATGGGAGCAATAACTTATATCGGTAATGCACCTAATTTCATGGTTAAGTCAATATCAGATGAAAATGGTGTTAAGATGCCAAGCTTCTTTGGGTATATTGTGTGGTCATTGTGCTGCCTTGTACCAGTATTCCTTATTGACACACTATTATTCTTTATATAATTAGGAGGTGCGCATTATGGCAGATAATGATAAAATAACTGAACTTGCGAACAGAATATACGCACTGGACGAGAAAGTATATAAAGCTACAGGTTCTAATCTGGGACGTGTATATCAGGGAAACAAGGAAAAATGTATTAATGATTTAAGAGATTTGCTTAAATCCAGTGCGGATTCTTCAGTTCTTAGAAGTGAGCTTGCACTTATAAGTAATATGGCAAGAACCACTAAAAAGAATCCTCAGCTTCATAAAGAAATAATGCATGAATATGGTGAGATATTTGATGAAGCAATGGCTATGCAGGAAGCGAGAGAGGGAAATGATATTATTGACCCGGAGCATGCAGAGCTTAATATGTCCAATCTTGCAAACAGATTTGGAAAGGACGACAATCTTATTATATGCATAGGCCGTTCATATGGCTGTGCCGGAACAGATATAGGTTTCAAGCTTGCTGATAAGTTAAGAATCAGCTATTATGATGTATCTATCATGAACGAGATATTACAGCGTAATGAAGAACATGAAGAAACTGACAGAGCTTTATTCCAGAATAAAACAGCAAGGACACCGGCTCAGTGGTGGAGAGATTTTAGGAAGTACCATGGTCTTTCAAGGTCGGATGTACAGTTCTTTAATACATCTAAGAAGCTGGTCGATTTAGCAAAGCAGGAACCATATGTTATCATGGGAAGATATGCGGATAATATTCTTACTAAGAACCACATTCCTCATATAAGCATATTTATCACAGCTCCTAAGAAGCTGCGTATACAGAGAACTTACCATACAAGCAAAGAGAAGCTTACTTATAAGCAGGCTGCGAAGTATGTTTCAAAAGAGGATAAGGCACATCTTAAAAGATACGCATTCTATACAGGCAAGAAGTGGGGCGAAGCAGATAATTACGACCTCACAATTAACAGTTCAACTTATGGAATTGACGGAAGCGTAGATCTGATTATGAGAATTGTGGCTAAGAACAGGATGACAGAAGCATAATAGAATAATGTAAATGTAAGTTGCAGTAACGGTTAAGGTTGCTGCAACTTTTTTAGTAAATAAATTGATTTTTAAAATGTTATGGGATATACTAATTTTAGTAAAGATAGGTTTAGTAAAGATAACTTTACTAAAATTAATTTTATTAAAACAGGAGGTCGTAATATGTGTGATAAATTTATTGGAAGAAAAAATGAATTGAAAAGCTTAGAAACTGCATACAGCAAGAACTCTTTCCAGATGTGCATTGTATATGGCCGCCGGAGGATAGGAAAGACAACTCTTATCAATGAATTTATAAGAGGAAAAGAGCATATAGCTTTTACGGCAATAAAGGGTAGTGCAGAAAGAAATATTGAGTTATTCGGGGAAGTTGTTGTTGACTATTTTATGCCGGGAATTAACGGGGTAAGATTCACAGATATAAAAGACATACTTAATTTTATTACCAACAATATTGGAGATAAAAAGCTTGTACTTGTTATTGATGAACTTCCTTATCTTGCGGAGGCAGATAAAGAATTTTTATCGCTTTTGCAGGTCGAGATTGATAAGAACTGGCTTAATAAAAACATTTTTCTTATTCTGTCTGGCTCATCTATCAGCTTTATGGAACAGGAAGTGCTTAGCAGTAAGAGTCCGATATACGGAAGGCGGACTATGCAGATAGATTTAAAACCGTTTAATTATCTTGAAACTGCATTGTTTGTACCTGATTATTCGTGTGAGGAAAAAGCAATCTGTTATGGAATCACAGGTGGGGTTGCCAAATATATCTCTATGTTTGATTCGGACAAAAGTCTTGATGATAATATTGCGGATTTGTATTTTAACCCATCGGGATTCATGTATGAAGAACCAAGAAACCTGTTAGTCCAGGAGTTCAGGAATGCAACTGTGTATGATGATGTTGTTTCAGCAATTGCCAATGGAGCTAATAAAGTCGTTGAGATAAAGGATAAAACTAATCTGGAAAGTGCGTCTGTCCACAATATTCTTCAACATTTGCTGGAAACCCGTATTATTGAAAAGACATATGCAATCACGGAAGAGAATAATAAGAAGAAAGTCATGTATTCATTGTCAGATGGAATGTTTATGTTCTGGCATAAGTTTATTCCGAGGGCAGTTGCAGCAATTGAGATTGATAATGGAAAACAGTATTATTTAAGTCAGGTAAAACCAAAGCTTCATGAGTATATGGGCGAAATATTTGAGAAAATGTGCAGACAGTATCTGTTAATGAACGCATTTTCTAATAAATTCAGTTGTACAGTTCTTCAGGCAGGTAAGTGGTTTGGTACTAATCCGGCTAAGAAAGAGCAGACGGATATTGATGTTGTTGGACTGGATACGACAGAGAATAAGGCAATTCTTGGTGAATGTAAATTCAGGAATACACCAATGGATAAGAAACAGCTTGAAGAACTTATGGACAGAGATGGTTTAATCGACAAGAGATACAAGGTTGCTGAATATCATCTGTATTCATTAAGTGGATTTACCGATTGGGTAAAGGATAATGCTGTGGCTTTAAATGTCAGGTTAATTCCTATCGAAGATATGTATAATTAGCATAAAAAACTTGCACATGTTTACTATGACAGCTTGACAACTAAACATTTATTATATAAAATCTAATCAAATGCATTGACGAAGACAGTAGGTTGGAGTGAAAAGCATGAGCGAGCCGGGATGGTGAGAGCCGGTGCGAGTACTATCCATCTGAACATCACTTCTGAGCATCTTCGCTGAAATCATCACGAGACTAAGCGGGGACGGTAATCCCATCGTCAGGTTAAAGCCAGGGACGCATATGATAGTATGTCGTAATCATTCAGATTTTAGGATAAGTATGTTACCCCTCTGTTGTATTACGACAGAGGGGCTTTTTTCGTAAGGTAGCCATCAGGCTGGCTTGTATGACAGATTTATGGGGAATGCCCGTAATGTACTAGAAAATATAAGCCAGAAGGCAAGAAAGGAAGCTGCAATGATTTATCAGAAAGTTTCTGCGGACATGAAGTTCGTAGACAGAGAAAAAGAAGTTGAAAAGTTCTGGAAAGACAATGATATCTTCCAGAAGAGTATTGATAACAGAAAGGAAGGCCCAACTTACACATTCTATGACGGACCTCCAACTGCTAATGGTAAGCCACATATCGGACATGTGCTTACACGAGTAATTAAGGATATGATTCCAAGATACAGAACAATGAAGGGCTACATGGTTCCTCGTAAGGCTGGATGGGATACACACGGACTTCCTGTTGAGCTTGAAGTTGAGAAGATGTTAGGTCTTGATGGCAAGGAACAGATTGAAGAGTATGGTATCGAGCCATTTATCAAGCATTGTAAGGAATCTGTATGGAAATACAAGGGTATGTGGGAGGATTTCTCATCTACTGTTGGTTTCTGGGCTGATATGGATAACCCATATGTAACATATGACAATAACTTTATCGAGTCTGAATGGTGGGCTTTAAAGCAGATCTGGGATAAGGGTCTTCTTTATAAGGGCTTCAAGATTGTTCCTTACTGTCCTCGTTGTGGTACACCTCTTTCTTCACATGAGGTTGCCCAGGGCTACAAGACTCTTAAAGAGCGTACAGCAGTTGTAAGATTCAAGATTGTTGGAGAGGATGCATATTTCCTTGCATGGACAACAACTCCTTGGACACTCTGCTCTAATATTGCTCTTTGTGTTAATCCAGATGAGACTTATGCGAGAGTTAAGGCAGCAGATGGATTCACATACATCATGGCAAAGGCACTTCTTGACAAGGTTCTTGGTGGAATCGAGAGAGAAGAAGGTACACCTGCTTATGAGATTATTGAAGAATACAAGGGTAAAGACCTTGAATATAAGGAATATGAGCCACTTTACCAGTGTGCAAAGGATGCCGCTGACAAGCAGCACAAGAAAGCATTTTTCGTATACTGCGATAATTATGTAACTATGGAAGATGGTACTGGTATCGTTCATATTGCACCTGCATTTGGTGAAGACGATGCAAGAGTTGGTAGAAAATATGACGCTCCATTTGTTCAGATGGTAGACGAGGCTGGTGTTATGAAGCCTGAGACTCCATTTGCAGGAATGCGTGCTAAGCCAACTAAGAAGGAGATGGAAGCAGGCGCTATCAACTGTGATGTTGAGGTTCTTAAGGAACTTGAGGGCAGAGGAATCCTCTTCTCAGCACCTAAGGTAGAGCATGAATATCCTCATTGCTGGAGATGTGATACACCACTTATCTACTATGCAAGAGAGTCATGGTTTATCAAGATGACAGACCCAGAAGTTAAGGCTAACTTAATTGCTAATAATAAGACAATCAACTGGATTCCAGAGACAATCGGTACAGGACGTTTCGGAGCATGGCTTGAAAATGTTCAGGACTGGGGAATTTCACGAAACAGATACTGGGGTACACCTCTTAATATCTGGCAGTGTGAGGACTGCGGTGAGATGATGTCTATCGGAAGTATCGAAGAACTTAAAGAAAAGTCAGACAATTGTCCAGATAATATTGAGCTTCACAGACCATATGTTGATGCAGTTACATGTAAGTGTCCTAAGTGTCAGGGAACAATGAAGAGAGTTCCAGAAGTTATCGACTGCTGGTTCGATTCAGGTTCAATGCCATTTGCACAGCACCACTATCCATTTGAGAATAAAGAATTATTCGAGCAGCAGTTCCCAGCTAAGTTCATATCTGAAGCTGTTGACCAGACAAGAGGATGGTTCTACTCATTACTTGCTATCTCAACACTGCTCTTTAACAAAGCTCCATATGAGAATGTTATCGTTCTCGGACATGTTCAGGATGCAGATGGACAGAAGATGAGTAAATCAAAGGGTAACGCTGTTGACCCATTTGACGCATTACAGAAGCATGGTGCTGACGCAATCCGTTGGTACTTCTACGAGAATTCAGCTCCTTGGGTTCCTAACAGATTCAAGGATGAGTGGGTTTCAGAAGGTCAGAGAAAGTTCATGGGAACATTCTGGAACACATATGCATTCTTTGTACTGTATGCTAATATTGATAATTTTGATGCTACTAAGTATCAGCTTGAATATGACAAGCTTTCAGTTATGGACAAATGGTTATTATCAAAGCTTAATTCTTTAGTTAAATTCGTTGATACTAACCTTGAGAATTACAAGATTACAGAGACTGCAAGAGCTCTTGAGGACTTCACAGATGAGCTTTCTAACTGGTATGTAAGAAGAAGCCGTGAGAGATTCTGGGCTAAGGGAATGGAGCAGGATAAGATAAATGCTTACATGACTCTTTACACAACACTTGTGACTCTTGCAAAGATTTCTGCACCAATGGTACCTTTCATGACAGAAAGCATTTATAGAAATCTTGTATGCAGCATTGACAAAAATGCGCCTATTTCAATACATTTATGCGACTTCCCTAAGGTTAATGAGCAGTTCATTGACAAAAAGCTTGAGGAAACTATGGATGATGTATTAGACGCAGTTGTTATCGGACGTGCATGCCGTAATTCAACTAATATCAAGAACCGTCAGCCAATCGGCAAGATGTTTATTAAGGCAGACTGGAAGCTTGATGAGTTCTACACAGCTATTATCGCTGATGAGCTTAATGTTAAGGAAGTTGAATACACAGATGATGTCAGAGCATTTACATCATACTCATTCAAGCCACAGATGAAGACTCTCGGACCTAAGTACGGAAAGCTTCTTAATGCAATCAGAACAGCTCTTACAGAGGTTGACGGTAACGCAACTATGGATAAGCTTAACGAGTCAGGAAGCTTCGAGTTAAATGTTGAAGGTCAGGCTATTGAGCTTTCTAAGGACGATGTTCTTATCGAGATGACTCAGAAGGAAGGATTTGTTGCAAGCAGCGACAAGGGTATCACAGTTGTTCTTGATACTAACTTAACTCCAGAGCTTATCGAGGAAGGTTTCGTAAGAGAGGTTATCTCTAAGGTTCAGACTATGCGTAAGGACGCTGGTTTCGAGGTTATGGATAAGATTAATCTCTATGTATCAGGCAACGACAAGATAGCTGATATTGTTAATAAGAATGCCGCTCAGGTTAAGACAGTAGTTCTTGCACAGGATATTATCACTGGAAAGACTGCAGGATTTGAGAAAGAGTGGGATATCAACGGTGAGAAGGTTACACTTGCTGTTGAGAAGCTTGCTTAATGCAGGTAATTGAATAAAAGTTATATGAAGCTGTGTGCTGGTCTTTGGGGCTGGCGCACAGCTTTTTTATGAAAATACATTTGTATAAAAAAACTATTTATGTAAAGTATGTTGAAAAATGTCGGGAATACTGTAAAATAAATTTATAAATTGGTAGCTGGTGTCAATAAGATAAATGTAAAGGAGCAGTCATGGAAGGTAAAAGTTTAAAAGATGTATATAATCGTTTAATTGATTTATATGGATTTTATGAAATAAACAAGGATAGTGATGAATATAAAATCGCATTAAGATTCATGTCACAAGAGGATTTGTTAAAAGATGATATAGATAATATAAGACTGCTTGTAAAAGATGATGGGGAAGATTATATGTATTTTATCATTAATGAGAATACAGACTATATTGGCGGCGGCGCTTGTGGTGAAGAAATGATAACAAAATACGAGACTATTAATCAGGATATTATTCTTTATTATGGATTTTCAGAAGAAGATAAAATAAAACAAACTAATCGTTACAAAATATATATCAGTTTGTGGCAGGACAATTGAATAATAAAGTTTGCATTTGTAAATATTATTATGTATAATTAAAACATCTATTGTGGGGCGGATTATAATTTTTACAAGGTATTATCGGCGTATTGGGGAGCCGTCCTTATTCAGAAGGGAGTTTTAAGTACATGGCGACAAGTTTAACACAGAATTTCAGTAAGGAAGAATTCAAGAAGAATGTAATCAGTAACTGCAAGTCTCTTTACAGAAAGAATATTGAAGAGGCTAATCAGCAGGAGGTTTTCCAGGCAGTTTCGTATGCTGTTAAGGATATTATTATTGATAAATGGATTGCTACCCATAAGCAGTATGAGAAGGACGATCCTAAGATGGTTTATTATATGTCTATGGAGTTCCTTATGGGACGTGCACTTGGTAACAATATGATTAATCTCTGTGCTTATGATGAGATTAAGGAAGCTCTTGACGAGCTTGGTCTTGATATTAATGTTATCGAGGATCAGGAGCCGGATGCAGCTTTAGGTAATGGTGGTCTTGGACGTCTTGCAGCATGTTTCATGGATTCTTTAGCAACTCTTGAATATCCTGCATATGGATGTGGTATCCGTTATAAGTACGGTATGTTCAAGCAGGAGATTAAGGACGGATATCAGGTAGAGGTTCCTGATAACTGGTTAAAGGATGGCAATCCATTTGAAATTAAGAGATCTGAATACAGATATGAAGTTAAATTTGGTGGATATGTACGTTCTTACAGAGATGAGAAGACTGGAAGAGATATGTTCGTTCAGGAAGATTACCGTTCTGTAATCGCTGTTCCATATGATATTCCGGTTCTTGGATATGGCAATAATACTGTTAACTCTCTTAGAATCTGGGACGCAGAGCCTGTTAATACGTTTAACCTTAACTCTTTCGATAAGGGTGATTACCAGAAGGCTATCGAGGAGGAGAACCTTGCAAAGAATATTGTTGAGGTACTTTATCCTAATGATAACCATTATGCAGGTAAGGAATTAAGACTTAAGCAGCAGTATTTCTTCGTATCAGCAAGTGTACAGAGAGCTGTTGACAGATATAAGTCTATGAATAACGGGGATGTTAAGAATCTTTATAAGAAGGTTACTTTCCAGCTTAATGATACACATCCAACTGTAGCAGTTGCAGAGCTTATGCGTATCCTTATGGATGAGAATGGACTTGAATGGGATGAGGCATGGGATGTAACAACTAAGACTGTTGCATATACTAATCATACGATTATGGCTGAAGCACTTGAGAAGTGGCCTATTGAATTATTCTCAAGACTTCTTCCAAGAATTTACCAGATTGTTGAAGAGATTAACCGTCGTTTTGTAGAAGAGATTAAGGCTAAATATCCTGGCGACCAGGAGAAGGTTCGTAAGATGGCTATTATCTATGACGGACAGGTTAAGATGGCTAATCTTGCAATTGTTGCCGGATATTCTGTTAATGGTGTTGCAAAGCTTCATACAGAAATCTTAAAGAAGCAGGAGTTAAGAGATTTCTATGAGATGATGCCAGAGAAGTTTAATAATAAGACTAATGGTATTACCCAGAGAAGATTTTTAAAGCATGCTAATCCGCTTCTTTCAGACTGGATTACAGATAAGATTGGAGATGGCTGGGTTACAGATTTAAGCCAGCTTGAGAAGCTTATGCTTTATGTTGATGATCCTAAGGCACATCAGGATTTCATGCAGATTAAGTATAAGAATAAGGTTCGCCTTGCTAAGTATATCAAGGAACATAATGGTATTGATGTTGATCCTAATTCTATCTTTGATGTACAGGTTAAGAGACTTCATGAATATAAGAGACAGCTTCTTAATATCTTACATGTTATGTATCTGTACAATCAGATTAAGAGAAATCCTGATTATGACATGGTTCCAAGAACATTTATCTTTGGTGCCAAGGCAGCAGCAGGATATAAGATTGCTAAGCAGACAATCAAGCTTATCAATAATGTAGCTAACGTTATTAATAATGATGCTTCTATTAAGGGAAAGATTAAGGTTGTATTCATTGAGAATTACAGAGTATCTAATGGTGAGATTATATTTGCGGCAGCAGATGTAAGTGAGCAGATATCTACAGCTTCTAAGGAGGCTTCAGGTACAGGTAACATGAAGTTCATGCTTAACGGTGCAATTACTCTTGGTACTATGGATGGAGCTAATGTCGAAATCGTTAATGAAGTTGGTGCTGAAAATGCACAGATATTTGGTCTAAGCTCTGATGAAGTTATCCGTTTCGAGAATGAGGGCGGATATGATCCTATGGAAATCTTTAACAATGATCAGGAAATAAGAGATGTTCTTATGGAACTTATCAATGGAAAGTATTCTCCAGAGGATACAGAGATGTTCAGAGATATCTACAACTCTCTTCTTAATAATGATGGAGGCAGAAGGGCAGATACTTACTTCATTCTTAAGGATTTCCGCTCATATGCAGAGGCTCAGAGAAAGATTGATGAAAGATACAGAGATACGAACGGCTGGGCTAAGACTGTTATGACTAACACAGCTAAGGCTGGTAAGTTCTCATCAGACAGAACTATTGAAGAATATGCAACAGAAATCTGGCATCTTACTAAGACACCTGTTGAGATGTAATATCGGATTTGTCAGAAGATTATTGAATATTTCCCCGCACTTTGTGTGCGGGGATTTTTACATTTAAAAACAGTATAAACTTTACGAATCTGGAAAACATATTAACATCAAAGCTTTGCGAAATGATAGGAGGATGTTAGTATGGCGAATGTAAGAACGCGAGGAACCGACAAGGTTAAAGTTGTGTCAGCGGTTATTACGCTGGTAGTTATTGTTGCGCTTGTGTTTGGGATATTTTCAGTAGCACAGAATGTTAAAAAATCTAAGAATAACAATCTTGTGAATCTGAATGAAACTGAAGGAAATGTGGCTATCAAGACAGATGACGACCCGGATATTCCAGTGGAAGAACCAACAGTTGGTGATGATGATATTATTAATGCTAACGCAAGAGCAAGCATGTCTGATGATGGTGATGGAACTGAGGATGAGGTTACGGAGCAGACAAAGGAGCCGGAGACAGAGGAACAGGCGGTCAAGCCTATGACTGAAGCTGAGGTTATGGCAAATGCTATAAGTAAGTATACATTTGACCAGGGAGAGCTTATATACTGGCCTGTCAGCGGAACTGTTACGCTTGGATATAATATGGATTCTACTGTGTATTTTAAGACTCTTGGCATGTACAAATGCAGTCCTGGTATGGTAGTTGCTTCAGATGTCGGAACTAAGGTATGTGCAGCGGTATCAGGTGTAGTTGTTGATGTTGCAGAGAATACTGAAACAGGACTTACTGTAAGGGTTGCAGCAGGTAATGGATATGAGATGACAACTGGTATGCTTTCAGATGTGAATGTTAAGATTGGAGATACAGTTACAGCCGGTCAGCTTCTTGGTACCGTGGCCGAGCCAACAGCATACTATAAAGAAGAGGGCCCAGGAATATATTTTGCAATGACAAAGGACGGTATTCCTGTGAATCCTATGGATTACCTCGGCGAGTAATTGTTGACAATACGTGTAAAATCAGCACCTGTTTATGATTTTACAAGAAATGTGTGCGGAGAAACAGCCGGCAGTCTCCATTATATAAGTGGGATAACGCCTGAAAGGGCAAAGCAGGTGCTTAATATAGATAAAGGCGGCGGGAATCCGCCGCTTACATATTTTATGGGTGTGTGGTGATTACATAATAGCAACGAAGTTATACATCAGTATGAAGTGGCAGAGGCTTCCAGCCATAACAAATACATGAAAGATTTCATGTGTTCCGAAATTAGGATGATTTGCATTAAATGCAGGCATCTTAACTGCATATATTACGCCGCCAACAGTGTAGAAGATTCCGCCGGCGAGAAGCCAGAAGAAAGCGGCTCCGGCAAGTGCTGAATATATCTGAGGAAGAGCCATAACACATGTCCAGCCCATTACAATGTAGAGAACTGAAGATATCCACTTAGGACAAGTTACCCAGAGAAGCTTGAATGCGATAGCAAGAATGGCGATTCCCCACACAATTCCAAACATAACATAGCCATATATATTATGAAGTACAATTAGGCAGACTGGAGTGTATGAGCCTGCGATAAGAACAGGAATCATGCAGTGATCAAGCCTTTTCAGCACAATATTGACATTACTTGATATATCAAATGTGTGATAAGTTGTGCTTGCTGCATATAGAAGAATCATACTTACCATAAATACAGTCATTGAAACAACAGAAACGGTTGTTCCATAAGAGGCTGCTTTAAGAATAAGTGGGAATAATCCTGCAATTGCACAGAGCATGCCGATAAAATGTGTTATCGAACTGCCAGGGTCTTTAATAATCATCTGTGCCTTTATCTTAGTGTGTATATTATCATTCTGTAAATGAAGTGCTGGTGCAAAAGTTGTCATAATAAATCCCTCCTTCTATGATGACATGTAGTATTAAAAACCACATCTTGCTGACATGATAATATAACAAATGGTTTGATAATGCAAGCATTTTATATAAAATTAATAATTATTGACATACTATATAAGTAGGAATTAAAATTTAGATACAAAAAGCAAAGAAAGGACAAACTATGTTAAATCAGTTTTCAAGAACAGAGCTTCTGTTTGGAAAAGAAGCTATGGATATATTAGAAAATTCCCGTGTCGCAGTATTTGGTGTAGGCGGCGTTGGTGGATATACAGTGGAGGCACTTGTAAGAAGCGGAGTAGGTGCGATTGATGTGATAGATGATGATAAGGTGTGTCTTACCAATCTTAACAGGCAGATTATTGCAACAAGAAAAACAATAGGACAGTATAAGACAGATGTGTGCAAAGAGAGAATTCATGATATTAATCCGAATTGTGAGGTTACTGTACACAAATGTTTTTTCCTTCCGGAGACTAAAGATCAGTTTGATTTTTCAAAATATGACTATGTAGTTGATGCGGTTGATACTGTAACAGCCAAGATAGCACTTGTAATGGCGTGTCAGGAAGCAGGAACCCCGATTATAAGCAGTATGGGTGCTGGTAATAAGCTTAATCCGGCGGAATTTGAGGTTGCTGATATATATAAGACATCGGTATGCCCGCTTGCCAAAGTTATGAGAAGAGAATTAAAGAAGAGGAATGTTAAGCACCTTAAGGTAGTATATTCTAAGGAGAAGCCGGTTCGTCCTATTGAAGATATGGGAATAAGCTGCCGGACTAACTGCATATGTCCTCCGGGAGCAGCCCATAAATGTACGGAAAGACGCGATATTCCGGGGTCAACCGCATTTGTACCATCTGTTGCAGGACTTATAATTGCCAGTGAAGTTATTAAAGATATTACACATGATGCAATGGTTAAAACTCGTCATGAAAATGGTGTTGACATTGAAGACTGATAGTGGTATTTTATATTCAACAACACATTTACACATCAAGTTAGTAGGTTAATAGGAACGCAAAAGCATATTTGCAAATGCATTCATAATAAGGAGGAAGATAAAACATGAGTAAAGTAATTAACAGTGCATTGGAACTTATTGGAAACACACCTCTTCTTAACGCAAGCCGTTACGCTAAGAATGCAGGAATTGAAGGAGTTACACTTCTTACAAAGCTTGAGTATCTTAACCCAGCCGGTTCAGTTAAGGACAGGGTTGCCCTTGCTATGATTGAGGATGCTGAGAAGAAGGGTGAGCTTAAGCCAGGAGCAATGATTATAGAGCCAACATCTGGTAATACAGGTATTGGTCTTGCTGCAGTTGCAGTTGCTAAGGGATACAGAGCAGTTCTTACTCTTCCTGATACAATGTCAGTTGAGAGAAGAAATCTTCTGAAGGCTTATGGTGCAGAGATTGTTCTTACAGAAGGCGCTAAGGGTATGAAGGGTGCTATCGCTAAGGCTGAGGAAT
>ERZ780045.170-NODE-170-length-13787-cov-7.14062_pt1 | contig 13787 bp, 10 predicted proteins | sample MGYA00511924_ERZ780045 | MGnify/ENA primary metagenome ERZ780045 (study PRJEB29588, sample SAMEA2154082) | human gut metagenome | biome: human gut; feature: human-associated habitat; material: faeces | place: Denmark | collected 2008/2010 ... | reverse complement strand
AGTTGGAGGACACCATCTACCCATCCGTGCCCTCCTCCGCTCAGCAGACCTTGTCGCCCCTGGGCCGTCTGCTCATGGAAAACCGTCGTCTCTTCTTCCCGTCCAAAAACTGTAGGCAGGCGGGAGTGAGCGAGAAAGTAAATACGGAGGAGGCACGCATCGTGGCACAACTGCTCAAGACGATCCACACGCTCTCCGGCACGAACTTCGACCCGTCCAAAACCGTCGGTGTCATCGTGCCTTACCGCAATCAGATAGCGATGATACGGCAAGAAATCAATCGTCTGGACATTCCCAGCCTCATCCCCATCAGCATCGATACCGTGGAGCGATACCAGGGGTCTCAGCGCGACATTATCATCTACTCCTTCACCGTCCAGAACCGCTACCAGCTCGACTTCCTCACCAGCAACTGCTTTGTGGAGGACGGCAAAGTGATTGACCGCAAACTCAACGTCGCCCTAACGCGAGCCAGAAAACAACTGATCATCACGGGCAATGAGGCCATCCTGCGTCAAAACGCCCTCTTCAAAGACCTCATCGACGACATGCCTCGCCATGAGATCTAAGTCTTCTCCTGTTTATTCTGTAGGCTTCACCACAGCTCTCCACTCCATAAACTGCTTGGTCATCTCCCCGTCATGATGGTCGAGGAAGAGGCTATGGCCCGTGTCAAGGGTGTCGATAGCCTGCATGTCGTCAGCGTCGAGTTCAAAATCAAACAGATTCAGATTCTCCTGCATCCGTTCCTTATGGACGGTCTTCGGGATGATGATCACATCGTTCTGCAACAACCAGCGCAGCGCCACTTGCGCCGCCGTCTTGCCGTGCTTCTCTCCGATCTGTGTAAGGGTCGGATTGGAGAACAGTCCGTTGGCACCCTCTGCCAAAGGAGCCCACGCCATGAGACGCGTACCCAACTCATCCATGAATCTGCGTGTCTCGCGCTGCTGGTCGAAGACATGCGTCTCCATCTGATTAACCATCGGTGCAATCTCCATGTTGGAGGCAAGGTCAACCAAATGGTCTGGGAAGAAATTGCTCACGCCGATGGCACGGAGCTTGCCGGCCTTGTAGGCCTTCTCCAAGTCGCGATAGGCCCCATAGCGGTCGCAGTAAGGCTGGTGAAGAAGCATGAGGTCGATATGGTCCGTCTGCAGTTTGCGCAGACTCTCGTCGATGCTCTTCATGGTCTGGCCCTCGCCATAATTGGAAGGCCACACCTTTGAAACAAGGAATAGATCATCACGGCTTATGCCACTCTTTCTCCACCCACTGCCCACAGCCTCCTCATTGAGATAAGCCTGAGCCGTATCGATCATCCGATAGCCCACATTGATGGCATCCACTACCAGAGCCTCACACTCCTCAGGCTCCACCTGATAAACACCATATCCCACCTGCGGCATTTCCACGCCATTGCTTAACTTTATTGTTTCCATATTGTTCTGTTATTAGTTACTGTCAATTGCATAAAAGAAGCGCCCATTGCCTTCACCTGCAAAGGTATGCATTTTTCCGCAAACGACACATTGAGAGCTATCTGTTTCAGATATTTTTTACTAAAGTATCACTGTCATGGAATGGAATATCTTTGGAATAGAATATCATCGCAGTACAGCATTGAGAATCAACCATCAATTGGCAGAAAGTTTGTTTCCTCCCGAGGTTGCAAAAATTTCTCCCCGAGAAACACAGTTTTTACATGACGGTAACTTCGGTTACTTTCGCTCTTTTGGGGGTTCATCCGAAGAATACATGATTAGGCTTTCCACACGCCTCCGACAGCCGAACGATCTACACCTTAGACCGAGGGTTGAGTCGATCACAGAAGAATATGCCACGATGATAAGTGCAAGCGCATTCACCGTTCTTTCATCGTCAACATTCGCTACATCGATTATAATAGTTCTTCTTGTTTTAAAATATCTTAATATCCCACTTTATGCTCAATGTTAATTTGGCTGTATGTGTCGAAAAGTGTAGCTTTGCATTGATGTTATGTGTCAGAAAGTGTAAACTCTCGACGTTGTCATGTGTCGAAAAGTGTGATGATTTGACTATTTTATGTGTCTAAACGTGTAAAGAAATGGATTTCCTTGTTCAGCGTGACGGGGCATTATTGCCTATAGAAGTAAAAGGCGGTACAAACATCAAAGCCACCTCATTGCATAACTATCTTAAGGCGCACCCTGACATATCTGCCATCCGTTATTCTATGTTGCCTTATCGTCAACAAGAGAATATCTCCAACATGCCGCTCTATGGAGCCTTTCTGCGTTCATAATGTTGTGTGGAACCATTGCTGTTGCTCCTTCTTCTCTTTTCGCGCAAGCATCTTAAAGTTGATGTTTTAGAAGACAATATTTGCATTTCTGAAGCTCAATAATTAGGTTCTTCCGGAAAATGGAGTGATTCGACGTGGACACATAGAAGACAACTTGAACAACTTTTACAACAAGTAACAACTCTTTCGGTAAGCCATGAGCAGAACTGAGCTTGCTCAAGTTATGCCATGGCGAGAAAGAGTGCCATGTAATGGAACAGCTTCGCGGGGACATCGCCTCTTCGAGGCCCATGCTGACCAAGGGTTGCTGCAAGGGAAACAACTATGAACAAAACCTATCACTCGATTTTTCGGATGAACCAAAATTACTCCATGATCGGAAAAAATCCTCCAAAAGGAATGAGCTTCTCAGATTTTATTTGTACTTTCGCCGTGTCATTCGAAGATTTTGCTATACCTGTTTTGCAGCACTAAGGTAGGTAAGAATCTGACATGGCAAAAAGATTTGAGCAGCTTTTTGTTGCTCAGACACTTATAAAAAACACTAACTCACTGTGCTGCAGCTATTAGGAATAACATCAACCTATGCTATACACATTTTCATCAGCACACCTCGCTGCTATACGCGAGGCTCACAACAACCTTAGAACGCTAAGGCATTTAGTCCCCGTACTGGACAAAGATGGCGAACCGTATTATAGCGGCGGTGCGTCTTCCGTCGTGTTCAAGATGAAGGACGAGCAGACCGGGAAGTGCTATGCCCTCAAGTGTTTCACCGAGGAGCAGGAAGGACGCGCGGAGGCATACCGTCTGATAGAAGAGGAGTTGAAATTTGTCGATTCACCCCATATCACTTCTGTGAAATATTTGGAAAAGGAGCTCTTTGTCGATAGCGACAGTGAAGACAACGAGCATTCCGTGCTGCTGATGGATTGGATTGAGGGCAAAACTATGGAGGCATACATTAACGCTTACTTTATGGACGGTCACGCTATGGCGATGCTCTACTACCAGTTCTGCAAGATGGTGGATTGGCTTCGTTCGCAGTCATTTGCGCATGGCGACATCAGGCTCGACAACATTATAGTGCGTCCCAATGGAACGCTCACCCTCGTTGACTACGACGACATGTTTTTGCCAGCTATGAAAGGGCGGAAGTCCCCAACGATCAGCACTAAGAACCTCCCCCATCCCCTTCGCACCATAGACGACTTTGGCGAAACGACCGACGATTTTGCCTTGGTCTCCATTGCCCTCTCGCTCAAAGCCATCTCTCTTGACTCGTCTCTGCTTCAGAACTACGGAGCATCCGACCGTTTGCTTTTCGCCCCCTTCGAATATTTTGACTTGAGCATGAGGAATAACTTTGCTCCCCTGCAAGATTTATTAAATGCCGCAGAGGATGAATTTGGTGTAAAATATAGCAAGGATTGGAAAAGACTGCTTAAAGCACCCCAAAATTTAGAAGGCGAGTATTCTATCAGAGAAGGAGCGAAAGTGATTGAGAAAGAAGCTTTTTCCGAATGCAATTCTCTCAAAAGTGTTATCATTCCAAATAGTGTCACAATTATTGAGGATTGGGCTTTTCTAGGTTGTTGTTCACTTAGAAGTATCGATATTCCCGATAGCGTCACCAAAATAGGCGTTAGCGCTTTTTCTGGTTGCAGTTCTCTCATGAGCATCCACATGCCAGACTCGGTAACAAGTATTGGATATAACGCTTTTGAAGGATGTATTTCCCTCAAAAACATCCGCATTCCAGATTCGGTAACAAGTATTGGAAGCAACGCTTTTGAGGAATGCGTTTCTCTCAAAAGCATCATCATTCCAGATTCGGTGACAAGAATTGAAGGATGGACTTTTTACTATTGCAAGTCCCTCGAAAGCATCATTATTCCAGACTCTGTGACATCTATTGGGGATAGTGCTTTTTCCGATTGTAAATCCCTCATAAACATCAACATTCCAAATGGTGTAACGAGTATTGGGGATAGCGCTTTCTCCAATTGTCATTCTCTTACAAGCGTTACCATTCCAAGCAGTGTAATAGCTATTGGCACGAATCCATTTTGTGGATGCCCAGCTGATTTGAAGAACGAGTCAAAAGCCTTCATATATGAACACAATGTTTTATTCAACAAAGATAAGACAACACTTATTTCGTATAGAGCAAAAGAAGCGAACTACGTCATTCCTGACAGCGTGACAAGTATTGGAGAATGTGCTTTTTTAGAGTGCAATTCTCTCACAAGCATCATTATTCCAGACAGCGTAACAAGTATTGGGGTGTGTGCTTTTGCTCAATGTAATTCCCTAACAAGTATCAACATTCCAGACTCTGTGACAACCATCGCGAATCATGCTTTTTACAATTGTAAATCCCTCAAAAGCATCAAAATTCCTGATTCTGTAACAAGTATTGGGGACTGCGCATTTGAGGAATGTGATTCCCTTTCCCCTCAAGTCAAATCCGACATCATTCAACGCTTTGAGGAAAATGTCTTTTAAACATAATAGTAATTGAATCGTAAGCGTGGTCCGTCACACACCTTCGCAACTGGTGAACGGCAATGCTCCGTTTTTTTAGGCCACTTTTAACCCAAATCGGTCATTAGGAAACGACCGATTGGGGTTAAATTAGGTTCTTCCGGAAAATGGAGTGATTCGACGTGGACACATAAAAGACAACTTGAACAACTTTTACAACAAGTAACAACTCTTTCGGTAAGCCATGAGCAGAACTGAGCTTGCTCAAGTTATGCCATGGCGAGAAAGAGTGCCATGTAATGGAACAGCTTCGCGCGGACATCGACTCTTCGAGGCCCATGCTGACCAAGGGTTGTTGCAAGGGAAACAACTATGAACAAAACTTATCACTCGATTTTTCAGATGAACCTTTTTTATGTCTTAAAAGTCAAGAATTATGCTTTAAAGTAGAAAATAATTCTTAGAACAGGGAAATATTTGTCGCTTTAGGAAACTTTCTCACATAAAAGCTATATCTTTGTAACATGAATACTCTGAAATAAAACAGTAATGGCTGAAAATAAAGCTCTAAATCGAATTAAAGTTGTTTTGGCCGAGAAAGGGAAAAGCAACAAATGGTTGGCTGAAGAATTAGGGAAAGGTCAAGCTACGATTTCCAAATGGTGTACAAATGCCGCACAACCAAATTTGGAAAATCTTATAGAAATAGCCAAATGTCTTGAAGTTAATGTGAATGAACTGATACGAATGGAATAGAATGGTAAAACAGGATGGTACAATGATTGGAAAAAGTAAAAGTCCATATACTGCAGCCTTAACTGGTGGGGGATTTCTTTTTAATGAAACTCTCATCTTGTTGCCTTTACTCCAAGCCGAGCACAGCGAGGAACTGCTCCAAGAAGAAAAGGTGAACAATAATGTGCTGCATATCAATGCCGAGACTTCCCGAAAGAAAGTTATCACGGAGATAAGGCGCAGGTACCAAGCCGTCTCACTTTCCTTTTGGACTAATTTCATTGGAATGAGTGATAGCGACAAGGTTGTCGCCCTGTTTTATGTGATTCTCAAAACATACAAGATATGTTTCGACTTCCATGTGAATGTAACCATGCGCAAGTGGAATAGTATTTCGAAGAGCTTAGCCAAGGAAGACCTTATGATGGAGTTCAATGAAATCTCTGCCAAAGACGAGTTTGTTGATTCATGGAGTGACTCCACTAAGGGTAAAGTTGCAAGTGCATACCTCACCATCCTCAGGAAGGTAGGAATGCTGACCAATGAGAACCGTCTTCATTCCCTGGCCTGCAACAATTACGACTACTACCTGGCAAAGGGAGAACCATGGTTTTTGGAAGCCTGCCTCCTGCAGCCATACGAAATAGAAAACATAAAGAGATCTATGTAATATGACGATTAAAGAACTTGATGATAAACTGAACAGCTCTGGCTTCCAAGACACGGAGAACGGCGACCTGTTCTATAACTTCTTCATCTACCAATATCCGGCAGAGGAGGAGTATGACATCCGTCGGCAGATACAGGAGTTTAAGGCGAATCTCATTCGCCCTATCAACTATGTGGATGTGCTTACGCTGAATCTGTTTGAGGAGTTTTGCAATTTTCTCAACCAGAAGAAGTTCCTGCGTCATCCGTCCATGCTGAAATACCTGTTGGAGAAAGAGCAAAACGATCCGTCCAAGGCACAGAACACCCAGGACACACTTGCTCGTAATGCTCATTCTCCAGAGTTTGTACAGTACATTCACAGGCGTATCATCGACCATATCACCATCAAGGACCAATACCGTCGTCCATACGTTTTCTTGTATGGCATCGGCAGTATGTTTCCATATCTGAGAGTCAACGAGTTTCTTGCCCTCTATGAGGACTACAACGAGACCGGGAAGTATAAGATTATCGTCTTCTACCCAGGACATCGTGACCAGAACTCTTTCCGTCTGTTCGATACGCTCCCAGACAATCATACCTATCGTGCAACCCTACTTATCAATGAGTAACTTATGAAACTGAAAGATTTATATTGCAAGCCCATCGACCGTGCTGTCAATCCTGCCGTCAGCGCCACCAAGTTTGACCCAGAGACAGAACGAATCGAAATACAAGAATATGTGTTTACGGATGAGATCATCAATGGCCTCTTCCGCATACTCGATGCCATTAAGAACAACAAGCCATACGACCATGTTGGAATCTGGATTGACGGCTATTATGGTTCGGGTAAGTCTCACTTTCTGAAATTCCTCGACTACTGTATCACTCCATCAACCCGTGAAGATGCTGTTTCTCGTTTGCTCGAAGCTGTGAAAATCATCGATCCACTTGATGAGAAGCACAACCTCAATTTTGATTACGACGAGTTGCTCACTATCGCCAACTGGCTGAAGCGTGCCACTATCGACACCTGCATCTTCAACCTCGAAACCAGCTACGACAATTCTACGGACAAGAAGAAGGCTTTCCTTCACGTATTCTGGAACGAATTCAATGGCAAGCGTGGCTTCAATAAGTTCAATATCACCTTGGCACAGAACCTGGAAAAGCCTCTTGCCGAGAAGGGCGTTTTCGAAGCCTTCAAGGATCGCATTGCTGAGGAAGGTGGCGACTGGAATGACCCTGCAATGGCTGCCGACCTAATAGACAACGAGCTGGATTGGGTGTTGGATATTGCCAAAGAGCTTGCCCCTACCCTCTCTGTAGATAGCATCCGTGAGCGCATCATCAAGCGAGACACCAATATGAGCATCGACCGCTTCGGAATGGAATTAGCATCCTATCTGAAAGATAAGGGCGATGACTACCGTCTTATTCTCCTTGCCGATGAGGTGAGCCAGTTCATCAACAAGGAGCGTGACCGCTATCTCAACCTCCAGGAGATTATCACCAAACTCTCTGAGGCTTGCGACAACAAGGTATGGGTGGCTTGTACCGCCCAGCAAGACCTTTCTGAGATTATGGACGATTGCCACATTGCAGAAGAGAAGGATAAGGAAGGCAAGATCAAGGGACGCTTCGAGGTGAAGGTTTCCCTAAAAGGTACACAACCAGAGGTGATTACCCAGAAGCGTATTCTCGACAAGAAAGAGGAAGTGAAGCCTGAACTTGCTGCCATCTACAACAAATATAAGGCAGGTTTCGACCTTCAGTTCAAACTACCAACATCCTATAGTAGCTACGAATCACAAGATGATTTCGTGGACTACTACCCTTTCGTGCCTTATCAGTTCAAGCTGATTATGCAGGTATTCAACTCGTTCCTCAATCTTGGCTATGTAGCCAAGGAGGTAAAAGGTAACGAGCGAAGCATCATCAAGGTGATCCACTCTACTGCCAAGACGAATGCAGATGCTGAGTTGGGCAAGTTCATCTCTTTCGATGAACTCTATAATAATATGTTCGAAGAAGGATTGCAGGCTCGTGGACAAAAAGCAGTAGATAATGCTTTGCGCATGGCTCGTACCTATAAGACCGACCGCCCAGAGCGCACCCGTCTTGCCGTGAGAGTAGCCAATGTGCTCTTTATGATCTGTAATATTTCACAGACCGACCAGCTGGTCTTCCCTGCCACATTGGATAATGTGACCTCACTTCTTATCAACGATATGGAGACCCCTCGCCTCAACATCAAGAACGAGGTGGAAAAGGTGATTGAATTCCTTTGCGACAACAACATCATCCGTCGTGAGCAGGGCAAGAATGGTGCACCCGAGACCTACGCTTTCTATAGTGAAGAAGAAATGAAGGTGGCTCAGCTCATTCAGAGCCAGGTGGTTGACAACAATACCCAGGCAGAGCAGCTGAAGGAAATCTTCAACAGATACATTACAGCCCTCCGCAACAAGGAGCAATTTAAGACACGCAGCTTCTCTGTTGGCCTCACCATCAAGCAGCGCACCTTCCTCAGCAACAATCCAGATGTGCAGGTAGAGTTTGTAATGGATGCGGATTACGAAAGTGCTGAGCAGTTGGCTTTGCAGAACAGCTATGCGAACCGCATGGTTTATTATGTAGGTCCTCAATATCGTGACAATAAGCGTCTGTACAATGCCTTCTACTGGTATTGCCAGGCAAACCGCTACATGGCAACTCCGGTAACAAGCGAGGACAATAAAAAAACACGTGACGAGTTTGAGAAACGTGCCAATGAACTTTACAATGGACTCATCAAAAAGGAATTTGAGAAGATTCTCGACACCTGTCCCATCATCTCTGGCCTTAGCGTGATAGATGAAGTCGAGCTGGGACAGAAGCGTGGCAACGACCGCTATCGTGTGGCGATGGATAAGCATCTTTCCAGCATCTATACCAAGGCGAACCTGGTGGATTATCCAAGCATGCCTCGCACCACGGAGCAGTTGAAGAAGGCTATTCTCCGCATTGTCAACCCTGGCGACTACGATGGAACGAATGCCGTACTTACCGATGCAGAGCATGAAGTAGAGATTTATCTCAACAAGCAGTTTGCCGAGGTAAATGTTTCTGATGTGCTTGCCAAGTTTGCCAAGGCTCCATACGGATGGGACAACATCTGTACGCTGTATATCATCAATGAGCTTGTACGTCGTCATAACCGCGACTACTCTTACTCAAACAACCCGAACGTTGAGACGCAGACTGTAGCAAGCCGCATCGTCAGTGAGTCAAACAAGTTTACGCTTCGTTTGGCCAAGGTCATCTCTCCGCAAGTAATTCAAAATTTCATTGCTGCATGGAAAGAGATCTTTGGTATTTCTGCTGCACCAAGCTCTACAGACAGCACCCAGCTCTTTCGTGCCTGCCGCGACATAGAGAGCGACCGCAGTCTTGCCAAGTTCATCAAGGGCTATAAGGGTATTGAGCAGCAGATAGCAGGCTATCAATTCTGTCAGCCTATCCGTGAGGCCATCGATCTCTTCGAGTCATGGCTTAACGAGCGTGACCCGCTGAAGTTCTTCAACCTTATCATCGCAGCAAAGGATGAAGCAAAGGGGCTCATTGACAAGTGCAAAGAGGTGGTGCAGTTTACTCATGATCAGCTTGATACATACAAACAACTCATCCAGTTCCAGGACGACAACCAGTATAACTTCCCGTTCGTTCCGATGGAGATGCAGGGAGCGGTAACAGATTTCTGCAAGCTGAAGAATGATCCTTGGCCTATTTCTGGCCTTCGTGGTTACATCAAGCTGCAACGCCAGTTATCAGGTATATTGGATGGTGTACGTAATGAACTCCGTGAGAAGATCAAAGCTGCCTATAATGATATGTTCGACTATCTGAAGCAGGTGGCAGAGAAACTGCATGTTCCAGAGAGTGTGCTGTCGGACCGTGAAACCGTTATCCTGGTCAAAACCACCCCTACCAATATTCTTGTACTGCAGAACAACACCAATACAGATACGTTCTATCAGGAGCAGGTGGATAAGATTATGTCTTATAATCCTCCACTGCCAAAGCCTGATGAAGACGAGGACAGCCCAACTACAGTTAAGCGCATCCGCAAGGCTTCTTTGCTGACGAAGACAAAGTTGCCAATCACGAACGCGGAGGATATAGAACGCTACCTGGAAGGTCTGCGCCAGCAACTCGAAAAGCTGCTGGTTGACCAGGATGGCGTAATGATTGTTAAATAACAAAACGTTGCAAGAAATCACACTAAAAGGTATACGCCATATACCATTTAAAGTGTTTTCTTGCAAAATAGCTATAAGCGCATGGACAAAATACAGAAAATAATGGCACGATGGAATGCTCTTTTGCCTCTTTCAGAAAGAGATAGAGAGCTACTAAGCCGTCGCTTCACTATAGACTTTAACTATAATAGCAATCACATAGAAGGAAATACTCTGACATATGGACAGACAGAGATATTACTTCTCTTTGGTAAAATTGTAGGCGAAGCAGAAGCCAAGGATGTACAAGAGATGACTGCAAGTAATGTAGGACTGAAAATGATGAAAGAAGAAGCTCAACTAAAAGACATTCCGCTAACGCAGCATTTTATCCGAACGTTGCACAAAACGCTCTTGCGTGAAGATTATACGGTTTTCAGAAATCTGCCAGGTGGTCAGACAACAAGTTATACTATCCATGCAGGAATATACAAAACTCGCCCCAATAGTGTAATTACTAGATATGGAGACAGATTCGAGTATGCTTCACCTGAAGAAACACCTGCTCTAATGGGTGATTTGGTAGAATGGTACAACGAAGCTGAAAAATCAGGAAAATTCACACCTGTTGAGTTGGCTGCCATGTTCCACTATCGATACATTCGCATTCACCCTTTTGAGGATGGAAACGGGCGTATTGCAAGACTAATGGCTAATTATATTCTTTCACGTCATGATTATCCGATGATTGTTGTAAGAAGCCGAAAGAAAAATGAATATTTGGAAGCGCTCCATAAAACAGACCTTACGGTAGGCGCTGCGCCTTCACTTGGCGCACATGCATCAAAGAGAGAGATACAACAATTTTTGACGTATTTTTCCAATTTATTCATAGAAGAGGTTTCATATAATATTAGCTTCTTAACAGAAAGAGGAGAAAACGTTTGGTGGTTTGATGGTGAACGGGTCAAATTCCGATCTGCCACGACAAGCCAGTTGCTCAACTTGATGTATTCGAAACCAGATATCACCATTCCGTGCTTATCTGAAAACATTGGGATAAATATCGCTTCTGTCAATAAACAAATAAAGCAATTGACAACTAAAGGATATATTCAACGAGCTTCTAATGGCAATTGGAGATTAATAATCACTCCTTCCATATAACAACCCAATTATACATTATCTCCCGTGGACACAAATAGAATCAAACGCTTCGCTACCGAAGCACGAAATATATTGAAAGCCGGCATTGCTGCCAAGATTACTACGCTTGGTTTCGACAAGCATGGCAATGTAGCAGAGAAGAACAAGCCTCAGCTGATGCAGGGCGGCTCTCTCTGGAATGAGCAGTTGCAGACAGAGGGCTTCTACTATCAGTGGATGTCCCTCTATAACCGTATTCAGCAGAAAGGTATCAGCGAGGTGTATGAGGAAGCTGCCTACACCTGGTTCAACCGCCTCTGCGCCATCCGAATCCTGCAGAAGAACAATCTCTGCAGTCCGGTTCTGACGTATGCTGATGCTGCACGCACTCCCGTCATCGTGGATGAAGCCCGACAGGGACGCATTCCGCAGATGAAGGAAGAGTTGCGCCAGCGACTCGTGGAACTTCTCGATGACGACACCAAGGTGACAGAGCAGTTTGCCATCCTCATTACAGCCTGGTGCCACGATAATCCAATCATCAACCAGTGTTTCGGCAGCATAGCCGATTACACCGAGCTGCTTCTGCCAAACAACATCCTGGCAGAAGGCGGTTTCGTGGACCTTTTAAATCATACAGAATTTATCACCGGTGAAGAGTTCCAATCACCTGAGTTGATTGGATGGCTTTACCAGTTCTATATCTCTGAGCGCAAGGACGAGGTGTTTGCCAAGAAGGGTAAGTTCGAGGCTGACGAGATTCCTGCAGCCACCCAGATCTTCACCCCTAATTGGATAGTGAAGTACATGGTACAGAACACCGTGGGCAGAATCTATCTGGACAATAATCCATACGAGACTCAGGTGCAAAAGAAGTGGCAATACCTCGTTGAACCTTCAGAAAAGCCAGACGAAAAGAATACTCTGAAATACAACGAGTTAACAGATTTAAAGGTAGCAGACCTTGCCTGCGGTTCCGGTCATATTCTCAACGAATGTTTCGACCTACTCTATGATCTTTATATTGTCGAAGGCTATGGTCGTGGAGAGGCTGTGGAGAATATTTTCATCCACAACCTTACGGGTATCGACCTCGACACCCGTGCCAAGCAGTTAAGCCAGTTTGCCCTTTTGCTGAAGGCTTGCCAGAAGGATGCAGCCTTTGCAGATGCCCACGTATTGCCGAATGTGCTCGACATGACGGGAGTGGTACCAGCCTTGGATAAAAAGGCAATGGCTGAGGCTTGCCTTCAGTTTGTAGGTGGCTACGAGGACGTGGCTGGCGAGATGCTGGAGGAAGACTTCGAACTTTTGAAAGAAGCTGACAACCTCGGCAGCATCATGATATTCAATAACGACGAGAACTACCTCAACATGCTCCGTAGCCATTATCAGGATTGGACAAAGAATGGTACCGACGATTGTCCTGCCGACATCAAGCTACTGTTGCCGGGTGTCAAGATGATTCTTGCCCTCACCGAGCATTACCATGCACTCGTGATGAACCCACCATATATGGGTGGTGGCAAGATGAACAGCGTATTGAGCAAGTATGTGAAGGACAACTATTCGGAGGCGAAAGCCGACCTATTCTCTGTGTTCATGGACATGGGCATGAAACGATTGATCTTTGGTGGCAAGATGGCGCAAATCAACATGCAGAGCTGGATGTTCCTCTCTTCGTTAGAGAAGTTGCGTGACATCTTCTTGCACATTTATGTCATCGACAGCATGTTGCATCTCGGCCCTCGCACGTTCGACGAGTTGAGTGGCGAAGTGGTACAGAACACAGCCTTTGTACTGACCAAGCCTCGTTTTTCCGAGTATGGAATGATGACAAGCTTCGAACTGGCTTCCAAACCGTTAGAAGAGCGAAAGGCTATTATTAACAAGCTGATAGAGGAAGGAGACTCTGGCGAATTCAAAAAGAATATCCGTGAAGCAAAAGGCATTTACTATCGTTTGGTGGATGGGAAGAACTGTGCCGATAAAGAGCAGATGTTCCTTACCAATAAGGATGGAAATGAGGATGGTAAGCATATTTATTATCCCAATGTGGAGCAGCTTAATTTTAGTAAGATTCCAGGTGCGCCTATCGGCTATTGGGTTACACCCAAAATTCAAGAGATATTTACATCAAATCTCGCGTTGTCTGCTGTTGCTAGTCCCTGTGTGGGACTGCAAACAGCAGACAACGCGAGATTTCTCCGCCTTTGGTTTGAGCCAAGCTACAGCCGAATCGGAATCGGCTGGGGGAA
>ERZ780045.169-NODE-169-length-13894-cov-32.6665_pt1 | contig 13894 bp, 14 predicted proteins | sample MGYA00511924_ERZ780045 | MGnify/ENA primary metagenome ERZ780045 (study PRJEB29588, sample SAMEA2154082) | human gut metagenome | biome: human gut; feature: human-associated habitat; material: faeces | place: Denmark | collected 2008/2010 ... | reverse complement strand
CCCCCATTCACTGGCTGTACAAGACTATCCGAAGATTTTTTCTGCGATAAATCTTACAGGAAACAGCAAGCCTGCCATCACATAACGCTTACGGGTATGAGGTTCCTTCCACATTCGATAAACAAAGCGGAGATTTGTTTTATCCACCCATGCAGGATAGTAATCTATCTCATTTCTGGAAGTCTGATGGATAAATCCACCACAAGTAAACCCGATACCCAGATAACCGGCATTCTTTACCTTTAGCAGGAACTTCTCCTGCATCAAGGCTCCCATACCAACTATCAAGAAATCTGAATTCAGTTCTACGATATGCTTAGCCTCCTCATCCATTTCTTGTTCTGAAGCAAAGTAGCCGTTACGATAACCTGCAAACTTCACCTTCGGATACCGCTCACGGAATATCTCCACGGCCTTCTCCACCTGCTCCTGTTTAGAAGCGACAATATAGATGGTCTTTCCATGTTCCTCTGCATACGAGAACAACTCTGGTGCCATCGAAGTCATGTCAAAACTTCTTCGAGTCACCAACTTGCCATAAACCAACTTGATGGCTTTCACCAACAAACCACCATCGGCAAATATACCATCCATCTTACCAAACAGTTCTTTATTATCCAGAGCTGTGAGATAAGATACAGGATTGAGATAAGTATAAACCTTACCCTTTGTTTCAAATATCTGATGAACGGAAGAACTTTCCGTTGATAATATTTTATTGACTAATATAGATTTCATTTTATAAATCAGACAATTTTCTTATTGTAGTAATATTATTAATATATCGATAAGATTGAGGTACTCTAAAGTTATCACCAAACACTTCAGAAATTAAACAATCTTTAGAAAAACGACATACACTTTTTATTACTATAGCATAACCATAATTACAGTTATTGAAATAGGAAAAGAAATCACCTTTTGCAATACTTCCCATCTTTCCAAACTGTTTCCAAAGAAAGTCAGGAAAGTCACATATAACTTTATCGACTTCAAAATAGCCTATCAGTTTCTTCATGGGAAAAGAGGCATACACATATACTCTTTCCACATTCACATCAAAGATTTGTCGTCTAAACTCCACCTTTTTCTGACCACACATTATCGCATTAGCATACTGAGGCTTAATTGACATCAAGACAAACTTCTTTTGATATGGCTTATTGTAGTAATATTCATATTTATTATCACAATAAACTGATTTTACCCTGTCTTCTATTTTAAAGCCAAAGCGTCTGAATAAAGGTTTAAAAGCATCCACATGCTCTTCAGATACAGTAATCAAAGGCTTAGGATCTTTCAACAGCCTGATTGATTGTTCTATGAGATAACTACCACACCCTTGATGTTGATGAGATGCGGCAACTCGCAATGTACAGATTTTCTTTTCTTGGATAGAATCTTTTAGTATTGCCAATCCAATTATTTTACAGGAAGGCTTATCTACCAAAATAATAACTGTTCTCTTTCCTTGGCTTAACTCATGATATACTTTATCAAGCCATTCGTTAAAAAAAGGATAGTTACACTCTAAACCAGAAAGGAACTCAGATATTTGTCTAAAATAAACGATACGATCTTCATATTTAGTCGAAGAATCGATAAAGAAAGAAATGATATTACCATTCATAATAGATTCCTTTTTAAATTCCAATAAGCAGGTATCAAAAGCACACATACAACACACCATCCCCACCATGGTATAAATGCAATACATAATTTTACATCATTTGGAATTAAAGCCAGCAATCTATCATATGAAAGCAATAAACTACAAGCAATATTCGCAAGTACAGCAAAGATGATCTGTTTATTACCGATGTGTTCTTTCACAAAAGTCGTAAAGAAGGAATAGTTCTCATTCCCTTTACTTTTGAGAAACACAATGATGTATCTATCCTTTTCTATACTCTCTATATCCTTCAAATATTTATTAAAAGCCGCAGTCTCCAATCTTCTGACATTTCTCAATTTACTAGAGTCTATATAACTAATATCATAATTATCAGGAACGCAATGAAATAAGAAAACAGATTGAATTTCACAGAATTGAAGCCGCTGATCTTCCTTAAAATGGTACACATTCTCAGGAAGATTACGAGTTTCATTAACCTTAAAGTCATAAATAAACGTTTTCTTGTTTATTCCAGAATGCACAATGGCGATATCCTTTATACCTAATTCCACCAACACCCTAAAGTAAACAGCGGCAGCATCTTCCCGAGGAGTTTTCACATGAAATTTTATCAAGCCCTCTCCATCTAGATTTTCAGGGCTTACAGAAACTATTGCCAGCTTATCTCGTTGACTAAAAGTTATAATAGATCCCTTGTGTGAATCGCCCTCTATTGGCTGTTGGTTAATCATTGTATCATTGAAAATCAACTTACAATTATCCCCATTAGCCAAATTTTCATGCAGGCTATATGTCTTACTAATATAATTAGCAAATGGTACTGCCAAAAAGACATCAAACTCCGCACCAAGCTTATCTTTTTTAATTTCAATACCAAATTCCACAAAGGCAGAAGAATCTTTTAAATTCCATGTACAAATGTGAAATCGCTCAATGCAAAGGTTCTCCTTACTTAGAATAAAATAAGTATTATCCATTCTTCACCAATGCTGTTAATGTCCTCATCCATTCTTGATATATTCTTTCTACAGAATACGCCTTGCTTTTCTCAATGGCAGCATGAGCCATCATATCACGCAAAGAATCGTTTTGCATGATCTGCGCAAGCATACCTGCCGCCTTGTCCGCATCATACCCATCCTTCTCGTAAGGTATCACAACTCCATCCTTGCCATCATCTATAATATCTCTGACGGCAGAATAGCTATCATATACCACAGGAATCACCCCAAAACTCATGCACTCCGCAAGAACCAAAGGGAAGCCCTCATATTCTGAAGTAAGAAGCAAAATTGAAGCTCGCTCATAATAAGGCTTAGGTTGCTGAAAGCCTTCAAATGACACATGTTTCAAATCATAGTCAGCCACCTGCTTCTCCACATTCTTTCGTTCCACTCCATCGCCAACTATTGTAAGCTTCCAATCAGGGTACTTCTTCTCTAACCTCGCCCAGGTATCTATCACACGATATACACGCTTTTGGTTATAGTCGATTCTCCCCAAATAAATAATCTCCTTTTGCTTTTTCGGGAAAGAATATACAAAATCAGACGAATCCAAAGTAACAGGATTAGTCTGCACCATCAGGTGATCGGGATGCTTGATACCGGTAAACTTGGAGAACAAAGGAACATAGCTTGAAGATAAAACTTGATATAAGTCGGTATGGCGATACACATACGCCATACTTCGACTAGTAACCAATTTGAAAGCTGCTTTTTTAGCTTCTAGCAAACAACGCTTCAGAGGATTATGGCAACAATCTAAAGCTATTTCAACATCCTTGATGCGTGCATTTGTGTCAATTTGGTTATGATAGACTGCAATCGTTTTAATATCTAATCCTTCCTTAGCCTTGTTCAATGTTTTACAAGGCACCAAAGGCAGTCCCCACTGGTTGATAACCACCTGAATTTGATGCTGAACAAGAATATTCCTCAAAGAAGAGACACTCTTTGAAGAGCACTTATAGTCACCAAGAGTATATATCTTTACTCGTGGGTCTGTTCTTGCTACAGTAAGTTTATCAGGAGCTTTAAATGTTGCAATAACTACATGATGCCCATGATGTTCAAATGCCCCAGCAAGCGTTGCTGCTACCACTTCTATGCCTCCTACACCAAATCCTTTCATCAGGAAAAGAATATTTTTATTATTTTCATTCATATGCATAACTTAATAGATATTATTAGCAGTTTGCTCAAAACTGAAGAGATTAGAAAGCAAATCCTTCACTGCAAACAAAGCAATTTGATATACTCCTCAGACTTCTGTTTTTCAGAAGGATAGAGAACAATATTAATAAATACCATCTCTACTTTTTTTGTTTTTTATTTTTTTGTTTCATCGTCTTTCATATTACACTTGGTACGAAATAAACTTTATTTACTCAACTTTATATTTTACCACTTTAGCTGGAACACCAGCTACAACGACATTATCAGGTACATTCTTGGTAACAACAGCACCAGCTGCTATTGTAACATTATTACCTATTTTTATTGGACCCAGAATTGTTGCACCAGTTCCTATATAACAATTGTCTCCTACGAAGATTTCCGTTCCATCAATAGGATGAGCTCGGCCAAAAAGAACCATTGGAAGAACTGTACAATTCTCTCCTATATGTACCCATGAATCTATCCTAATAAAGCCTGGATGCACAATGAAAAAGCCCTTACCAACAGCATTTAGCCCAATATACATACCATATTTCAGACACATTCTACGATGCTTCAAGAAATGGTACGCATACATCAACTTGCCCCCCCATTTCTCCGAATGAGCCTTCCAATATTCTGCTTTTCTTAAGTTTGTCATATACTTCCTAATCATTGCATTTTCACCAAACGAAATCTTTGCAAGAAAAGGATGCTGCATACCTTGTACGTTTCTATCTGCCTGAATATATTCAGACAACTGTTGTCGAGTTTCTATCATACTATTTACTTTTAATCTTCAATGCAAAATGATGCATTTTTTTAAACATTAAAATATACTTAGCCATAATTTTATAGTTGGAAGACAAATAAAATATCACTCGTTTTGCCAAAGGTACAGTATTCCATAAGTCACGACTAATGGACTTCAATATATTACAAGCACCATCGTAATAAGTTTTTGAAATCTCTCCATTCGTCTTAGCGCTAATAATAAAATCATCAGCCGTTTGTCGCAATCTACCTTTATCAACAGAACTGCGATAGACCACATCTTTATCATGGAAGAACTGTTTGATACAATTCATTGAATTCCAATTCTGTACATATTGTACTATAGAAAAGCTATTTGAGTATGCTCCTTCATTTTGGCAATCATAATAGTAAAGGCATTGGGATAAATTAGCTATATTTTTGGCATAATAATAAAGCTTAGGCAAAACCTGATAATCTTCCCCTTGATTATTACCTTCCAAGCAACAAACAGAATTGTCTACATAAAGTCTTCTTCTTATCAACTTACCCCAAATAGTATTTGGTATATTACGTTCCAAAACCGAAATACAATACAAGGAAGTGTTAGAAAAGACAGGATGCCTTACTTCGACATCAAATGTTGGATATGCTTTTTTAAAATCAACAATAACAATATCCGCATCTACTTTCTTTTGAGATAGTATAGCTTTTTTGACAATATCCTTGTCAACATAGTCATCGCTATCCACATGCATTACGAATTCACCAGTAGCTGCAGCTACGGCAGTATTCCTTGCCCCCGCAAGCCCTTTATTCTTTTCATGTTCTATGATACGAACCTGAGGCCTTCGCTGTGGATAACGTTCCATCACATTTTTCAGGATAACAACACTATTGTCCTTTGTGCAATCATTTACAAAGATATACTCTATATTTTGATATGTCTGTTCAAAAAGAGAAACAGCACAACGCTCAATAAATTTCTCAACCCCATAGATGGGAATCAACATTGAAACTTTAGGAGTTTTAATCATTTTTTATCTTATCAATCAACAAGTTAATAATATCCTTATCTACATTAGCATCAAATTTTCTTGCAAAGATTTTTTTAGACCGAGACAAGTATTCATAATCTACTTTACGCCAAATATATGGTCGCCCTCGTTTCCAGTCAATCTCCCGCAAACATCCCTCAAATTCATCTTTCACATTATAAATGCGATTTCTAAATTCAGAGTTATAAGCGAAGGTTTGCTTGTAGATTTCATCCGGACAATAAGCATACTGATACATCTTGAGAATTTCATCCTTGTTTTCAAGCAATGAAAGTACGAAATCATGAGTTACGCTTACCCATTCACACCCTGCCTTAAACTCATAATCAGGTTGTTTCATTTTATAGCCAACAAGAATCTGAAGCTTATTATAAAGCTGTCGCATCTTCTGCAAACCTCCTCTGATATATTGATTAGGGAATCTCATATACTGCATAAACAAATTATGACAGTAAACTCGCTCTCTCATATCCCACTTTGGGCTATATCCAATATATTCAAAGTTCTTACCATCAAAATATTTATGAATATAGTTTTGGGAATGAAGAGGTAAATCGATACCTGAAATCAGATGATAGTAAGCGTGCTCGACCTGAGAAGCCAATTCAAACAAATTCATCTCAGCCTGAATAAGGCTGACATTTCCCCAACGCACATCAACTCTCTCGCAGAATTTACAATGAGAATATTTCATATGTGGGGGGGTAATCTTTTTTATATCCAACTTTGACTTCAAATCCAAATGGATGTATATATCATTGCGAGGGTCATCCAAGAGAAGCAAGAGTTGTTGCAGTTGCTCCAAATTGGAATGAGCGATTATTAAATATGCATGTTTATCCATAATCATTTAAAACGCCAAATTATTTTATTAATTATATTCAAGTTCTTCAATCCAAATAATTTCCAAAATTTTGTTTCAATTTCTTCATATTTAGGTACTTCTAACCAAGACCCCGCAAAATGATGAATCGAGTAAGAATTATCTGTAACTTCTATTTTTCCTGTCTTATATGATTTTGGACTAAAATATTCACAAGGGAACACAGGTATCTTGTGAGTATTTTCTATCATTTTAGCCTCAGTCAATGACGAACAATTCACTAAATCATAACCATGATTACGCAATTCATCTTCTACAATAGTAGGCAAAACTTTTGTATCAAAAGAGCCATCATTTTTGATAAAAGGGCGATTTTTATAGTAAGACAAGCAATCTTTCAACCATTCTGCATGCTTCTCAGAACCAAAGGCTGCGACCTCAAGACCACTCATTTCTTTTTGCCAACAAACAAATGTATGAAGTTCTAACAACGGGTCAAAACATTTAAGAACTTCTACATCCATATCCAAGTAAATACCACCATAATTATATAGAGCGTACAATCTTATATAATCTGCAGCAAAAGCATACTTTTTGTTATCGAAAGCATCACTAACCCATTGAAATTTTGTTTTCGGGAATCTATCAAAATTCCATAGCATAACCTCATAATCTGGAAGTTTCTCCTTCCAAGAATCCATGCACTGTTTTAGATTTTCTGGTATAGGATCATTACTTAACCAGCAATAATGAATTATTTTTGGTATCATACTTAAAAAAATTGATTAGAATATGGAACAATTAATCCAAAGTTTTTAATAATAGCATTGGAAAACATAATCATCCCATATATGATTAAAAAAAAACGAAATTGCAATCTATCACGAAAAGAGTGAATATTTGTCCATAAATATGAGAAAACAAATATTTGGAAAAAAGATAAATTTAATGCTATTCTCAAGAACAAATCACTGAATGAGCCCAACAGATTTGATAAAACAACACTCAGAATATAAGTTTGTAATAAATAATTGTTAATTTTTTCCTGAGGATAAATCTTGACAACATACATTGCAAAAATTACATTCATAAGACTAGACAATTTTGAAATTGTAACTTCTGCATCAGAAGAAGTCGCAATATATCCTACATATCTATCTCCCAAGAAAGTAAAATATCCTATAATATATGGAATTAGTTTGTACAATAACGAATTTATAAAAACCAAGACATAAGAGGCCAGCAATATTCCCAAAAGATATTTTTTATTATTAAAGATTTTACTATTTTTAAGATAAATAAAAACTGGGATAATAGCCATGATTATTATGCTCCTATGAAGATAGAATGTTGTCAAAAGAACAAGACCTAAATACATAATAAAATATTTATTTCTTTTTCTCTCGCATTCTTCCATCTTAATCAATAATGGAAAATATAAGAAATAGACACCTAAAGCAAATGACTGCCGCATTATATTAAAAGATAGGGTATAAAAAAGGAACAAAACCCAAAAGAATAAACATAGAAGTTTGCTTTCGAATCTTTTAATTATATTATTAACCCCTATCATATATACTAAAAACAAGGTGCCCATATAGCTCAAGTAATTATTTGATATATAAGTTTTAAAAAATGCTGTAAACCATGCAAAACCTGGTTCAAATTCAGTATAAGCAGACCATGTCAATGGATTCATTGTTGAATTTTTAAAATTCAAAAAATACACAAAATTATCAGCACCAACAGATTTACTCCTAAAAAAAGCAATGAAAGTTAATAAAAAAACGAAGAATATATACATTTTTTTAGAATTACTTCCAAACATTTTTATTGAAAGCAAAAACAATATTATTAATATAAAATATATAAACATTACAGTTTTTATTTTTTAAAGTTTAACATAAAAATAAGACAACAAAATGTTTTTTCCTTGTAAGCATCCAACCCCTATAGCAATACGACTCCATCCCCAGTGTTTACTGGGGATACTGAGTACTTTAAGAATTTGAACTTTTTCGATTTTTAAACATGTTTTACTAAAAGTGCCTCTGTCATCAAGGCATAATCCCTTCTTCCAGCTACAATCATGTCAAAGAATCCCCTGAAGAAATCAGTGGAGCCATTATCATTAGCTTGCAGGTTTCAACGAAAGTAAGGTAGGTCGCTGTAACTCTGGCACCCTGCTCGCTGCTAAATCCACCGAAGTTCTTTCGGAGATTTGTGAATGGGCGGACTGCACGTTCACAGCAGTTATCACAACTTTTGGATAATGCCATAAAAAGTATCATCATGTTATAAGCATTAATTATTTAAACTTCAAAAAAAGCAATACGAAATACGCGAAAATAAAGTATAATTTATTTTTTTTACCTATTACATATCGGAATGAAGAAAAAGGAAGCTTCCCATATATTTTTATTCCTCTAAAAAAATCCGAGCGCATTACAGGTATCTTCGTTGCAACCTTTCTTTTTGTTAATTCTTTAGAGTATCGACTAATCATTCCTTCTTCAATTAAAATCTCCTCTACCATTTCTGTTGCTTTAACTTGAAACATTATTTTTTCAAATGAAGGTGAAGATATGAATGAATTATTATTATTACGAACATAGTGATAAGGATAAAAATCAACAAATGATACTTTTTTACTTTTTAATAACAAAGAAACAACAACAAAATAATCTTCACCTCCATCAACACCATTAGGAAAATGAATATTATATCGAGTAAACAGTTCTTTTCGTATCATCAGTTTCCATAATACTCCCCAATAATTACCAATCACAGAACGCAGAAAATCTTCTTTGGAGTTATAAATAGCAGTAGTAGGAATTTCGTAATCTCCAAACTCTTGTATAAAATTGCATCCAACAATATCAGAATCACATTCTTTGGCTTTGTTATACATTTCATGTAACATATCAGGTTCTACCCAGTCATCACTATCAATAAATTGAATATAATCACCTTGAGCATGAGTTATACAGAATTCACGGGTAGCGCTTATACCTTCATTTTGTTTATGATACACTTTAATGCGCTCATCTTGTTCTGCAAATGTATCACAAATATCACCGGAAGAATCAGAACTTCCATCATCTATTAGTAAAAGTTCAAAATCAAGAAAAGTTTGCGACAACACACTTTTTATGCAACGTTTAATATACTTTTCTGAATTATAAACTGGTATTAATACACTAATTTTTGGCTTACACATCATAATTTTAATATTTTAGTTTGCTGCAATAACAATGTTGAAATAATAGAAAACGGTACTGTAAAAATAGCCAGGATGGATGTTAAAACAACCTCATTTTCTATCATATATTGTTCTCCAATAACATTTTTAAATATGGAATAGAAAATATATAAAAATATCATATGAAATATATAAACTCCATATGAAGTTTCATCTAGCAATTTAAAGACCTTGTATTTCTTTATTTTATTTGAAATTACAGCTAAAATTTTTAGCAATGAAAATACTGCAAAGATTTCATATAAAAAATCGCCTTTTTCTGTACCCCCCCCAATTCGTATTTGGAAAATTTTCAAGAGGTAAAAAAAACAAAAACCAATAAAATAGAATTTATCATACTGGTGAAACATATCTTCTTTTTTTGCAACCAATATACCTGATAGGAACCAAATATAATAGGTCATTATTCCGAGAACAGGTAAATCATAGTGTTTTAAAAGAGTCCTCAATACAAGAGTCCCTAATATTACTCCAACTATTTTTAATATGGTCATATTTCTTAATAGAAAATAAGAAACAATAAAGTATAAAAACAAATATGATATAAACCACAAATGCTTAAATCCTATTAGACATTGCCAGGATATCTTACCATTATAAATTAACTCAAAAATGGAACCAAATAAGACACATGGAACATACAAACGCTTAACTTTATTTATACAAAAAAATAAGAAATTACTTTCTTTATATAGACCACCCGTCTTATGCAAAATAAAACCTGATATAAAAAAGCATAAAGGCATTGTCAGTAATGTAATATATGATGTAAAATCCAAAACTCTATCAAATATAAAATACTGACCATTACCAACCCATGCCCAATCTGGATGATAGGGAGCAAAATTATGCTGAATTAATACTACCCAATGAATCGCCAAAATACGTCCCAAAGCCATATCTGCCCTGTATTTTTTTATTTTTTCCATTTTCTTAGAATCAACGTAATTTTATTATTTAGAAAACATCTCTCGGAAGAAGAGCAACCAATTGTATAAATAATCAACAAACAACTAACAACAGACAGACTACAAGTAGCCAAAAAAGCCAAAAATTCATTAGCAAAACTAATTTCATGAATTACAAATGGTAGCAATGGCGTTAAAATAACTACAACAACTATAGGTTGGATTACCTTTTTCAAATAATCGACCATTTGCATATTTATCATAGGAAGAACTATTTTTAAACGAACAATTTGCGTACACGATTCTACAATTATATGAACAAGAAACACATATTCTGGAATAACACAAAAGTATTTTAACAAGACATAAGCGATAGGTACTATAGACAACAACATCGTCCCCTCTATAATCTGAAATTTCTTTAATTTACCTGTTGCATGTACTGACACAATTATAGGATTTGACAGAGAATACAAAAGACTTGACACCAATATTAAGCGTAAAAAATTTACAGTATGTTCTGGCACGTTTCCAAGCCAAAGTTTTAATACAAATGGCGCTTCAAACATTAAAGGTAAAACTATAAAAAATAAAATATAAAATGAGAATTTAGAACTCTTGCATAACAGTTTGTGCATATATTCCAATTCTCCTTGTGCATAACATTTTGTCAATTGGGGATTTAAAGCCATTTGAAAGTTACCACAAAACTGTTGACAAACACCTTGTACTTGAACAGCTACGCCACGTGCAGCATTTACAGCAGGACCAAAGAAAATATTCAAGAGAATGTTTATACCTTGCGTAAATCCAATTATTGCCAAATTACCATTCATCGTCCAAGCAGCAAAAGCAAATATTTCCTTAAACATTTTCTTATCATAAGAAAAATGAACTTTTGTTTCCTCAAAGTGCTTGTTACAATATATGCCATATAAAACTCTATCAAAAAGCATTATCAAAAAAATCAATAAAGCATAGACTATCAACTTATCATAAGGAGATATCACAATAAAAAATGCCACCAATAATTTAAAAACAGCATCAACAATAGAGATGTATGCAAAAGCAGACATTTCCTCATGGGCAATGATAGCTGCATTATATGGCACACTTATGACTCCTAAAATTGAAGACAAGACAGAAAATTGGTACACCCAAAAAGCAGCAGTCTCTCTACCTTCTGGTATTTGTAATTGAGTAGTAACAAACCATAACCCAAGAGTTTCTCCAACAACCAGCACAACACCTGCCAATATAAAGTGGATACTCAATATATTTCCAAAAGTCTTTTTCATCATCATAATATTCCCCTTACCCAAATCATAAGTTATATATCGAGATGATGCAGAGCTTAATGAGCCTGTTAGAAATCCTAACATTGCTATTACGCCACCAACAACATTATTTATACCAAAATCCACTACCCCCAATGCATTCAAGACAACTCGTGAAGTATATAAGTTCACACCCATCATAAAGAGCATTCGAACATAAAGAAGCAATGTATTCTTCGCTATTCGTTTATTATTATCTGATGTTTGATTTGACATAAATTACTTTCCAAATTCTTTAATTCTCAGTTCTTCTTTCAATGAGCAAACAAGCAGCTGTCCATTCTTCTCGGCTACGATATAGCAATACTTTTCGATGTAATCGTCCTGGATAGGAGAAATCTTATTGTTGAGTTTCTCCACCTTCTCTGGGATAACATCTACTGCTGTTACATGATGGTGCTGAATTTTCGAAAACCTACCCGTCCTTCCTTACCGTTAAGGAAGGCTTTTTTCTACCTCTCCGTCTCTCCTGCAAGGAGAGCTCCACTTTCTCCCCAAGCCCCTCTTCCTCAGGAAGCGGGGATGTAACCGTCCTTAGTGCTATTTTTGCCCCACCTGTCCCTCCCCAACGGGAGGGTCCTTACCCTATACCCAAGCCCTAAATCCCTACCATAGGGATTAGGGATGTAACCGCCCTCTGGTGCTCGGAACCGCTACGCTCTAAGGTTGGCGGACCATCAAAGGTCTACGCCAAGTTTTGCGGGATGGGACCGCATGGGGCACTTGCTATAACAGAATATAAGTCTTTCTTCATATAAAGACTTAAATATTGCCAATGAAGCCATACACTTTCTTGTGTCTGATATTTGATCCATTCCCTTAACTTTTAAAGCAACGCTAGTGCCTGAGCTACTAATGGAGCTACCTGATTAGTTGCAATATTTGCCGCAATGCCTGTGGCAATACCTCCTAGTGCATTAAATGCCATTTTTAGTGTTTTTTTGCACCAATTGGGCTTACTAATTTCATCATTGATAGTTGCCAAAGTCTCATGTAAATCGTCATTATCAATAGAAGAAACAATGTCTGATAACTTGCCTACAATTTCCTGCATTTCTTCTCTGTTTTTAGGAGAAACTGTCATCATATTTGTAGAATTGCCAGAAACATCACCTGTTTGAATTGAACCAGAACCCATATTAGCTATGGTTGCATTTACGAATGTATTATTCATTATTTGATTAATTTTTTCTTGTCCTGAAATCTGTGAAAAGTCAATACCTCCCTCTATTTCTTTGTTTAGCTTTAAAAAGAAATCGAGCAATTTAGACTTAAAGACATCTACAATATGTAAAGCAGATGCCGTAGAACATTCTTGCCAAACTCGCTCAACATTTCCTCTGACAACCTTGTTGGCCTCAATATAAGCAATTGCTGGGAGAGAACAGGTTAGGCTTCCTTTTTCTTTCCCCTTACACAATGTTTCTATCTCTGTCAATGATTGCAATAATTGAGCTTGAAAAAAGATTTCATTTACCTTTTCATCGCCAAACACACCATTTGGCAAAGTTATGTTTGTCCACCTACCCTGAAAAGGCACAGTAACATTAACCTTAACTATAGCTCCAAGCTTTCTGTAATCAGGCAGAGATTTTACATCTGTATACCCATTTTGCTCATGAAAGATCCAGTTAGAGAACTCTTGATTACCAAGTTCTGATGCAACAATCTGCGATTTGAGCAGAATTCCAGATATGGGTTTCTCATCACCCAAATCTTGTATTATCTTATTTATCAATTCTTTCATAGTTAATCAAAATTAATTTCTTGCTAATCTGCTATATATACTACCCAGTTGTTCCGGCAGCTTCCACTGCCAGAACAGCCTCGGGATTTATCGAGTTCTAAAAAATAATCTTAAGTATCTATTGTGTGTTTCGTATGGTATCATTGAAGGGCTCACTCTGCTCTCAAGGATTCTATCACAAACCTTTCGAAGCTCGCCTTATAGCCACCGT
>ERZ780045.152-NODE-152-length-14561-cov-3.35889_pt1 | contig 14561 bp, 17 predicted proteins | sample MGYA00511924_ERZ780045 | MGnify/ENA primary metagenome ERZ780045 (study PRJEB29588, sample SAMEA2154082) | human gut metagenome | biome: human gut; feature: human-associated habitat; material: faeces | place: Denmark | collected 2008/2010 ... | reverse complement strand
GGCGTTGTTTCCGAAGTAGAAGAGAAATAATTTTTCCGGCATAGTAATGCAAAATACAAGACCGGTCAGCTTATGGCCGGTCTTGATTTTTAAGACTGATTGTCAAAGAAACGCTTTAGAGTAAATAAGCACTGTTTGTGCAGAAAAAATTTGCGTCAGACGGATATTTATAGTTGACATAAAGTGTTAACTGTGTTACTCTATATTAGCGACAATTTGTGATTGGTTTTATTATTATGTACGTAAGCGAGGTGTAACTAAATGCGTAACCTGATTACTTTGGCTTGCACTGAGTGCAAACAGAGAAATTACCAAACCAACAAAAACAAAAAGAACGATCCTGATCGTATCGAGCTCAATAAATATTGCAAGTTCTGCAAGAAACACACTCTGCACAAAGAGACCAAATAATATTGGCTCGTGCGTAACCGGGTAGTAATAGCAAGGATGTGACAAGATGGCCGTTCCGGAAACTACAGACACTGAGAATAAGGGCTTTAGTATTACCACATTTCTTAGTGAAACTAAAGTAGAATTAAAAAAGGTTACCTGGCCTACCAAACAAGAGCTTATTGCTAACACTATAGTGGTAATTATTGCAGTTGTTTTGTGCGCAGCTCTAATCTGGATTATTGATTCCATCTTTAGTATGTTATTCCGCATAATTTTGCAATAATGAGCTGTAAGGCTTAAGTAAGGAGGGAAGGGGAAGCGTTGCTTTCCGTTTATTCATGGAAGAAGAAAAGCAAGGAAAACATTGGTATGTAATCCATACCTATTCTGGCTACGAAAATAAAGTACGCGCAAACCTGGAACGAAAAGTTCATTCCTTGGGTATGGAAAATGAAATTTTCCGTATTGAAATACCTACGGAAAAAGAGGTTGAAATCACTTCGGATGGCAAGAAAAAGCTTGTTGAGCATAAAGTTTTCCCAGGCTATGTGCTGGTGGAAATGATTGTCAATGAGCGCAATTGGTATGCTGTCCGCAATACTGCAGGTGTAACTGGTTTCGTCGGTTCTGATTCTACCCATCCGACTCCGCTTACAGCTGAAGAAGTAAGGCAGATTATGCCTTCGATGGGTATGGAAGTTGAAGCAACTGAAAAACCCGCAAAAATTGATTTTCAGTTACATCAGAGAGTCCGCATCAAGACTGCGCCCTTCATGGATTTTGAAGGCACAATCAGTGAAATCAACGAAGAAAAGGGTAAACTGAAGGTACTCGTTGATATCATGGGACGCGAAACTCCTGTTGAAATTGACTTTACACAAGTTGAAGAAATTGAGTAAGGAGGTGTAATTAAATGCCGAAAAAAGTCGTTAAAATGGTAAAATTACAGGTACCGGCTGCTAAAGCTACTCCGGCTCCTCCGGTAGGTCCTGCACTTGGCCAGGCTGGTGTTAACATCATGGCCTTCGTTAAGGAATTTAACGCACGTACTGAGAAACAAGTTGGCCTCATCATTCCTGTTGAGATCACTGTATTCGAAGATCGTTCCTTTACTTTCGTAACCAAAACCCCTCCGGCTGCAGTTCTGCTGAAGAAAGCTGCTGGTCTGGAAAAGGCTTCTGGTGAACCTAACAAAAAGAAAGTTGCTAAACTCGGTCGTGACAAAGTTCGCGAAATCGCAGAAAGCAAAATGCAAGACCTCAATGCTGCAAACGTTGAAGCTGCTATGAGAATGGTAGAAGGCACTGCACGTAGCATGGGTATTGTAATCGAAGACTAATTTTAAACAGTCTTCTCATTTAGTGGGAGGCAAAAGCCGCTTGTACCACATAGGAGGAATTCATAACAATGGGCAAAAAGTATGCTGACGCTTTGAAATTAATCGAAGCTGACAAATTCTACTCTCCGAAAGAAGCAGTAGCTCTGGTTAAGAAAACCGCTGCTACTAAATTCGACAGCACTGTTGAAGTTGCTTTCCGTCTGGGTGTTAACCCTAAATACCCTGATCAGCAAGTTCGTGGTGCACTGGTTCTGCCGAACGGCACTGGTAAATCCAAGACTGTTATGGTTTTTGCTAAAGGCCCCAAAATTGCAGAAGCAGAAGCTGCTGGCGCAGATTTCGTTGGCGGTGAAGAATATGTTGATAAAATCAAGAACGGCTGGATGGCATTTGATGTGTGCATCGCAACCCCGGATATGATGGGTCTTGTTGGTCGTCTTGGTAAAATCCTTGGCCCTCGTGGTTTAATGCCTAACCCGAAGGTTGGTACCGTTACCATGGACGTAACCCGTGCCGTTAAGGAATCCAAAGCTGGTAAAATCGAGTATCGTACCGATAAATCCGGCAACGTACAAGCTCCTATCGGTAAAGCATCCTTTACTGAAGAGCAACTGTTACAAAACTACATGACTTTGGCTGACACCCTGGTTAAGGTTAAACCGGCTGGTGCTAAAGGTCAGTACATGAAAACTATTACCATGTCCTGCACCATGGGCCCTGGCGTTAAAGTTGACGTCCTGAAAGCTAATAGCGACAAATAATTGTAGTTTTACTTAATTTTACTAAATCAGAAGATAATCGGGCCATAGACAGCAGGTGCCACGTGCGTAAGTTTTAACTACGCCTGCCGAGGCTGGAGCGTGAAGATATATTAGACCTTCCGACCTCCGGCTACGGCCGAGAGGTCTTTTTGATTTAATAAAAACATCAAAAAAAGGAGGTGCAATCTAAATGGCAGTTATTAGACCTGAAAAAGTAGCTAAAGTTGCTGAGATTCAAGAGTTGCTTTCTAACTCCAAATGCACTATTTTAGTTGACTTCTGCGGTTTAACTGTTGCTCAGGATACCGAGCTGCGTCGCAAAATGCGTGAAGCTGGCGTTCACTACAATGTAGTTAAGAACACCCTGCTGCGTATTGCTGCAGAACAAGCTGGTATTGAAGGTCTGGAACCTTCTCTGGAGAAAAACACCGCTATCGCTGTTTCCCCGGAAGATCCTGTTGCAGTTGCAAAAATCGTTTGCGAATTCGCAAAAGAAAACAAAGAACTGAAAGTTAAAGTTGGCGTTCTTGATGGCAAAGTTATCGGTGCTGACGAAATCAAAGCACTGGCTTCTCTGCCGCCGAAAGAAGTTCTTATTGCCAAGATGCTGGGCAGCATGAATGCTCCTATCAGCGGTTTTGTCAATGTACTTCAAGGTACTATCCGCAATGTCGTATATGCTCTGGAAGCTGTACGCAAACAAAAAGAGTCCGCTTAATTCGCGGCGTGCTGCATAAGGCAGCTTAAAAAATAAAAACTTACTTATTATTGGAGGTAACTATAATGAATAAAGATCAAATCATCGAAGCTATTGAATCCATGACCGTACTCGAGCTGTCCGAACTGGTTAAAGCTCTGGAAGAAAAATTCGGCGTATCCGCAGCTGCTCCGGTAGCTGTTGCTGCTGCTCCGGCTGCTGGCGGTGAAGCTGCTGCAGCTGAAAAAACTGAATTCGACGTAATTCTGACTTCCGCTGGCGCTTCCAAAATCGGCGTAATCAAAGCTGTTCGCGAAGCTACTGGCCTGGGCCTGAAAGAAGCTAAAGAGCTGGTTGACGGCGCTCCGAAAGCTATCAAAGAAAAAATCTCCAAAGCTGACGCTGACGCTCTGAAAGAGAAACTGGAAGCTGCTGGCGCAACTGTAGAAGTTAAATAATTAGCGTCCAAAACTGGACATTAATTAAACTCTAAAATATTGCTCTGAAATCACTGGAATATGTGGTTTCAGAGCTTATTTTATTGTTATAATAAAAATTTGAGTAAATCCTAAAGTCTCGTGCTACTAGTTTGCTACTATACAGTGATTTGTTAATTTTGCTTGTTTTCTTCCACTGATGTATTGACGAGTTTATCAATTTTATTAGCGATGTCATCGAATTTGTGTGGGTAGAGATGAGTATAAATATTGAGAGTTACACGCACGTCATTGTGTCCAAGGAAGGCTTTAATTTGCTCGTAATCGCAGCCTGCATTGGCAAGCATACTAGCACAGCTGTGACGCAAATCATGGACGCGGATTTCTTTTAATCCTAATAGCTTTGCTTCCGAGTGAATAGCTCTATATAGGCTATTGTAGCTTATCGACTGGAAAATGCGTTCTTGGGCATTGGCAGAGGATAGCTTTGGTAGAAATTCTGAAAGCATTTTATGTACTATTGCAGGCATTTTTATATTCCGGACGCTAGCTTTTGTTTTAGGTTCCAGTATTAAATCTGTACCTTTAAAACGCTTATAGGTCTTCGTAATTGAAAGCCGAGAGTTCTCTAAATTAACATCATCATGAGTTAAAGCAAGAAGCTCACCTACACGTAAGCCACAATAAAATAAGATAGTGAAAGCAACAGATAAGGTATGTTCATCTGTTTTGCGTTTAATTTGGGCAGAGCGATTGCGTTTAGTATCTTGTAAGGCATTTATGAACAAGTTAAATTCTTCAGGTGTCCAATAATCCATGTGATCGTTGCGTGCTTTGCCGATGCTGCCGCAAATGCGCACAGGGTTGCTAGGTAGTTTGTAAATTTTTACAGCATAGTCAAAGATGTACTTAAGTAAATTGTTGATATTATGAATATAGGTGGGTGCATATGCTTCTGATGATTTGTATAAGTTTCTTTGCCACTCTGCAATCATGTAGCTATCAATATCTCCTATGGGTTTATCTGCGAAGATGGGTAAAATGTGTTTATGGATAAGGTATTCTTTATTTGAAAGTGTAGTTATCTTAAGTGCTTTGCTTTTGCAGTTTTCAAGATATTTTTCAGCTAAAATTTCAAAAGGTACGGTTGGGTTTGTAGCTAGTTTGGCTAGAAAATCAATTTCATAAGCCTTGGCGTCTTTTTGACGATTGAAGCCTCTTTTGAATTCTTGTTTACGCTCTCCTTTCCAATTAGTGTAGTAAAATTTTGCGTAATAGCGTTCAGAGCCGTCTTTGAGTTTGTACTTATAAGCTGGCATGGAATATTCCTCCTAAAAACTAAAAAAGACACCTACTGAAAAGCAGGTGTCAAAATCTAAAGAGTTATTATTGATCGAGTAACTTAGCAATATTGCTCAAGTCCTCATCGTATACATGTCCATAATAATCCTGAGTAGTTGCAATTTTGCTATGTCCCAAATATTTTTGTGCTTCGAGGGCTGTAGCTCCACGTGCGAAGAGCAGGGCGGAGCAGCTGTGGCGCAGATCATGCAAGCGGATGCGCTTAATTCCAGCCAATTTTGCGCCAGAGTCGAGAGCGCGACGGATATTAGAGGGATTGAGCGATTCGAACAGGCGTTGATTAGGATTGTCATCAACCAGTCTATCGACAAGCTTGCGCAAGTCATCATATACGATATTGCAGAGCGGGAGCGTACGATGGCTCTCCTTGGTTTTAGGTTCAGTAAATTTTTTGTCTTGGTATTGTTTATTAACAGTCAACGTTTTGTGATCGAGATTAATCGAGTCAAGCGTAAGTCCCATGAGCTCGCTAATACGCAAGCCCGTGTAAAACAGTACGTTAAATGCTGCAATTAAGATATCTGTGTCAACCTTGCGGCGGATATGATTGCTTGCCACAAGCTGCTTGTCACGCAATGTGTCGATAAAAGTATTATACTCGTCCAAGGTCCAGTAGATATCGCGCTTGACGCGTGCATGACCAATGCAACCACATTTTTCAGCTACGTTATTTTTGAGATCTAAAATATTAACCGCAAATTTAAAAATGAAAATGAGGGTTTTGCTAATTTCGTATATATAGGTTTCCGCAAGATCGGGATGGTCGCGCTTGATTTGCTGATGCCAGGCAATGATGTCACGTTGATTGATGTTGTTGATTGGCATATCTGCAAAGTAGGGTAATATATATTTGTTAATGATGCAGTTCCTGGTTTTGAGTGTACTTGGTCTTAGATCTTTTTCCTTTTCGCAGTACTCGATGTAGCTGTTAATAACACCAGCTAAAGGCATAGTACAGTCATTTTTGTGATTAGCCATAAAATTAGTCAGATAGATTTCAGCTTCTTTGATGATAGAAAAGCCACGCTTAAAGAGAGTTTGGCTTTTTCCGAGAGGATCAACATAATTTTTTTTAATAAAGTACGTATTTCTGTTTTTTTCTTTGTAAACACAAGGATGCTTTCTTTTTACCATTTTAATCTCCTTATTAGCTAAAATTATCAATAAGATATTTTTTATTAATTCGGCCAGGAATAGTAATCTTGCCTTGAGCTGTAAGTTGCGCATTGAGCTGGCGTATTACAGCGTATGCCCTGCTGCGTTTGATGTTAAGCAATTGGCAGACCTCGTTTGCTCCGATAAGGATGGGTTCGTTATTTTGATCAATCATTTTTGCTATACCTTTCTAGTTTTAGCTGTATGTGCCTCTCTGTGCGTGCGGTGCATCTCAGTACACTAGCATACGGCTTATCTTATTTGTCCATATTTTAGCATTCAGTAGGTTTCAGATTCGATATTTCGTTATATAAATTACTATAAAGAGATAAAATGGTAATTATTTGCTATAAAGAAGAAAAAAGTCCCAAAAATTAAAATTAAAGTTTTAAGCTTTGAAAATGAAAGTCCTTTTCATAAAAAATTTTCCGAGAAAAAGTCAGTTGCTATTGGGGGGCAACTGACTTTTTCTCGGTTATAGTGGCTTTTTGTGATATAATAATACTATCATGAATGTAGTGTATAAAAGGTAAATCTATGAACCAAAAAACGTATAATGCAGCTGCGGTTAAATTTAATCTTTGGATGCCTGAGACTAAGAAAGTATGCAAGCTGCGTCAGGATGGCATGACAATCAGGCAGATAAGACAAAAAAATAATGAGTATGATATTTTTGACGCACCATCGGAAGAATACTCACGAACTATTATGAGTGTGATCGCTAAACGCCTCGATGCAGGTGGCGGTTCTTTCGTTCCGCTGTTTTTGAGATCTGATGAGCGTGGTCAAAAGCAGTTGTGCTTGATTACTTGTATGCTTACAGATCCTTTGTTTTATGATTTTACGACTGAGCTTATTGGGGCTAAATTAAGGTGTGGCTTGTATGAATTTGATGATAATGATATTGCGCAGTTTTGGAAAATAGAGCGTACAAAAGTTGAAAAGGTTGCGCAATTAAATAATAATACAATAGATGTTTTGACCAGGGCATATAAACGCTACTTATCTAATGCTGGTATTACAGATAATAATAGAGGAGTAAGAGCAATTTATCCGCTTGTTATATCTAGAGATATAGCAAATTGGATATCTCGTAAAAGAATAAAGGAAGTATTATATGCACTGACGGGTAAAGAAGATGGCAAAAGCAGTACGCAGCCTAAAAACTAACATTACTGATGAATTGAGGTATAAAAAATGCAACGTAAACCATATAGTGCCGGGGCGGTAAAGTTTAGCTTTTGGTTCCAGGAGTTTCGCAAGGCGGTTTTTATGCTTGCTGATGGAGCAAGCCTTGCCGAGATTAAGAAGCTGAACCAAGAAACTAATATTTTTGCTGCGTCATCACCGGAAAGAGCAAAGCTGATTATGAGTAATGTAGCAAAGCGTATTGAGACATTAGATCTTTCGTTTATACCACTGTTTGTGCGTAGTGATGTTGTGGGCCAGAAGCTACTATGCCTGATAGCTTGTATGTGTACAGATACTCTGTTTTTCGATTTTGTTAATGATGTTATTCGTGTAAAACTGGCATTAGGATTAAATGAGTACGGTGATAGCGATGCCAGAAAATTTTGGGATGACAAGCAGATACAAAGCGATAAGGTTGCCAATTTAACGGAGGCAACAAGAAAGCGTTTGCTAAGCACCTACAAGCAATATTTATATAATGCTGGAATTACAGAGGGCAATGCTGGATCGAGAAAAATTATTGTTCCCATCATCTCTGCTGATATTGTTGCATGGCTGCGTGAGCATGATTTGCAGCCAATTTTGGTAGCGCTGACAGGTGAATGATATGAAAAAAACATTTGAGCAACGAGTTGATGAGCTTGAAAAGATTATAGAGAATCAATCTTTCTGGCTGCGTGATGGCAGGGCGAACGAGGTTAACTATTGGGTATTTGATTATCCTGCCAGCAAGGAGCTGGCGGTGCGCGAGGTTGTTAAGCGTTTGGTAAAGCACAGTGAGCAAAGCTATCGCGAGTATCAACTTGTGGAGTATGATATTTACGACTACATAATTGATACGCTTCAAAAAGAAGGCTATCTTGAAGCAACTTACATGCTGGAAGAATCTGCAGGTATGCATGTTGTAATAGATTCAGTCTTTGAACTCCTGCAGTTTAATGAGCGAGATAATTGGTTTATTAAGCATGTTCAGGAGCATACGCCAGATAATGCTATTGTGCTGCTAACTGGAATTGGGAAGGTTTATCCTCTTTTGCGATCGCATAAGATTTTAAATAACCTTAGTATGGCCTTTCGCAAGGTTCCTGTAATTCTTTTTTTCCCAGGCGTGTACGATGAACAAGAGTTACGGCTGTTTGATGAACTTAAGGATGATAATTATTATAGGGCGTTCCGTTTGGTTAGGTAAGCAAGGGGGTACTAAAAGATATGTTGATTAAAGATATGTTCCGCAAGCCTATTGACCGTAATATTCAAGGTGTCATTGTTGTTGGCGAGGATGGCTTGAATGACGAGAAGAATGAGCTGGAAGAATACGTTGTTACGCGTGAGCTGCAACGCCATTTCAAGGAATTCTATGAGAATTACAAGCAGGGTATTATCGGTAAAACGAGAAAAAATGGTGTTTGGATTTCCGGCTTTTTTGGCAGTGGTAAATCGCACTTTCTGAAAATGCTATCCTATCTTCTGGAAAACAAGCTGGTCTCTGGCAAGAGAACCTTAGATTACTTTAAAGAAGACAATAAGATTCAGGATGCTATGGTGATGGCTGATATACAGCTTGCTGTTGACACGCCGACAAAGGTTATTCTTTTTAATATTGACTCGAAAAGTGAGCAAACCTCCAAGCAGAGTAAGGATGCTATTGTTAATGTTTTCCTCAAGGTCTTTAATGATATGCTGGGCTTTTATGGTGCTCGTCCGGCGATTGCCGACTTGGAAAGGGCTTTGACGGAGGATGGCTGTTATGCAGCTTTTGAAGATGCTTTTTTTACTGTCAGCGGTCATACCTGGAAGGAATACAGACATAGATTTAACTATGAGCTGATGCATGTGGCGCAGGCATTGGTTGATATTCATTATCAGAATATGTCAATGGATGCGGCTACAGCCTTGTGCAAGCAGATTATGCTTACTCCCTATCAGATAAGTATCGAAGATTTTGCACGCATGGTACGAGCATGGTGCGATAAGATGGGCAATAATCAGCATATTATCTTTTGTGTCGATGAAGTAGGGCAGTATATTGGCGATGACTCGCAAATGATGCTCAACCTGCAGACGATGCGCGAGGAATTGGGCAAGGAATGTCAGGGACGTGCCTGGGTAATTGTTACCAGTCAGCAGGATGTTGACTCTATTATGGAGATGACAGCGCGTAAGGGTACGGACTTTTCTAAGATTCAAGGTCGCTTCGATACTCGTCTGTCCTTGTCTTCCGCCAACGTAGATGAGGTTATCAAAAAGCGTCTGCTGGATAAAACGGAACCGGCAGAGCAGACATTACGCCTGCTTTATGATGAAAAAAAGGTAAGCATAAAGAACAAGATTAAATTTGACAAAACACCGGAGATGAAGCTTTATGAAAGCAGAGAGAATTTTGCTGAAATCTATCCCTTTATCCCGTATCAGTTTAATCTTTTGGGTAAGGTTCTGAACTCTATCCGTACTCATGGTGCTTCAGGTAAGCATTTATCTGAGGGCGAGCGCTCTATGCTGGCGCTGTTCAAGAAGGCTGCAGAACGCTTGCAGAATAAAAATGATGGTGCTTTGGTGCCTTTCTATATGTTTTACGATGCATTGGAAAACTTCCTTGATTCAGTGCACAGCCGTGTAATTTCTCAGGCCTTAGATAATAAGAATATTAATCCTGCTGGCGAAGCAGATTGTTTTGCTGTAAACGTGCTCAAGGTGCTGTTTCTTGTTAAGTACGTTAAAGAGTTTCAGGCAACCACTATTCCTAATATTACCAGTCTGATGGTAGATAATGTTGATGAAGATACTTATGAGCTGCAGCAGCGTGTAGAAGCTGCTTTGAAGGTCCTTGTTAAAGAAACCCTGGTGCAGGAGCATAGCGGTAACTACGTTTTCCTGACAGAGGAAGAGCAGGAAATAGGTCGCGAGATTGAAAGGCAGAACGTTGAAACAGGAGAGATTCAGAATAAGATTTCTGATTTGATTTTTAATGATCTGTATGCTGAGGCCAAATATAAATATAATTCCTTTAATGGTCGCTATACCTTCTGGTTTAATCAGTTGGTTGACAACAGACCGCATAAAAATAATCAGAACTATGATATCGGCGTGCATATTCTGACTCCGTATTTTACGGATTATGATGAGCATACACTGAATGCTATGTCTGGTGAAGGCAAGCAGGTGTTAGTAGTATTGCCGGCCTTTGGCTCTTGTATTTCGGAAATTAATCGTTATTTAAAAATAGAAAAGTATTTGCAGCATAATCCCTTAGGCAGGGGTGATCGTTTTGCTACAATAAAAGAAGCTAAGTCACGTGAGCTGCGTGAGCGCATGGATAATGCACGCCTGTATCTGCAGGAAAGCCTGCGTGATGCTGATATCTATGTTAACGGCTCCAAAGCGCAGATTAGCAGTAAGGATATTACTGTGCGTATAAATGAGGCTTTGGGTAAGCTGGTGGATACAGTGTATTTCAAGCTGAAATATATTGATACAGCGATGGGAGCTGCTAATGTTCTTGGTATGCTGCGCAACGATAAGCAGGGAACAATAGCTCTGGGCGAGGCTGCTATTCCGAATCATTTGGCGCTGGATGATGCGAAAAGGTACATCGAAAACAATACCAGAATGCATAACAAGATTTCCTTGAAGACAATCAAGGATTACTTCACTAGGGCTCCTTATGGTTTTATCAATGATGACGTTGAGTGGATAGTTGCCAAGTTATTTAAAGACGGGGACTTAGGAATTTACTACCAGCAGCAGAATGTAACCTTGCTGAACCATACTGCAGAACAGATTACGGAGCTGCTGACGAAGAAAGGCTTCGTGGAAAAGGTTATGATTGACCTGAAGCCTGTTGTGCCGAAGAGCAAGCTGAAGACGGCAAAGGATGTGGCGAAGGAGCTGTTTGGCTATACAGTTATTTCTGACGATGCTGACAGGATTATGAGTGAAATCCAACAGGAAACAAAAAGATTATTAAGCCGTTTCCGTGAGCTGAAGAGCGAGTATTATGACAAGGCTAAATATCCGGGCAAGGATATCGTACAGGACGGTATTTCTGTTTTGTGTAAGCTTAGCAGCCAAGATAATACGCTGGATTTCTTTAATCATGTTGCAGATAATGAAGATGAGCTGGAGGAGCTTGGCAGCGATTATGCTCCTATTAAAGAGTTCTTTAAGGGCGAGCAGAGGAAAATTTTTGAAAATGCTTTGAAGAAGCTGAAGATTTATGAAGACAGCAGGGTGTATATTGTTGATAGTGAATTAGAAAGCATTGTTACGCAAATGCAGAATATTGTCAGCGTTAAAGCTCCGTATGGTATGATTCGCCAGCTGCCTGATTTAATCAGCAAGTTTGATGATAAGTATCTTGTTATATTGGAAGAAAAAACTGAACCTGTACGTAAAGCAATCCTAGATAACAAGAGTCAGGTTATGGATCATCTTGCCGGTAAGCCGTATGCAAAAGTAAAAGAAGCTCTTTACTCTAATGAATTCCAAAGACTTTTGGATAAGGCTGAGAGCAGTAATGATGTTTCTCGCTTGCGTAGCTTGGGCGATCAATCCGATGCGTTGAAGGAAAGATTATTTAATGAAATGCATGAGCTGGATGAAAAATATGCGCCTAAACCTGAACCGCCTCAGCCAACACCTAACCCTAATCCTACTCCAAAGCCGCCTGAACCGAAGAAAGAGGTCGTTAATACATTCTTGAAGCATGTTGTACATACTACATCATGGCATATTGAATCTGAGGCTGACATAGACAAGTATTGTGAGCAGTTAAAGAGACAATTAAAAGAAAATATGCGCGAAGGTTTGATTTACAACATTAAATTCTAACAGAAAAGCTCCTGCTTCCGTTGGTGGAGGCAGGAGTTTTTGTAATATTTGTTGGCTTAGAATTTTTAAATGTCTTAAACTTTTTTAGATATGTATCGAATTGAGGGACGGTGAAGCTAATTTCTCCGCGATTGGTGGCATAGATGAAACCTTTGTGGATGAGCTGTGCGCGTATATGATCAATACGGTTGTAGTTGCGGTGTATAAGCTGTGCGAGTTATTTTTAAACATATTTCTAAATCTGTTGCCGATATTCCTGTGAAAGGTATGGATAGCAATCAGTTTGTGTTATAATTTCGTCTAGTGCGTCATCTGGATATTGCACACCAAGTTTTTTGCTGCTTTAATAGTGCTTGATTAGCGTCAGTTTCTTGCTATTTGTCCACGGAAATTAATTTGATAATACGTTTCGCATAGAATTTGATGCCGCCAGCAATTTTTATCGATTTTAGGCAAGCTGGTAGCGATTAAGGATAATGACAAACTATTTTTTGATAGTTGTTTTTACCACGCTGTGTTAGCTTCTATAGTAGAAAAGAAATATAGACACAGCACAGAAGATAGAGTTGTCAAGTTTACTTCAATGTCAACTCAAGGGAAATGCTTTAAAAACAAAATTTATCGTAATATAAAAATGTATATCGATAAATAGAAACCAAAATGGCGCAGGTGAATACGCTTGCAAACTAAAATACAAAATGGTATAATATCAATATAATCTTAACGAAAGGAGAAAATGCTATGCTGGAAGGATTTGAACAATACAATCTGATTAATGGAATTGCATCGATATCCATTTCTGAAAACGGCGTTGGGTTTAGCAAAGCGTGCGTACTTAAAATGAATAAATGCAGATACGCAAAACTTTTCATTGACAAAATCAACAAGCGCATTGCTATACAAGCTGCTGAAACAGAAGATGACGGAGCTATACCGTTCTTCAATGATCAAAAATCTACTTCTGTACGTTGGAATAACAAAGAACTATTAAAAACATTAGCACAGTTGATGGATTGCAATTTTGATAAAAAAGTCTACAGAATTGATGGCGATTATTATGCTGACGAGCAGGCAATGATTTTTGACTTGAAAAAAGCAGCATTACAGCCAAGTAGATAAGGAGGGGAAATTGATAACAACTAAATGTGCAAAAACAGTTGCACGGCCAAATGAAAAAAGCACTTCAAAGATTGTTGGCGCAATCAATGAAGTGCTTAGAGTTAGGATGCTGCATAATAGAGAAACATCCAATCAACCAAATCTATTATGCCACATCCAAGCTCAAATTTCAAGCTTTTACGCTTTAGAAGTGTAACGGATGTGCTATTTTTATGCCTTTTTTACGGAGAAATAGCACAAATTGTAAATTTGATACTTGAGAGGAGCTAATAATGAAAAAAGTTACAAGAAAAATACAATCCTACAATGGTGTAGCTGTACGAAGAAATGTATATTTGCCTGGTTTGTTAAATCTCAATATAGTACGCTTATTGAATAAAGCTAAGCTGATTGGGCGTTTTGGTTTACCTCAAATTCAATGTGATACTCTTGTGTATCCAGATTTCTTAGCAGTATATAAAGAGAGAGGCTTGTATACTAGAACGAGAATGACAGGAGTTTGTTTTTATTCTTTTGACAAGGAATTTGATGGTGAAAACGGTTTATTTAATGCTATTTTCTATAATAATGAGAAAAGACTAGCTTATTTTAAAGAAAGATTCAAAGACGTTAAGTTTTTGGTGACACCTGATTATTCGGTATTTGGAGACATTCCGTTTATAGAAAATCTGTATAGGATATTTCGTGCAAGAATTGTGGCTTTATGGTTTATTTTAGAGCTAAAAGCGGTTGTGATTCCTAATATATCTTATGGGGAGGCAGCTGATTTTCCAGTCTATTTTACTGGGTTAGAAAATTGTAGTGTAGTTGCTTTTAATACTAAAGGGCACATGAAATACAATCGAGAAAGAAATCTATTAAAATCTGCTGTTAAGTATGCGGTTGATAATTTGCCTTTGAAAACCATTTTGGTGTATTCTGTTTGTGGTAAAGATGAAACATGTTTAGAAATCTTTAATTATGCTATAGAAAATGGGATTCAAGTTAGAATTGTCAATAATACTCTACGTGAAAGAAACCTTTTGAGGAGGGGAGCATAGTGGGCTGTGGATCAAGTAGTGGACTAACTTCTGGTAAACAAGTAACTTTTGAACAAGAAATGCTGGGGATACAGGCATCTAATAATGAAGCAAAGATAATGGAAGACTATATAAAAAATATTTTACCTTCTACATCTCCACTAGTAATACCAAGTAGTGCTAAGATTACAATTCAAGATAAAGATTCGTACATCCAAGTGAAGTATCAATGGACGCGTATTGAATATAAGTATCTTAGCC
>ERZ780045.148-NODE-148-length-14748-cov-3.77656_pt1 | contig 14748 bp, 10 predicted proteins | sample MGYA00511924_ERZ780045 | MGnify/ENA primary metagenome ERZ780045 (study PRJEB29588, sample SAMEA2154082) | human gut metagenome | biome: human gut; feature: human-associated habitat; material: faeces | place: Denmark | collected 2008/2010 ... | reverse complement strand
GAAAGAAAAAAACCGACGGTCGTCTATAGCCTCATTAATTGCCGCTTCCAACGACCGTATTTGCTCTATTTTGTCCGGCTTCTTCATGCAGTCCTCATAATGGGGCATGTCGTGGGGAAGTCTGAAAAAGTCAATAAAGGTAGTTACGATATAATCGCTTTTTTCGGACATCAGAAGAGGCTTAATCGTGTTTGCCAGATGTGAGTAACTCACCATTCCTCCCCGTCCTGTCCTGCTTGTCCGAATCAAGACAGGCGTAACGCTCAATATATCAAATTCTTGCAAATAGGGAGAAATGACCGAGTTGACAAACTCTTGCTCCGTCTGCCCTTCGACGACAATATACACACGTTTCATAACTGCCCTCCTATCATGTTTTTCTCCCACAAATCACTGAGAGACAATTCGTAATCGTCCATCCATTTTTCCAGCTCTTCCCGTTCCAGATGACGAAAAACCGATTGGTTGTCTGCCCTGTCCACTACAATGATATCTTCCACCTCAAAGCAATTGACCAGATTGGTGGATTGAGTAGACAAAATAATCTGGCTTTTGAGCGAAGCCTGCTTGACTAGTTGGGACAGTTTATTGATAGCGGCCGGATGCAAACCCAATTCAGGTTCATCAATAATTATCACTTCCGGCATCTTGGACTGCAACAGTAAGGTTGTAAGGGCTATAAAACGCAAAGTACCGTCCGAAAAGCTATAACCATCGAGGTACATATCTGTATCCCTCTCCTCCCATTCCAGACGAATTCTTTCCTTGTTGTTGGCATCCGGACGGAGCTTGAAGCCCTTGAAATAAGGAGCAATGGAACGTATCACACCCTCTATCAAGCGGAATGTCTTTTCATCGTTCAGCATCAATGAATACAGATATGCGGCAAGGTTGGAGCCGTTATCACGCAAATATTCGTTGTCGTTAATCGGGCAATCTCCACGCATGGGAGAAGTGGCACTGGTATCGTGAAAATGATAGACTGTAAAGCTACCTAAATACTTTCTCAAGTACGCAGCCCTCCATCTTTTATTATCCTTCAAAGAGGATTCTTCTACGGCAGAATCCCAAATCGTTCTGTTCCACTGTGAGTAATCCTTTTCTGGCTTATGACAGTTATTAAAAAAATCTCCCGTTTTTTCAATATAGCCTTTGTTCGATTGCGATGGTTTAATCTCAAAGAAAAAAGCATTTGTATTGTCAAAATCAATCAATCCCTGGATAGACGGCGATACTTTTCTTCCCTGACGCAGCAAGTTATCAATCCCCCCTTTAGACAAGGTATAACTGCCAAAGCGTTGCTCATATATTGCCTTGGTCAATTCAAAGAATGAAATGAAATTACTTTTTCCAGCTCCGTTTGAACCGATTAACACATTCAGCCGATTCAAAGGCAACGACAAGTCTTTAATGGACTTGTAATTCTCAATCAAAACCTGCTCTATCATATTCTATCTTAAATTCCGCTTTACCATAAACAAGCACTTTCTCTACCGGTCTTCTGTATATTTCCAGTTAAGGCTGTACCTGCGCATACGCTTCTATCCTTCATCCTGATTCAGATAGTTACGTAATATGCAAAATTAGAAAACTTTCTCAAAAGCCTTACAACAATCACCCTTTTTATTGAAAACGTACAACCAAATTCAGTACACCTCCAAAACAACGTTTTATTATTCGTCCCTAGGAGTAACATACATCCTGTCGACTACGATGCTTTCCGTCAGGTAAGCCATGTCCGACCATTGTATCCGGTAGCATCTGGAGACCTCATCAAACTATGAATCGTCTTGCCTAACTTCTCACTCTACAACTGATGACGCTGCCAGTTCATGAACTTGTCGTAATTTACTCCATAATCCGTACAGAACTCCCGAAGATCCTTAGAATGCATGAAAAGGATAATATACCATGCTTTCCGATAATCGAACTATTCGAAAAAATTGGATAGTTCGATTATCGGAAAGCATTCTTCCAACCTTGTGACTATTTCGTCACAAGGTTATATAAACTCTGATAATCTTTTGCTACTCCATAAACCACTTTACTGTCACTTATCGCTGCAAAATGGCGGCGTGCACATTCTATCTTTGCATCCTCAGAACCTCTAAGTTGTGATTCCTGCCAATCATTACCTTTAGTTTCAGCAATGAAATATATATGCTTCACAGTGCCTTCCTTAAATGCAACAGCCCAGTCCGGATTATAGTGTCCCATAGGTGTATTGATATAGAATCCACGTGGCAGTTTGGTATATACTTCCACTGCATCCTCTTTTTCCAATGCTTCTGCAAAATTTTTCTCAATACCCAGACTATCGACAACTACAATATCATATAGAGATTTAGCACTTTCCAATGCATTAATCCCTAGTTTACCTCTAATGGTACTTTCTGTGAAAATATCCATATCATAAGTGTTCGTACTACGCTCGTATGCTATTTTCTGGATAACAGCTATAGCTTTGGCATCATTAATGATATTTGCAGTCTTTATAATGAATTCTTCCGGATTCATCTTAAACTGAGCAAAAGTTGCTGGTTTTATGCCCTTTAATATTTCCACTATGGTTTTTCGTGTTAATCCGGTTGCATTTACCAAATCACCTACCAAATCATAGCGAACACTATTACCAACAGCTTCCGAAACACGGATTGTGCGTGTCTTTCCTGCCGTCATGGCTACTCCAGCCTGTAAAGACTCCTTGTCGCGGATATTTTCTAATGAACCACCCTCTATTACAATTCGTATTTCTGTAACACTCAGATGTTTGTCAATACTTTCTATGGCCTTCTTTATCAATTCATCTGTACTGAAATCCACTTTATAGTAAGTCTTCACATTGATACGTTTCCAGACTTCTGTGAACTTTTCTTTGAACAAATCTTCTCTAAATGTGGCAACTTTTGGCTTACGTGCATTGTCCGGTTTCATGCTATCCGGGTTAAAGATGGTATCAAGCCTGCCAAGTATTCCGGCTTTAATTGGATTCAGTTCTTCTCCCAAATCAATAGTTCCGGATTTCTTGTCATTGAAATACTTCTCTGTAAGTTTGCCTTTCTTCACATAGCCATTACTGATAAGCTCCTCATGAATTTCACACGCCAATTCACGATTGATTTTTATCTCTTTACCGTCTGAAGATACCATTACAATGTCTTCAAACAAATGCGCCGTTACTTGAACAGGCCTGTCTGCCACATCTTCAGCGAGCTCACTCTGAAGCTGCTTACTGAAATGCTCATAGCTTTCGCTGGCTATCACCGTCAGAATATTAACATCGAACACACCATCACCCAACACATCCTGATCCTGGCGCTCACCATTCTTATTTACGCAAAGACGCATACCACGGCCAACTTCCTGACGCTTCTTTATTTCGCTGCCGGTATCTTTCAACGTACAAATCTGGAATACATTCGGGTTATCCCAACCTTCTTTCAGGGCAGAGTGAGAGAATATAAAGCGTACCGGTTCCTCAAAACTCAACAGCCGCTCCTTATTCTTCATAATCAAATCGTATGCACGTATTTCATTATCTCCCTCTTTTTCTTTTGAATCAACGGCTATCCCCTTCTTATCCTGAGAAAAATATCCTTGGTGTACTTTTGCTGCTGAGAACTTATTCAGATATCTTACATATTCTTCATCAGAGAAACGCGGCTGCATTTCCTCAATTACATTTTTGTATTCTTCTTCGAACATATCAGCGAATTTACCGTTACTTGTACCGTCTTTGTCATAAATACGATAGCTATTTACATGGTCAATAAAGAAGAGTGAAAGCACTTTAATTCCTTTATGGAACAATTCTCTTTCTCTCTCAAGATGAGTGCGAATAGTTTCACGTATCTGAATCCTGCGAAGCACATCCTCATTTACTTTTCCAATAGCATCACCCTCATAAAGAGTTATGCCATTCAGGAAACGGACAGAACCATCTATTCCATCAATGCGTTCAACAATAAAGTGATTATCATATTCAGCCAGTTCACCGCTTTGCTCATAAAGATTAAATCCTTCACCCACCAATCTCGTTGCTTGCTTGAAACCATTGGCTGTTTTTACATCAAACGAAATACGGGCTTGCGGATTACCTTTTCCTATTACAATTTCATCCAGATAGACAAAACCTTTTGTAGCCGTTGAGCCTTTTTGTGAGATACCTTTTACTTCAATCTTCTTCACCAACTTACGGTTGTAGGCATCCATCGCATCCAGCCTATACACCATATTGTACACATCGTCTTTCCTATGGGTTGCACTATACAGTAAAGTGAACAAAGGATGAAACTTCGCAATTCCTTTTCTTGTAGCGTTTGTCTTATTTGCACCAAGAACACTTTGCGGCTCGTCAATAATCATAATCGGATTTGTCTGAGCCAATATATCAATAGGTCTTCGGCTACCAAACTCATCACGTCTGGAGAATATAATACGTGCAGCAGCATCACCACTGCGTCCTTCCAGATTCTTGTCTTCGTTCATGGAACTGTTGAATGCCTGCGTATTGATAATCATCACATGCAATCCGCTATCACTTGCAAAACTATCTATTTTGGAAAGCTGTTTGGAGTTATAGACAAAGAACTGGATACGCTTACCGTATTCTGTGGCAAAGTGCTCCTGCATGGTCTCAAAACTTTTCTGCACACCTTCACGAATAGCAATGCTGGGTACTACTATGATAAACTTATTCCAGCCATACAACTTGTTCAGCTCATACATCGTCTTGATGTATGTATAAGTCTTACCGGTACCGGTCTCCATTTCAATGGTGAACATCGGGTTTGAAATATCACCTTGCAAATATTCAACAGGTTTAAGTCCCCAGTTCATCTGAATTTGTCTCAGATTCTCCGTAATTGACTCTCGGTCGAGCATCAACTTCTGATTGCCAAAACCCGTCAAATCAAACACTCCTTTATTCTTACCCTGGTCTATCAGAAAATCGGCACTATCACAATATTGCTGACCGGTAAATATATCTGTCACACTTTTGGCTGCATCAGCCTGAAAGCGTTGGTGCTTATATTTCAGTTTCATTCTGATTCTTCTTTTTTTTCAAGTTGTCCAACATACGGATAGCATCAAGATAATCTTGTTCTACGTCACTGATGGTTCGTTGTTTATATTTACGGTATTCGTTCGTAGCATGTTCCATTACCTCTGTATGCGACACTTTACCGGAATCTTGCAATAACTGTTCTCCCGACATAGTCAGGATTCTGTCAAGATAGTTTGCCCAGTCACTCATTGTCATGGGTTGTTCACGCTCTGCCTGACGCTCCGCAAAGTCCAGATATCCGGAAACCAGTTGTCCCATTGCGCGAAGTTCTTTTTCATCCAGATAATTCTTGGCCGTCTTTGCTTCTGCCAATGTAGGCTGAGTACCCTTAAACGTCAGCAAACCCATAAAATCCTTTTCGGCATCGGCACGCTCTACAATCAGTTCAGCAGCCGTATGTCCGTGAACCGCATAATGAATTTTATTCTGTACTTTTTTAAAGAACTCCTGGCTTACAGAAGCACGAGAATCATAATCTATACTTGTAGCATATATTTCCAACACCTGACGGTAGAACACCTTTTCTGTGGCACGGATATCACGTATGCGTTCCAGCAATTCCTTCCAATAACCACCGCCACCCAACTTTTTCAACCGCTCATCGTCCAGTGTAAAGCCTTTTATCATGTATTCTTTCAGCCTTTGTGTCGCCCATTGCCGAAAGCGAGTGGCTATTACAGACTTGATACGATAACCAAGTGCTATAATCATATCCAGATTATAGTATGTAGTATTATATGATTTCCCATCTGAAGCAGTTGTTCGGAATTTCCGAACAACTGAATTTTCCTCCAATTCTCCTTCTTCAAAAATATGTTTGATGTGTTCACTCACATTCGACTTGCTCGTCTGATACAGTTCACACATCTGTGCCTGAGTAAGCCAAAGTGTTTCATCCTCCAGTCTGACATCAATCCTGGTCTGACCGTCAATAGAGGTATAAATAATCATCTTATTTTCTTCCATACCTCAACACTTTATATAACCTTGATATTTTTTATGGCTTCTTCCTCACTCCAGTCCAATAACTGTTTCAGGGTTTCGAACACATTGATTTTTGCATCGTCACGGGCAAAGCAACTGTCACAGAACAATACACGGAGCGGTTGTTTGTCAGCCATAGCTTTTACAATATTTTCCGTAATATCATCTGCAAAGCAAGCGACCAAGTCACCATCATTAACCGAATAAATCATCTTTCCATCCACCTCTTCACTGGTCATAGGTAAAGAGAGCTGTACACCCCAACTAAGCATAGCCCCAAACAAAAGGTCAAGGTCTGTACGGTCACTCTTTACGTTATTAAGGAAAAAGTCAAGCTGCGACTGGTCGTATTCTTCCGGAGCTTTCTTTACTTCTTCAAAATTGCTATCTGCCAAACGGAAAACACGGAAACCAGTATCAAGTTTTTGGGTTGTCAATGGAGATTCCTCTTTGATTTTCTTTCCAGCTCGACGGATACGTTCTTTGGCTATTTCTGGAATTGTGTCATAGCCTGCTTTACGTGCTTCGCTATCTTCAGGTGTTTCCTCTGGAAGTTGAACCATTATATATTTACGATTGCCGCAATCCTCTGCATTTAGCTGCATTACGGCATGAGCAGTAGTAGCACTACCAGAAAAAAAATCTAATATCAATGAATCCTTATTACTATACAAAGATATACAACGCTGAATTAAAGTAACAGGCTTCGGATAATCAAAATACTTTTTTCCATCAAACAGTTTTGCCAATTTCTGGGTTGCTCCTTGTGAATGATCTACTTCAGTATGCTTCCAGATAGTCATTGGAGTAACACCAGTTTTTCGTAATTCTGAAAGAAAACGTTTTATTCTAGGAACGCCATTGCCATCTGGACCAAACCAAATACGATTATCTTGGAGTCTCTCTCGGAAAGCTTTCCGAGAGAGCCTCCAGCTGCGCCCAGCTGGAGGCTCTACTTCACGCCCCGAAGGGGTCGTAATTGTATATACATTCTCTTGAATTGCAGGTCCAACAGATATATCACTTGAAGACCATACCCCTCTTGGATCATTATCCGGATTAGAATAACGATCATTTGCTTCTTCACTTCTTTTTATTCCATTACATACCGCATTCTCTCCATTTTTTGCATAGACTAAAATATAATCATGCGAAGGAGAAAAATGCTTCATCAAATTAATAGGCGAAAAGGCTCTTTCCCATATTACTTGTGCAAGAAAATTTGTACTTCCATATATTTCATCACAAATATTCTTTAGATTTTTCTGTTCATTATCATCTATTGAAATAAAAATCACTCCATCCTCAGTCAACAAAGAACGAGCTACCATTAAACGAGAATACATCATCGAACACCAATCTGAGTGAAAACGACCATTGGTTTCTGTATTCTTTCTGTAACGATTTCCTAGTTCATCTATATTTCCAGCAAATAAATCATAATCATCCTGTGAAGCTGCAAAATCATCATCATACACAAAATCATTACCTGTATTATAAGGAGGGTCAATATAAATCATCTTTACTTTACCCATATATGACTTTTGAAGTAACTTCAATACCTCCAAATTATCACCTTCAATATACAGATTTTGTGTGTTATCCCAATCCACGCTATCCTCTACCACCGGACGTAAAGTCTTTGTGGTAGGACGAGCAGCTTCCCGGCGAGCTTCTTGTTTTCCCGGCCAGGTAAACTGATACATTTCATCCGCATCTTCCACTGCATTATCGCCAAGCAATTGACGCAAAGTCTTGAAATTTACCACATGACGTAACTCACCGGTTTTATCATCCTTTACTTCCGTAAAACAGGATGGTGCTATCTGATAGAGAGCTTCCAAATTCAGTTGTGTTCCATCAACCGAGTTCAATTCTAATTTATTGGGTTTCATGATTATATTTTGTTCTTATTTCGTTTTTGTTATATATTTCTGATTAGGAGAATTCTTACTCTCTGAAGATGTCATTTCAAGCAGTTCACCAAGTATCGGGTCGATATAAACACGCTTCATCCTGTTCCTATCAGCATATCCTAAATAATCGGCTATTTCCTGCAATGTACGTGCTTCACGGCAGAAAGCAATTAAGGCATCGCGTATTTCCTTTTTTTTCTGCTCTCTTGATTTTACACCTTGAGTTTTACTCCTTGAGTTTTTTACTCCTTGAGTTTTACTCCTTGAGTTTTTTACTCCTTGACTATAATCTGAATTAATGGAGTAAGAAGTCCATCGTCCCCTATTGTTGGACAAGAGCATACCTTTGTCAACCAATGCATAAAGAATTCTTCCTGCCTCCAAAGGATTTTTACCTAATAATTGCTGTATGCGATAATTGGATATATTATCTTCGGTTATAGCTGTAGCTAAAACTAATTGACATTCTTTATCAAGCCTGTTGTATTCACTACCATAAATCTCATTCAACGCTTGATGACATTCCTCCGGAATAAGAGATACCATAGAAAGGGTTAATTCAACAAGATGTAAGTCAGTCCGCTCTACTAAAAACGGCTTACGCCAATTTTCCTTCTTCCATGCGTTCAGGATTGTAGGAAACCCAGAACCGATATTGTCGCCAAAACCAATCATTCGCAACATTGATTGCATATTTGGATTTCTTGCCTTTGAATTACCTCCGGCATAAATATCCATAACGGGTATTTTAAGTGTGCCTGGATTTGAAAAGACAAAACAGTCATCATGTTTCTCCACTCTGAGTACACCGGTCACCATATAATCTGCATGAATAACAAGATTGGTCAATGCCTCACGAATAGCTTTATGTACAGCAGTATCGTCTATTCGTTCCATTCCCTCCAATCTGAAAGGACGTTTTATATCACTTACCAACTTGGATTGTACACGCATAAAGAAATTATACAGATTATTCTCCCAACGCCCGTCGTATGTCAAACGGTCGCTCCATCGGCTATCCGGTTGCAAATTTGTCATATCAAGATAATCCATGCGGATATTATCAAATCTTTCTCGGATAGGAAGCCCCTTTCCAAACATAAGCAAACCGGCTAAAGTCAAGCCTTCTCTGCGTGTATTCCTATCAACTATATACCCTCCCATATTCAAGAGAAATTCCCTATCAGAATAATCATTCCACACATGGTCTGGATTTGCTGTACGAAAACGATTTCTATAGGCAGCAAGAGTAGGCGCATCAATATCATCCATCGTATAATTTTCCATCAATACAGAATCATTACCGCTATCGTTTGCATCACGAATCATAGCTTTAACATCGTCTTCCGTACAATGGTAATCACCTTCATAGTTCCGTTTGAAAGACCCGTTCATAATATTGCCGTTGATATAAATAGGACGTTGCCTATAATCTGCCTGCGGCACATGAATACATAATAAGTCATAACCTTGGTATTGTATTATTTCAACATCGGCATCGGTCAGAATATTACGGTTTACTTTATTGCTATTTAAGGTATCAAAGAACTCCTTCCTCATTTTCTGCGGATTGGCAACTCCTGTAATTTCAAATCTTTTATCTGAGCTGGTTTCATCCATATATTCCTTTACCCCAAGCATAATGGTTCCACCTATCGTATTGGCAAATGAAGAATATGTTTCCCATACTGATTTAGGTATCTGTCCTTCAGCTTTTTTACACTCAAAAGTAATCCGTTCTCCGAGTTGTAATAATATATTTATATCATTAGCATTCATTATATCTATCATTTATGTCCGATTAATCGCAAATGTAATTCATTTAAAAATCTTCTTAATGATTTAACCTCGGCATTCAATTCTATTTGTCTAGTAAATTGTTTTTCAGCTTTTATCTTTTTTTGAAGAGAAACAATCTGTTTCTGAACACTTTCTATTTGCTTACGCAAATCAACCTGTTCTTTATATTCTTCTCTTGTAGATGCAGATAATCCTGATATTTGGCTGAGCAAGCCGTTGTAAACGGCATCCATAGACTGCCCTTGAATGTTCAGCGTATCAGCATCAATTCGTATATCCCGTTGAATTTCACTAACTCCACACTTCCATTTCTGTTCTCCATGAACAACCGACATTTCTTTATGATGCATTAGTAAATCAAACTTTCCACCGTGCTCAATTATGAAAACCGTATGTCGGGGCAGCAATTCATCCATTGCACAGAAAGGCTTAATGCTATACTCATTTTCTTTCATCCTGCAATAGAACACATCAATCTCATGCACATATTCACCATCTTCTACATTGAGTGTCGCAGGTGCAAGTTTATATAGCCAAACAATACTTTCAAACTCCCGTGTCAGAAATTCACGCAAAGAAGAATCGTCGCTTCTTCCATAAAACGCATTCTTAGGCACTGGTTTATTGACTATTGTTGTAGATGGGAAATTCAGTATATTATCCATAATCTACTTAATCACCAAAAAACAAATCAATTCAAAATCATCCAGTCCTTTAATGTTATAGGTCAAAGCACTTGTTTCACCTACAGAGAAAAGGCTGTCTATATCACTCTCTTCTTTCACCGTGATAATACTCTCTATGGCCGATTGCAACAGGTCGCTGTAATGACGCATATTCTTTCCATCACGTGTTTCCTTGTTGAACTGCTTGCAAAGTACCTTATCCGGCTCTGTCTTGTCTTTGCAGGCATAACGCATCTTGTCAAGCAGTTTTTTAGGTGACAGATGGTCGCAGATAACGGTTCCTGTATGCGAAAGATAAACCATATAAAACGGATGCAACAGATTGGAACGGTCGATGTTCACACCGTTATTCTTGTTCTTCAACACATACATCACGCCCGGTTCTACCAGTTCGGAAGCACTGACCACCGCACTCATCCCAAACGGTGTCAAATCCATATTGGGATGCTCTTTCAGATTAGCCAATAAATCCAGACGAAATTCATTCAACCCCAAATCCATGATATTGACACCAGTATCCATATCCTCAATATCTACCACTTCATTCTGCAACTTCTTCAACTGATTACGGCGGTACTCCAAATCGCCTTTTTCATTAGCTGACAATAAATTATCATCACCTGTACTGGTAATGACTGTTGCCTTCATTCTACTTTCCACACGACCTTTCAGCTTGATGTAATCATCCAGTTCCATGTCCGGCCAATAATTCACCAGCTGAATCACATCGTTCTTGCTTCCGATACGGTCTATACGGCCAAAACGCTGAATGATGCGTACCGGATTCCAGTGTATGTCGTAGTTGATCAGATAATCACAGTCCTGCAAGTTCTGTCCTTCACTGATACAATCGGTAGCAATCAGTACATCTATTTCTCTTGTATCATTCGGATGAATGGCATCCCGGTCTTTTGACAAAGGCGAGAAGTAGGTCAATATGTCATTGAATGTACATTTCAGTTTCGGCAACGTACATTTCCCTTCCGTACTGCCGGTTATCAGAGCTGTATGCAGTCCGCAATCGTTCAAAATCCTGCCGGAAAGTTGTTCATACAGATAATTGGCTGTATCAGCAAATGCTGTAAATATCAGCACTTTCTTATTGCTACCATTGATTGGATGTTCAAACTTGTTTTTCAAGTCTGCTACCAGCTGTTGCAGTTTCGTATCATGTTCCGGCGTAATATCCTTTAGCATAAGGATGAGCAGTTCCAGTACTTCCAAATCAGCTTTCAAATCACGCCGCCAACTCACATAATCCATGTCCCGAAGATTGATTTTTGATTTACGACCTACAAACGGATCATTTTCATTATCTTCAGTATCAAAATCCTCTGAAAAATCAGTTACATCTACTGTTCCTGCACCGCTTTCCTGGAATTTATCAATAGCAGTAATAGAATCATTTATAAAATCACGAATTCTTGTCAAAGTCAGACGGAAAGAATTCACACTACTTTCCAGGCGCTTCAACAAGTTGATAGCCATCAACTTCCGAATACCTTTTTCACGGCCATCTACAGTGAGTCCCTCACCTTCATAATCTATTCCATAATTGCCTTTTTCACTCTCAAAAATAAACAGAGAAGGTGTATATATGGAAAGATTCAATCTGTTAAGCATTTCTGCTATATCCGCGAAAGTAATAGCATCGTTCAAATCTGTAAGCTTAGGTCTGCGTGATACAGGTGACAAACGTTCAGGAAATTTGCCCACATCATTCGTATTGTAATACTTGATGATATGGCTTCGACTTCTGGCTATGGTAACTGCATCAAGCAACTGGAAGAAATCATAACTTAATGAATCTACCAGCTTCTCTGTGGTTCTCTTTTCCGGAGGCAATTTAGCCCATTTAGAATAAACAGTCTGCGCATCTCTGAAAATGCTATCTATGTTCTTCCCTGTATCGAGCAAATCGTTTATATTCTCGGCCTTTCCCTCATACGCAAGTTGCAGCTGATTTTTCAAATCACTGAAACGGTTATTTACCGGTGTAGCGGAAAGCATAAGCACTTTAGTCTTTACACCACTGCGTATGACTTTATTCATCAGCCGGGCATAACGGTTTTCCTTGAAATCATCATCTTCATCCTCATTGTCAAACCGACCGCCATTGCGGAAATTATGGCTTTCATCTATTACAATCAAATCATAATTCCCCCAGTTCACCCGTTCCAAATCAAGTCCGTTACTCAAACCTTTATCCCTTGACAGGTCAGAATGAAACAAAATGTCATAACGCAAACGGTCAGCCAATACCGGATTGTTCTTATAGTTGGAACGGAATGTCTGCCAGTTGTCGTTCAACTTTTTGGGACAAAGAACCAATACATTTCTGTTTCGGTTTTCGTAATACTTGATAACCGAAAGAGCCGTAAATGTTTTTCCCAATCCCACACTATCAGCAAGAATACACCCGTTGTACTTTTCCAGTTTGTTTATAATTGCCAATGATGCATCACGCTGGAAATTATATAGTTTATTCCATATAACACTACTTTTGAATCCCGTAGCTTCATTAGGCAATACATCCTCACTGATGTCTTCTAAAAACTCATTGAAGATATTGTATAACGTAATAAAATAGATAAAAGCCGGAGCATTCTCCTTATAAACGGTTTCGATATTTTCTATGACATTATCTGTCACATCCTGAAATTTCTCTTTGTCTTTCCATAATTCCGCAAAATTCTTCAGAAACATATCTGTAGAACTATGCCCAGGCATACCTACAACCATCGGACAGATATTGTTCCCTCTATCAAGCCCAAGTTCGGTAGTAGTAAACTCATTGAAAGGCATATAAGTATAGGTTTCTTCTCCTTCCTTTATATTGAGGAAGGTATTCATGGAGCCGTGAGTTATATTTGTCTTGAACCGTGCTTTTCTGCGAATCCAGTCTGCACATTCTCTCGCAATAGCCCGCTGTGTAAGCTGGTTTCGAAGCCTTATTTCAAAATCCGATCCGAAAAGACTCCTTTCCCGATTTAATTTGGGTATATAGAATTCTCTTTTTTGCTTTTCAGACTTATCCGTATAGAATGTCGGTGAAGTAAAAATAAAGTTTACGCAGTCCACCTTTTCCAATTCTTCTTTCAATGCTTCGTATGCATAGATAGAAAAACTGGCTGCCGCTATAGAGATTTGGCTATTACCCGAAGACAATACCTGCTTCAAATCATCTATAACACGTTCTGTTATATTATTGAATTGCTTCGGTGTTCTCATAAATATCCTCGTTCTTATTAATTAAATCTCGAACTTCCACACCTAACAAAAAAGCAATCTTAGTCAGAGTCTGTAAATCTGGCTGTGAAGTATTCGTACACCATTTAGATACTGTTGCAGGATCTTTCTTCAACTCAGAAGCCAACCACTTACTGGTTTTCTTTTTCTCTACTAAAACAACTTTTAATCTATTAATATCGGCCATCGTACTCTCAATTTCTTTGCGTTACACGCAAAGATAATAATAATGCATAAAGTTCAAAAATGAATTAGATTATATTCGGCTAATTTGGTCATGTAAAGCCCAAAAGTCTGCCAACCTCACTTAATCCAGAAAACGCAAGTACCCCCAAAACAAAACGCCTTTGCGTTTCAAACCAAACGCAAGTACGTTTTAAGTAAAACGCAAGGGCGTTTCATCTTAAACGTAAGGGCGTTTTAGTCCAAACACAAAGGCGTTTTTCAGAGGATTTTTATACATCTGAAAATCAACTAATTACATTTCTTAAATTTTACGGATAACCCAGTATCCTCCCACTACCTGCAAGAGCATTCCGGGAATACCGATGCGGAAATCCTGCAAGGCGGTGAACAAGCTGCCGGAAAGTGCCCACTCACCCAGCGTACCAGCCAGCTGATAGAACAGCACCACGGCCAGCAGCAACGGCAAGGTGACTTTCTGAAAGCGGGCTGCCACCAGACCGGCACCTACAGCCAACCGCACGGATTTCAGCCGGGGGCGGGCACGCCGAACCACCATGAGTTGAGCAGCGGTGAGAGTACGGCCGTCAGCAGTCCGGCCTTCCAGCCGTATTTATAGGCTCCTACCAGTGTGAAGAAATAAATGGGCAGCCAGGTGACTCCTCCCTGCGGCACCAGATGGAAAAGCTGGGGCAGGACAATGTTTCCGGCCACAAACAGCAGGGCGGTGACGTAGGTCTTCACGCGACTGTATCCCAATGTGTAAAGTTTTACGGTTGTTTCCATGTGTATTCGTTATTTTTCTGAGATTGTTTTTTCTTTTTCTCCGGCTTCCCTCATGCGGCGTACAAAGACTTCAATC
>ERZ780045.141-NODE-141-length-15452-cov-4.18679_pt1 | contig 15452 bp, 9 predicted proteins | sample MGYA00511924_ERZ780045 | MGnify/ENA primary metagenome ERZ780045 (study PRJEB29588, sample SAMEA2154082) | human gut metagenome | biome: human gut; feature: human-associated habitat; material: faeces | place: Denmark | collected 2008/2010 ... | reverse complement strand
ACGCGGTGTACACCAGATTCATATTTCAGTGTACCGTATACTTTTTCACCTGTTACCGAACAGATAATTTCTTTAAAGCCACCCGCAGCTCCTTCGTTGGCGCTGGATACTTCCAGTTTCCATCCTTTTGATTCGCAGTATTTGGAATACATACGGAACAAATCGCCTGCAAAGATAGCAGCTTCATCACCTCCCGTACCACCACGGATTTCCAGAATGGCATTTCGGTCATCTTGCGGGTCTGCCGGTACTAACAATAATTTTATTTCTTCTTCCAGTTCCGGAATACGAGCTTCACAGGAGGCCGCTTCTTCACGAGCCATTTCTTTCATCTCCGGATCGTTCTCGCTCATCATCATTTTGGCTTCTTCCAAGCCGTTGATGCATTGAAGATACTCCTTGCGGGCAGCCATCAGGTCGCCCAGCTCTTTGTATTCTTTGGTCAGTTTGACGTATCGTTTCTGGTCAGCTATCACGTTTGGGTCTGTAATTAGTGTGGACACTTCTTCAAAGCGTGATACCAAGCCTTCTAATTTTTCTAATAATGTATTGTTTTCTGCCATTCAAGTGGAATGCTTATACTGTTGGGTTATTGAAAGGGTAGTTATTTACCATAATCTACCATAGGCTATCCAAGTAAAGAAAATGAAGATTATGAGTCCGAGCAAGATAAGAGGTAGATATCTTTGGGTTTTCCATTGAAAATCTTTAATGCCAAAGTATTTTCCCAAAACATATGAAGAGACAAATCCTGGTATCCCGAAACTTATTGTTTTAAGAATAGGGGAGTCAAATTTCATACTAAGATAGGTAAGGATATAGTATAAAATAAGTAGGCCGATTCCTATAAGACATCCCTTCTTTTCTTGTGGCTTCATAAATATAATGGGGCAGGTTGGATAATGAATTCCCTGCGCCCATCTATGTTCGGTCATTAATATTTGAATTCTCCAAATTCAGAACGGATAATCAGTTCCTTGTGGTCACTTTCTTCGATGCGTCCGATAATCTGTGCGTCGATATTGAACGACTTGCTGATTTCAATTACTTGTTCTGCATGTTCCGGTGACAAGTAAACTTCCAGACGGTGTCCCATGTTGAATACTTTGTACATTTCGTCCCAGTCAGTGCCACTCTGTTCCTTGATGGTGCGGAACAAAGGAGGAACAGGGAAGAGGTTGTCTTTGATGACACGGCAATTGTCGTCTACGAAGTGCAGCACTTTTGTCTGTGCACCACCTGAGCAGTGAACCATACCATGGATTGCCGGACGCAAGGCATCCAGCAATTTCTTAACCACCGGGGCATAAGTGCGTGTCGGAGAAAGAACCAGCTTACCGGCATCCAATGGAGAGCCTTCTACGGCATCCGTCAGTTTCAGTTTACCGCTATAGACCAATTCTTCTGGTACAGCCTTGTCGTAGCTTTCCGGATATTTTTCAGCCAGGTATTTGCTGAATACATCATGACGGGCACTGGTCAGACCGTTGCTTCCCATGCCACCGTTGTATTCTTTTTCATAAGTAGCTTGACCATAAGAAGCCAGGCCGACAATAACGTCACCCGGACGGATATTGGCATTGTCGATGACATCGGCACGTTTCATACGGCAAGTTACCGTACTGTCTACAATAATCGTACGAACCAGGTCGCCTACATCGGCAGTTTCTCCACCTGTAGCATATACGCCGACACCCATTTCGCGAAGTTCAGCCAGTAACTCATCTGTTCCGTTGATGATGGCAGAAATCACTTCTCCTGGTACAAGCAGCTTGTTACGGCCGATGGTAGAAGATACTAAGATGTTATCTACCGCTCCTACGCACAACAAGTCATCGATGTTCATAATCAATGCATCCTGTGCGATACCTTTCCATACAGACAAATCACCGGTTTCTTTCCAGTACAAATAAGCCAGTGAAGATTTTGTTCCGGCTCCGTCGGCATGCATGATGTTGCAGTACTCCGGGGCACCTCCTAAAATATCAGGAATGATTTTACAGAATGCTTTTGGGAAAATACCTTTGTCAATGTTCTTGATAGCGTTATGTACATCTTCTTTAGATGCAGATACGCCGCGCTGCATGTATCGTTGATTGCTCATGAGTATAGTAAGTTTGTTTGTTTCAATTGAATGTGCAAATTTAGTGATTATTCCTTTTATTACCATGCGTTTCGGGATAAAATCAGTACACCGTCACTCCGGCAGGGGTAATTGTGCCGTCAGGAGCTAACAGGCTGAATCGGAAAAAGCCTTTTCCCGTTTTCAGAGGAATGTCTTTCTCCGGTTGGATTGTACGGAGAATCTCCATGCCTGTGGCGTCACTCACAATGAGCATATATCCGCTTGGGATAGCCGGAAAGCTTCCGTAATAAATCACAGGCTTGTCTTTAGTCGGTACGTTTAAAGCCAGTGGGATGCTTTCATATCCAAAACGGTTTACGGCTGTAACCGCCCAATAGACACCTCCCTTTGTGGACAAATCCGGCACAAAAGTGTATTGACAACTGTCCGTACGCGTAATAATCAGGTTTTGAGCCTTCTCTGTATCTACCGGATAAGTTGCGGATGCATAAATCCGGTAATAAACTCCTCCCAGCAAAGATGGGGATGCCTTCCAACTCATTTCGATATTGTTTCCTTTTAATACTAAAGAAGGAGAAGTCGGCTGAGAAGGAAGATTGCCTTTTGTCCATCGCATGGGAGGCACTACTGCCGGGTAGGCGTAAAAAAGGCTCGTCAGTTCGTCTAGTATTCCTTTGGTATTCTCCAGCATGAATTTGTTACGGAAATAAGCCTGTCCATCCAATCCTATTCTTCGGGAGAAGTAAATCTGGCGTATGATTTCATCTACTTTCCAGTTCTGTTCTTTAGGGTGAAGAAAATAGATTCCCAGTCCGGGTACGACCCAACGTTCATTCTTGTTTTCTTTCCAGTCGAGTGCAAAAGGGTAGAAGTGATTTCCCTGGAAATACATCATGGGGAAAAGCGCATCCTGAATACCATCATTCAGCCACTTTTGCGCATCCTGATATACTGTGCTGTATGCGTTCCATCCAAAGGATGAATAACGCCGTGTGTCGTTGAATTTCCCGATGGGGGAACTGCTGACTTTTACCCACGGCTTCAGTTGTTTTACTTCCGCGTAAATTCGTGCGACAATGCGGGTAATGTTATCCCGTCTCCATTGCTTGAGTTCTTGCTTTTTTCCATATTTTCGATAGGTATCTTTGTCCGGGAACTTTTCGCCTTGCTCCGGATAGCGGATATAATCCAAATGGATGCCGTCAATGTCATAGCGACTTGTGATTTCCCTGGCTATCCGGCTCAGGTAATCGGCTGTTCCTGGATTTCCAGGGTCAAGGTACCAGCTCCCGTTGAACTGCTTGCAAAGTGCCGGTTGTTTTTTTACTACACAGTTCTTTCCCAACAGCGTTACTTGGCGCTTGTTTCCGATAGGAATACACACCAGCCATGCATGAAGTTCCAGTCCTCGTTTGTGGCATTCTTCTATTGCAAATTGCAGTGGGTCATATCCGGGGTTCTTGCCGGTATGTCCTGTAAGACTTTCTGCAAAGGTCTCAATTGCAGAAGGGTAGATAACGTCTCCCCGAAGACGGGTTTGAAAAAGTACGGTATTGAAATTAGCAGCCTTTAAGGCATCAAGTTGCCGGATCAGCTCATTTTTCTGTGCTTCAATTCCATTGGCCGAATTCGCTTTCCGTGTAGGCCAGTCCATTCCTCCAAGAGTGGTCAGCCAGGTGGCGCGTATTTCCTCTTTAGGCTGAGCTTGTAAGGAAAGCAAGCTGCTTATAAATAGAAGACCGATTAATAGTATGCGCATATCTTTTAAATGTTTGTGCAAATATACATATAAATTACGGATATGTAGAGAAAGAAGATAATAAGCCGGAAGAAGAGGTGAAAGAATGAGGGCTTTGGAGTAAATTTTTCCTGAAAATAGTAGCGGTTTGTTTCTTTTTATTACTTTTGCGCGATAATAAAAGATAAATTGATAGATATGATAACGTTTACTCTCGCATTGGTATTATTGGTGGTGGGATATTGGGTTTATGGAAAGTACGTCAATTCCTTGTTTGCTCCTGATTCCACACGTAAAACGCCGGCTTTGACAATGGCCGATGGGGTGGATTTTATTCCTCTTCCTACATGGAAAATTTTTATGATTCAGTTTTTGAACATAGCCGGGCTCGGACCTATTTTCGGAGCGATAATGGGGGCGCAGTTTGGTACGGCTTCTTATTTGTGGATTGTGTTCGGTACGATTTTCGCCGGAGCCGTACACGATTTTTTGTCCGGAGCTTTATCGTTGCGTAACAATGGAGAAAGCCTTCCGGAAATTATCGGTCGTTATTTAGGAAGCCGGACTAAAAAAGTGGCCTGTGTGTTTACCGTCTTGCTGATGATTCTGGTTGGTGCGGTCTTTGTTTCAGGACCTGCAGAGCTGCTGGCCGGTATGACTCCTTCTGCGCTGGATGTGTATTTCTGGATGGTCGTGATTTTTTTGTATTACATTTTGGCGACTATGCTTCCTATTGATAAAATCATCGGACGCATTTATCCTTTATTTGCCTTTGCCTTGCTGTTTATGGCTGTAGGCATCCTTGTTATGCTGTATGTCAAAAGTCCGGCCTTGCCTGAAATGTGGGAGGGATTTGGCACAAAGTACGAGAAGAACCCGATTTTCCCAATGATGTTTATCTCCATTGCATGTGGAGCTATCAGCGGTTTTCATGCTACCCAGTCGCCTTTGATGGCGCGTTGCATTACAAATGAAAAGCACTGCCGTCCGATTTTCTATGGAGCGATGGTAACGGAAGGAATTGTGGCACTTATCTGGGCTGCAGCGGCAACTTATTTCTTTCAGGAGAACGGTATTGTGGATAAAGTGACTGGAGTAGCTTATTCTGGGGCTAAGGTTGCTACGGATATATCAAAAGACTGGTTAGGTGCATTCGGTGGAATTTTGGCCATATTGGGAATTGTGGCGGCTCCTATTACGAGTGGTGATACCGCCTTGCGTTCGGCACGTCTGATTGTGGCAGACTTTTTTCATGTAGAACAGCGCTCTATCGCTAAGCGTTTGTTGATTTGTATCCCTATATTCTTGGTTACCATCTTGTTGTTGGTGTACAGCTTTGGAGATGCAGAAGGATTCAAGATTATCTGGCGATATTTTGCCTGGTGTAATCAGACCTTGTCAGTCTTTACCTTATGGGCCATTACGGTCTGGCTGGTTTGTGCACGAAAAAACTATTGGGTAACCTTGATACCGGCTCTGTTTATGACTTGTGTTTGTGCTACCTATATTCTCATTGCTCCCGAAGGGCTGGCCTTGTCGGCCGAAGTGGCTTATCCTGTCGGATTGTGTTGTGCATTGGTGGCTGCGGTCTGGTTTGTATGCTGGTTCCGCCGGATACGTTCCTTATAAAGAATTGTTTGGCTGTTCTATAGATTATGTATAATTTTGCGGGCAGTAAAGATAAAAGTAATTTCCAATGAAAAAAAGATGCTTTTTAATGTGGGTCATGATGGTCGCTTCGGCAGGGGTAATGGCTCAGAAAGAAGGTTTTGGTTATAAATTTTATGGACGGGTGCGGCCCCACTTATTTTATAATAGCCGTTCCAACTCAGAAACTGTCGACGGACTTTTTTACATGTATCCTAAGGATGTAGCTCCTGATGCGGACGGCAAGGATTTGAATGCTAAACCAGATGGTAACTTCTATACATTATATACCAGATTGGGAGTGGATGTGACCGGACCTACCTGGGGAAAGGCAAAGACTTCGGCAAAAGTGGAAGTCGATTTCCGTGGTTCGGGTACCACTTATTCTTTGTTCCGTATTCGTCATGTATATTTCAATCTTGATTGGGGAAAGTCGGCTCTGCTGGTTGGACAAACATGGCATCCTTTGTATGGAGATGTAGCTCCTGAGATTCTGAACTTGAACATGGGAGCACCTTATCAGCCTTTTAGTCGTGCACCGCAGGTTCGTTACCGGTTTACGAACAAAAATTTCAAGCTGACAGCCGCTGCTATATGGCAGTCACAATATTTGTCGGTGGGTCCTTCTTCAAACGAGGCTGGAGCCGTTACTACGACTAAAAGCCAGAGCTTTATGAAGAACGGTTGCTTGCCTGAGTTTTATTTGGGTATGGATTACAATCGTCCCGGATTGCTTGCTGGGGCTGGTGTGCATGTATCTTCTATGTCTCCCCGTACGCAGTCGGAATACGATGGCAAGGTATATAAGGTAAGTGAACGGGTAACAGGAGTTTCGGCTGAGGCGCATGTGAAATATGTGCACCGCCGTTTATTGCTGGCAGCCAAGAGCGTGTTAGGATCAAACCTGACACAGACCAGTACAATTGGCGGGTATGGCATTACGTGTACCGACTCTCGCACGGGTGAACAGGAGTATACTCCTTTGCGTGTATCGCATACTTGGGTAAATATGATGTATGGAAGTAAGTTCCGTGGAGGAATTTTTGCCGGATATCTCAAAAACTTGGGGGCGTCGAAGAATGTGACCGGAGTATTGGGTACAGGGACAAATATTGATCAGTTGAATACCTTGGGAGCCGAACTGACTTATAACCGTCCGAACTGGAAGTTAGGAGCGGAATATACTTGGACCGGAGCATGGTATGGTGATTATACTGATAAGGCCAGAGTTACTGATACTCATTTGGTAAAAAATAACCGTATTGTTCTTACAGCTTTGTTCCAGTTCTAATCTGGATTAAGTTATAATGGAATAGCGAGAAGATGGCAATGTGGCGCCACTTCTCGCTATTTTATTATTCCGCTTTTTGTTTATATAGTTTGTCTAAATCAATGCTGGGTGCTTCTTTGTGAAGTAAGATAGTAGCGGATACCTCGTTAGCCTGAAAATTTTCTACATTTGATAACCGATTGATAAACTGACGTACCGTATCTACTTTTACATTCTCAACAAATACATTACGGATTGGTAATCGGGCATCTCCTTTTAGTTCATAAATGGCATCAGCCGACTGGCAATGGATATTTTTTACATGTATCCTGTCTATTCGTGTGATACGTGTTTCATAAGTTGGAACCAAGTCTTTCCATTGGTATAATACGTCGGTATCTACTTCAAATGTACGAAGCATATCTCCAGCTTCGATGTCTTCCAGGTAAATATTTTCGATGAATCCTCCGCGACGATGGTTTGTTTTTAAGAAAAACAGACGGTGTACATTCTGTGGGGCTTTACAGCGGGTCATGTAGATGTTGCGTACTCCTCCGGAAATTTCACTTCCGATTCCGAGCAGGGTATGTCCATTGAGGATGTCACAATCCCGGACGACGATATTTTCGCTAGGTGTGTTAAGCCGCCATGCGTCCTGGTTGCGGCCGGCTTTGATGACCACTGCATCATCTCCCTGGTCGAACTTACAGTTCTCAATCAGAAAATTCCGGCTCATTTCCAAATCGATTCCGTCATTGTTGTGTCCATGAGCCTGCACATCGAGATGACGTACTACACCGCTGTTACACAAATAGAGGTGGATGGTCCAAAAAGGACTTTGGCGGATGTGAAAATCTTCTAATAATATATTTTTGCAGCGGTTAAAATGAATGAGGTGTGGTCGGAGATGATTTTCTCCTTTTGCCATTTGACGCTGCTCTACAGGCACATCTGTTGACCCCATGGAATATAATTGTCTTAATGCGTTTAAATGGGCTTCCGGACGTTTAAACCATGTACGCCAGGTACCCATGACCGGGGCCAGTGTTCCTTTTCCGGAAATACCTACATTTTCGCATTCAAATGCATAGATAAGTGGGGAGTAGTTGTAACATTCCAGTCCTTCCCAGGAAGTCATTACGGCTGGAAGGTAATCATTGGGATTGTCGGAGAACCTGACCACAGCTCCTTCTTCCAGAAAAAGATTGACATGGCTTTTGAGATGAATAGGTCCGGTGAACCATTCTCCAGCAGGGACTACCACTCGTCCGCCTCCGGCACGGTTACATGCTTCAATTGCTTTGGCAAATGCCTGGGTGTTTAGATGATTGCTCCCTTTTCTTGCTCCATATTTTGTAATGGGGAACTCTTTATTGGGGAATGTGCATAAGTATACGGAGTCCATGGGGAAAGGAGCTTCCACATGTACAGGTTGTACGTGCACCTTTTGTGCTGAGGTTGTATACGCCATCAGGCTTGCTACAAAAATAGAAAGTAATGTTCTGCTTCTCATGGTAATATATTAATTAGGATATCTTTGGTAGCAAAGAAACTTATTCTTTTTGAAATAAATCAGGTGTGAATGTCCTTATAAATGTATTTTTGTACGATATTCTATGATTCCGTACGTTTGTCTGCATTCTGTTTGGTAATAAGCCTCTAATTTTGCCTTTACAATAACCTAAGATGAAAATGTATGAAAACAAAGCGATTCCTGAATATTAGTCTTGCCAGCCTGTTTTTGGTAAATATGGCTTATGCACAAGATTACCAGTTTGATTTTAGTGAGAAGAAAAAAGTAGAGAAGGGAGTGATTCAAATCTCTTCAGATTCCATATATCCTTGTGAGGGTGGTTACGGGTATGATTTTTTACCTGCACCAGCGAAGAAAAGTAACGAGCCTTTTTTCTTTTCAGTAGACGTTCCTGATGGAAACTATTTGGTAACAGTAACTTTAGGCAATGCCCGGAAAGCTGGCTCTACCACGGTACGTGCGGAGTCCAGACGTTTGTTTTTGGAAAATATACCAACTCGGAAGGGAGAGTTTCTGACCTATCGTTTTACTGTAAATAAGCGTAATACAGTAATAGCAGATGGCGAAAAAGTACAGATTAAGGAACGGGAAAAGAATAAATTGAACTGGGATGATAAGTTGACATTTGAGTTTAATGGAGATGCTCCCTGTTTGGCTAGTCTGAAAATTGAGCCGGTAAATGATGTGGTAACCGTTTTTTTAGCAGGTAACTCTACTGTAGTAGACCAGGATAATGAGCCATGGGCTAGCTGGGGACAGATGATTCCGCGCTTTTTTGATGAACATGTATGTTTTGCGAACTATGCGGAAAGTGGTGAACGTGCCGATACCTTTATTAAAGCTGGTCGTTTGAAGAAAGCTTTAACTCAGATGAAAAAAGGGGATTATATGTTTATTGAGTTTGGACATAATGACCAGAAGTTAAAAGGGCCTGGCAAGGGAGCCTATTATTCATTTGCCAGCAATTTGAAATATTTTGTAGATGTAGTACGTGCAAAAGGGGGAATTCCGGTTTTTGTGACTCCTACCCAACGTCGTTCATTTGATAATTCTGGTAAAATACAGGAAACACACGAAGACTATCCTGATGCAATACGTTGGGTTGCTCAGCGTGAGGGAGTGCAGGTGATAGAATTGCATGACATGACCCGTGTGTTTTATGAAGCTATGGGGGTAGAACCTTCTAAAAAAGCTTTTGTACATTATCCGGCAGGAACTTATCCGAACCAAACGAAGGATCTGGCTGATAATACCCATTTCAATCCTTATGGAGCTTATGAAATTGCTAAATGTGTGATTGAAGGTATTAAGCAGTTGAATCTTCCCTGGGTTAAATATTTGAGAGATGATTATCATCCGTTTAATCCGGCAGCACCTGATCGGGTAGATACGTTTAAGTGGAATGACAGTCCTTTCACGGAGGTTGAAAAACCTGATGGAAACTGATTTTTGTAAGTTGGTTGAGTATTATAAGTTTTAATAGGTATACTAACAATATTAGGGTAGAGAGAAAAAGGGCGAACCGGTATGCATCCGGCTCGCTCTTATGCTTTTAACAGACATGTTTCTGTACAAAAGCACATGATTGTGTACGATATTCCATGTAGGTATAATCTCTTTGTGCTATCTTTGACAAGTTAAAAAACATTTAGATATTGTATATGAAAAAACACATAATGTGGGGAGTCTGGTTGCTGGGGGCAACCTGCTTTTCTTTTTCTGCTTATGCGCAAAACAAGGTGAAAGCGCCAATGGAAGATGTTAACCAGGTCGTAGATTTGACTCTGGATAGTTTGAACAAGGCTAAAACGGCTCGTCCGGTTGCGGGGTCTACCCGTAAGGGGAATAATCCTGTACTTTTCTTGGTAGGAAATTCAACGATGCGCACCGGAACGTTAGGCAATGGAAATAACGGACAGTGGGGATGGGGATATTTCTTCCATGAATATTTTGATGAAAATAAGATTACAGTTGAAAACCATGCGTTGGGTGGAACCAGTAGCCGTACATTTTATACTCATTTGTGGAAAGATGTCCTGAAAGGAGTAAAGAAAGGTGACTGGGTTATTATCGAATTGGGACATAACGATAACGGACCGTATGATAGCGGCCGGGCACGTGCGTCTATTCCTGGCATTGGTAAAGACAGTCTCGAAGTAACAATTAAGGAGACAGGAGTTAAGGAAACAGTGTATACTTATGGCGAATATATGCGTCGTTATATTCGTGAAGTCAAGGCCAAAGGAGCTCATCCAATTCTTTTTTCTCTTACTCCGCGTAATGCTTGGGAGGATAAGGACAGTACCATAATAACTCGTGTAAATAAGACTTTTGGTTTGTGGGCCAAGCAAGTGGCTAAAAAAGAACATGTACCTTTTATTGACCTTAATGAGATAACAGCTCGTAAATTTGAGACTTTTGGCAAGGAAAAGGTAAAATATATGTTCTACTTGGATCGCATTCATACCAGTGTGTTTGGAGCACGGGTAAATGCTGAATCTGCCGCCGAAGGAATTCGTGAATATAAAAAACTGGAACTGGCTCGTTACCTGAAACCGGTCGAAAAAGATACAGTTACAGGATCAACCCGAAAGAAAGGTTGTCCGGTGTTATTTACTGTAGGTGACAGTACGGTACGTAACCAGGACAAAGACGAGAATGGTCAGTGGGGATGGGGAAGCGTGATTGCCGAACTGTTTGACTTAAATAGAATTTCTGTAGAAAATTGTGCGAAAGCGGGTCGTAGTGCGCGTACTTATTTGGAGGAAGGTCGCTGGGATAAAGTTTATAATGCCTTGCAACCTGGCGATTTTGTATTGATTCAGTTTGGACATAACGATGCTGGAGCTATTAATACCGGAAAGGCGCGTGCCGAACTTCCGGGAGCTGGAGAAGAAAGTAAAGTCTTTCTAATGGAAGCCACTAAAACTTATGATGTCGTATATACATTTGGCTGGTATTTGCGTAAATTTATCCGCGATGTTCAAGAAAAAGGAGCTATCCCTATTGTGCTGAGTCATACGCCACGTAATATGTGGGATAATAATGAGATACAGCGTAATACTACGTCTTTTGGAAAATGGACACGGGAAGCTGCTGAAGCTACAGGTGCGTATTTTATTGATTTGAATAAGTTGTCGGCAGATAAATTGCAGCAGATAGGTTATGAACAAGGCCTGAAGTATGTAGCTCCTTATTTCTGTAAAGACCATACACATACATCATTGAAAGGAGCGCACTTGAATGCGCAAAGCATTGCAGAAGGTTTGAAAGAAACAGATTGTACATTGAAAAACTACTTAAAATAAATGGAGGTACTATGAAACGTGAAGCTTTTAAAATGTTCCTGAAACCAGGATTTGAAAAAGAGTATGAAAAACGTCATGCAGCTATCTGGCCGGAATTGAAACAGATGTTGTCTGAAAATGGGGTGTATGATTATTCTATTTATTGGGATAAAGATACCAATATCTTGTTTGCTTGCCAGAAAACGAAAGGTGAAGAATCTTCACAGGATATGGGAAATAACCCGATTGTGCAGAAATGGTGGGATTATATGGCCGACATTATGGAAGTAAATCCTGACAATTCTCCGGTTACCATTCCTTTGCCAGAGGTTTTCCACATGGATTAAGCAGGCAGTTCAATACAAAGAATGAAAAAAGTGCATGGCTTTTTTAGTGATGCACTTTTTTTATATTTTTGCAAATAATTCATACAAAATAAGGCGGAATGAACAGGTTATTCTTCTTCGTATTCTTTTTAATAGTATCGTGTGTAGAAGGTATTAAGGCTTCGGTGGATGTACGTTCCACTCGTTTTACAACTACATCTGGGCTAGGGAACAATTCAGTCAGATACATGTATCAGGACAGTAAGGAATTTATCTGGATGGGTACCCTTAATGGCCTTAGTCGTTTTGATGGAACTTCTTTTGTTACATTCCGTCCTCGAAAAGGAAATAAACCCTCCTTGCCGGATCATCGTGTACAGGAAATTGTAGAGGATCAGAATTGTTTCTTATGGATAAAAACAACTGGCGAGTTGGTAGGATGTTACGATTTGAAAAAAGACTGTTTTGTAGATTTTACGGGGAGTGGTGAATATTTACGTCATTATTGGAATGTCTATTTTGTCAATAATAATGAAGCTTGGGTAACGGGAGAAAGAGAAGGATGCCGGTTAATACGTTATCAGAAGGACCGTTCTTTTACCTCAATCGCCTTCGATACTCGTAATGGGCTTGCGTCGAATCTTATTCGCGATTTGAGGGTAGGTGCAGAAGGTTGGGTATGGATTGCCACAGGAAAAGGGCTTTATTATTGGGATGGAAAGAAACTCCATGCGGTGGATAAGCGTATGGAGTTTAGGAAAATAGCAGTTTATGGGCAGAAAACCTATTTTTTGGCAAATAAAGGAGGGGTTTATACTTTCCGGAATGGGTCATTAAAAAAGGAAGTTTCTATTGAAGGAGATTTTACTTATTATGATAACCTGATATTAGGTAAGAAATGGCTGATTTTTAGTGGTACCAGCACGTGGTGTTTTGATTTTGATACGAATGCTTTGACTTTAGCTGAAGAGGCACTTCAAATAAAAAGAGCGAAGGTTATTAAAGATAATAGAGGAGAATCGTGGGTTTATGGAAATAATGGAGTGCTGACTTGGATTGACTCACAATCGGGGAAGGTGACACCTTTTTTATTGATGCCGGAAGAGAAACGCAATTATGTGGATCGGGAACGTTATTATGTGGTACACGATTCACGTGGAATTATTTGGATTGGAACTTATGGAAACGGTCTGTTTGTATATGATGTGGCAAACGGACAAATGAAACATATCGTGGCCGACTCAGACAATACGCAAAGTCAGATTGGCTCAGATTTTCTGCAATGTGTCATAGAAGACCATTCTGGCAATATATGGGTAAGTTCTGAATATACGGGTGTGTCCCGTTTGGAAGTCTTGAATGAAGGTACGCTTCGTATTTTCCCGGCTGGAGAAGGGAAGTTTAATCGTTCGAATACGGTGCGTACCTTACATCGTCGTTCTTCGGGAGATATTATTCTTGGAACCCGTGATGGAAAAATGTATGCATATGATTCACATTTGAATAACAAGAAGGAAGAAACTGCTTATGGGAGTAATATTTATGCAGTAGTGGAGGATATGGATGGAGTTCAATGGTATGCTTCGCGTACGAAAGGACTGATAGTAGGTAATCATGTGTACACACATAATCCTTCTGATTCGTCTTCTTTGGGGTCAAATCAAGTCTTTTGTTTGTTGAAAGACAGCAAAAACCGTATATGGGTTGGAACTTTTGAAGGAGGGCTTGATTTGGCTATTCCGGGTAAGACGGGTTATACTTTCCGCCATTTTTTAACTTCCACTTACGGACAGCGTCAGGTTCGGGTGATTTTTGAAGATAATAACCGTTGGATATGGGTTGGAACCAGTGAAGGTGTTTATGTGTTCCATCCAGATAAGCTGTTGAAAGATCCTTCTGCTTATTATAGCTATACCTTTGATAACGGAATGCTGAGAAGTAACGAAATCCGGAGTATTGCTTCTGATGGAAAAGGGCATATCCTGGTAGCAGAATCGGGAGCCGGATTTTCGGTTTGTTCTCTTCCGAAAAACGGGGATTATAGTCAACTGAAGTTTGAGCATTTTGGACCGGAAGATGGTTTGGTTAACGGAATGGTACAAACTTTTGTGCCGGATATGAATGGTAAAATATGGATTACCACAGAATTTGGTGTTTCTTGTTTTGATACACTTCGTAAGACGTTCGAGAATTATTTTTTCTCTACAAATATGCTGGGCAATGTGTATGCAGAGAATTGTGGACTAAGTTTGGATGACGGTCGTATTGCCTTTGGTACAAACTATGGATTGACGGTGATTGATCCGCGTAGAGTGAAACATCCGGAAAGTAAAACGAAAGTTACATTTACAGATTTGCGGTTGAATGGTATTTCTGTCAGTCCCGATGAACCGGATTCTCCCTTGGATATGTCTTTGGCTTATGCCTCAGAGGTGAATTTACAGTATTATCAAAGTTCTTTTGTGGTAGAGTTTTCTACGTTTGACTATTCGGGAGCTGGAGGTTCTAAATTCAGTTACAAGCTTGAAAACTATGATAAGGGGTGGAGTGTTCCTTCGTCCTTGAACTTTGCTGCTTACAAAAATCTTTCTCCCGGGACCTATTATCTTCATGTAAAAGCGTCTGATGCTTCCGGATTATGGGGAGCGGAGGAGCCTGTATTGAAGATTGTGGTGAATCCTCCTTTCTGGAAAACACCGTGGGCTTATATTTTGTATGTGATAGTGATAGCTGTATTGTTGTACATTGTATTCCGTATTATACGTAATATGAATACTTTGCGCAACAAGATTAAGGTAGAGGAACAGCTTACTGAGTACAAACTGGTGTTCTTTACCAATATTTCACATGAGTTCCGTACGCCGTTGACGTTGATACAAGGTGCGTTGGAGAAAATTCACCGTTTGAAAGTACCTAAGGAGATGGCATACTCTCTTAAGATTATGGACAAGAGTACGGAACGTATGTTGCGTCTGATTAATCAGTTGCTTGAATTCCGTAAGATGCAGAATAATAAACTGGCCCTTTCTTTGGAGGAAACGGATGTCATGGCTTTCTTGTATGAAATCTTCTTGAGTTTCAATGATGCTGCTGAGTCTAAGAATATGGATTTCAAGTTCTTGCCATCTGTAGCTTCTTATAAGATGTTTATCGATAAGGGTTATTTGGACAAAGTGACTTATAATTTGTTGTCTAATGCTTTCAAATATACACCCAGCGGTGGAAAAGTGACTTTTTCTGTGACGGTGGATGAAGCAAAGAAACAGTTGGTCATATCGGTAGCCGATTCCGGTGTAGGCATTCCTAAAGAGAAACGTAATGAGTTATTTAAGCGTTTTATGCAAAGTAGCTTTTCGGGTAGTAGTGTCGGAGTTGGCCTGCATTTGACACATGAACTGGTGTGTGTACATAAAGGTACGATAGTATATACTGAAAATGAAGGTGGTGGGTCTATATTTACGGTCAGTTTGCCTACTGATATTTCTGTTTATGAGGAAAAAGATTTTCTGATTCCCCATAATGTGTTGTTGGAAGAGGAGGAAGTACATCATGCAGCTGTTCGTG
>ERZ780045.132-NODE-132-length-16063-cov-51.4331_pt1 | contig 16063 bp, 7 predicted proteins | sample MGYA00511924_ERZ780045 | MGnify/ENA primary metagenome ERZ780045 (study PRJEB29588, sample SAMEA2154082) | human gut metagenome | biome: human gut; feature: human-associated habitat; material: faeces | place: Denmark | collected 2008/2010 ... | reverse complement strand
GGCTATATGGACCGATAGCTGCAGGCGCATTGTCTGTGTGAATTGCGTTCATAATTTATTTTCTTTTTCTATTATTAAATCAATCTAGATGCAAAGATAAGTATTTTTTCCCATAATAGGTCTATTTCGCATCAAAATTTAATAAGTTTTCTTACTATATTCGCTCGGTGTACATCCAAATTGCTTCTTGAAACTGGTTGAGAAGTGGGAGAGGGTGTTAAATCCCGTCATGTAGGCAATCTCCGAGATGTTGTACTTGCCTTCCACGATGAGGGTGGCGGCACGATTGAGCTTATAGGTTTTGAAGAAGACGCTTGGATTCTCTCCTGTGAGTCCCTTGACCTTATAGTAGAGCTTTGTGCGGGAGATGTGCATCAGTTTCGTTACCTTGTTGACATCCAATTCCGAGTTGGCTAGTTCCTGCTCCATCATATGATAGAGTTCGTCCATGAAGAGTTTGTCTTGTGGCGACAGCACTTCTTCCACGTTCTTGTCGGTCTCCGTGGCGTTGGTTAGGATGGTCTTGGTCTTCTCACGGTTGGTGAGTTGCGAGTTGATCATTGCCAAAAGAACGGGGGGGTGAATGGTTTGGTAACGTAGGCATCTGCTCCACTGTTCAGACCCTCCACTTGGTTTTCGGTAGTGGTCTTTGCCGTTACCAGGATGACTGGGATATGGCAGAGTTGGATGTCTTGCTTGATTTCCTTGCAGAGATCATAGCCGCTCATTCCCGGCATCACCACATCGCTGAGGATGAGGCTAGGTTCTTCCTCCCTTGTCGCCTTCAAGGCACTCTCGGCATCGAAACGATAGATGATGCGATAGGATGATGCCAGGAGGGTACGAAGATAATGCACCACTTCGGTGTCGTCATCTACGATGAGTATTTTCGGACGGTTGTCTGTACTGTTATCTTGACTTACCTTGTCTGCCACTTTCTGACTGTCGTGCAGTGGAAAAGCCATCTTCTGGTCTTGCTCCAAAAGGGCTTTCTCGTTGGCGGCATAGAGGCTCTCATCGGTAGGCAGGGTAACGGTGAAGATGGCTCCCTGGCAGTCCTTGCGATTGCCCGCCTTTAAATCGCCATGGTGAAGGACGGCTAGGCTGCGGGCATAGTAGAGTCCGATGCCAGTACCCCAGTTGATGGTGCCTGTGGACTGGTTGTTCAACTGATAATATCGCTTGAAGATATTCTCCACCTCATTCTGTGGGATTCCCTTGCCTGTATCAGCTACCGTGATGGTGATAATCTGTTCTCCCTTGTTAGTGGTACCGGTGTCGAAAGATACATCTATCTTACCGCCACGAGGTGTAAACTTCATGGCGTTGGACATCAGGTTGTTGATAATCTTTTCCAGTTTGTCGGAATCCAGAAGCATCAGGTAGGAACCTTCTAGTCCGTGACAGTTCAAGGTGATACCTTTCTCCTCTGTATTCACGATGAAGAGGTCCATGATGCGTTTCATCTCGGTGATAATGTCGGTTTGCTTGACGTGCAAGCGGAGTGTGTCGTTCTCCAACTTGTTGAAGTCGAGCAACTGGTTGACGAGTCTCAGCATTCTATCCACGCTTCGGTTGATGATGTTCAATAGCAACTTGTCGTGCTTGTTGATGCTTTCACTTTCGCAGAGTTGTTCCACTGGTCCCGAAATCATGGTGAGTGGTGTTCGGAACTCATGCGAGATGTTAGCGAAGAAACTCATGTTCATCTTGTTGATGCGCTGTTCTTGCTCCTTCTCATCCTTAGCCTTTTGAACCATGTTCTTCTCGATGCTGATGCGCATCTTCTGCCGATAGATCACGAAGCCGACGCACCCCATTATAATAAGGTATAGGCACCAGGCCCACCAAGAGTTCCAAGGCTCAGGGGCGATGCTTACCAGTATGCTTTTTTCGGCGATGGTATTGTCGGAGTTGCTGCCTACCATCTTGACCTTGAAGGTATAGTTGCCAGCAGGCAGATTAGAGTAGTACGCCTCGTTGTTATTGCCGGCATCAATCCATGTATTGTCGAAACCTGCCATTTGGTAGAAGTAATGGATGTGCTTGTAGTCGCTGTAGTCGATGGCAGAAAAGGCGATGCTGAAGCTGTTCTGTTTGTAGCTTAGGTGGATATGGGGTGATTCTTCCATACTCTCCTCGATACATCCATTCTTGCCAGGAAGCATAATCTCATTATGGACCTTGAGTGTTTCGAAAAGCAGACTTATCTGTTGGTTCGTGTTTACGTTTTGTGGATTGAAGATGGTGAGTCCTTGGGTACCGCCGAAGATGAGTGTTCCATCTGATAGCTTGCACGATGCCCTATCGTAGAATTGGAAGCCTTTCACACCGTCAGCCTCGTTGTAGGTGGTTACCTTTTCTGTTTTTCCATCTATCTTGTTGAGTCCATACAGCGTACTGACCCAAATGTTTCCATCTCTATCTTCCTCTATGCTTGAAATGTCGGAGCAGGAGATCCCTGCTATGGTGGTCAGCTTGTGGCTCTTTGCGTCATACTTCAAGAGTCCGTTGGTAACTGTACCCAACCAGATATTGCCCTTGCGGTCTTGATAGTTCTTGGTTGGAATATACACACTTCGCTTGATGCACTTCTTCCAGTCATCCGGATTCACTTTAAACTCTTGGATGTCGAAGTTGTCTCCATTCATTTCGAGGATGGGTTTGTAGAAGGCAGATATGAGCATGTTGCCATTCTGCAAGTGCATGATGCAGGGAATGAAGCACAAAGTGGTAGGGAAGAGTTGTTTTTTGGTCATCTCTCCACTTTGTGCTGAAATGCAGTAGATGTTGACGGATGCCGTGGATACCCAGATGTTACCCTTTGCATCTTGGCAGATGTCTATAGGCAAGAAGCAAGGGTAGGAGACTACCTTGTTGAGATTGTTGCCATCGTATTGGTACTTTGCCACATGGTCGCCATTGGCTAGCCATAGATGATTGCTGCTATCCACAAAGATGTTGATGATGACATTCTTCTTGTTGCCGTTGCTGTAGGAAACCATCGGTATGTCCTTGAGTTGCTGGGTTTGCAAGTCATACATATAGAGTCCGTTCTTCTTGGTAGAAATCCAAAGGTGGTGATTCCTGTCGGCGGCTACGGAGAGTACGGGCTGTTTGCCGATGGCACGTTGAAGGGCAGGCATGCTGTTAAACATATCCTTGTATCTATAGATGGTTTTTACGCCATCGTCTTCAGACCCGAGCCAAAGGTTGCCTTTGGAGTCGGTTAACATCTTGTTGACTTGCATATCAGGCACTTCGAATGGGAAATTCTTGTCGCTTTGTGGCAGGATAGTTCCCTTCTGGGCATTGAAATAGAATAATCCGTGCTTGGTGGTGCTGAGCAGAAGATTGCCTTTTGCACCATACGGATGGATGCAGTTGACCATGTCGTTGGGGATTTGCAAGCCTTGCAAGGCTGCAGGGAGATGTTGCCATTTCCGGGTGTCCGTATCAAAGAGCTGCATTCCATTGTAGCCAGAGAGGTAGAGCTGATGCCCATCGAGGAGAAAAGAGGTGATGGGATAACTCTGTACTGGGCTTTGGGCGATAAGTTCGAGGTCTCGGGTGCGATACCCCTTGACAGAGTAAGAGGTAACAATCCACATCACATCTTTTCGGTCTATATGGCAAGAGATATGAAAGCAGTTCTTCTCCAGCATCTTGGAGAGCTTGATGATGGCTGTGTTGGTATTTTCGTCATATTGATATATGTCTGTTATCGTGAGGAAGAAGATTCTTCCCTCCTTGTCTTCTAGGATTTTCTCGATGTTCTTGTTAGTGCCATTGATACTTACTCGGTTGAAATTGCCATTGGCCTGGTATAGGCATACGCCGTTGACGGTGGCTACCCAGAGTCTGTTGTGGGAGTCACGATAAATGTGGGTAATATGGTTGTCGGGCAATCCCAGTGAATCGTCCACGCAGTAGTATTGGTGATACTGGTTGCCATCATACTTGTTGAGACCACGGAAGGTACCTATCCAGATTTGTCCGTATTTGTCTTCGCAGATGCTCATCACCTTTTGGTTGGAGATATGATCAGACAGGACGAGGTCCTTCTCGGGTGAAGAGACTACGGGGATGCCTTTTTGTTCCTGGCAAGCAGTCAGAAGAAGGGTTGCCAAGAGAATGAGTGCGTTATAAAATACCTTTGTTCGTTTCATAATCGATGGTTTTGATTGTAGCTGCAAAAGTACTATAAAACCCTGATATATACAAGGATTATAAGGCTTTTTTAAACAAATAAGCAAGTTTTTGAACATATAGAAAACCCCATTTTGAACAAAAACGTAACACAAGAAAACAAGTTAGAAAAAGGTGTATGATAAAAAGTACTACCTTTGCAACCGTAAACAATTAACAGATTTACAAGAATATAAACTTAATAAATAAAGTATTATCTTAATGAGAAAATCTATGAGAAAAATGAATGATTACAGAAGGTTTCTAACCTTCGTGTTCTTATTGATGATTTCCGGTTCTGCTGCCTTGGCGCAGGAACTGATGAAAGTCGCTGGTCTCGTAGTTGACCAAAATGCCGACCCTTTGATTGGTGTTACCGTGCGTGTGCAGGGAGACAACAAGGGTGGCGCTGTAACTGATATGGATGGTAATTTTACGATCCAGGTGCAAAAAGGTAAAACCCTTGTGTTCTCTTATCTTGGCTATAAGAATAAAGAGGTATTAGCCAACTCTTCCAAGCTTAAGATTACATTACATGAAGACAACAAGGTGCTCGACGATGTGGTAGTTGTGGGCTATGGCGTTCAGAAGAAGAGTTCTGTAACAGGTGCCATCTCTCAGGTGAAGAAAGAAGATATGGAAAATCGTACCATCACCAATGCCAAGTCTGCTCTTCAGGGTAAGACCGCAGGTGTACAGATTGTCTCTTCTTCTGCTCGTCCGGGTGCATCACCAACCGTTCGTATCCGTGGTTTCTCTTCCAATGGTTCTTCTGATCCTCTCTATGTAGTAGATGGTGTGCGCCTAGGCGATATTAGTGGTATCGATCCTAATGACATAGCATCTATGGAAGTGTTGAAGGATGCCGCTTCTGCTGCCATATATGGTGCAGAGGCTGGTAATGGCGTGGTTCTCATTACTACGAAGAAGGGTACTGTGGGTAGTGGAAAGATAACATATAATTTCCAATATGCCATCGAATCGCTTGCTAAAAAGCCTAAGTTGCTCAATGCCGAAGAATATATCCAATATATGAAAGAAGGTAAGACCTTTACCGAGGATTTTCTCTTGAAGAATTGGGATGGTACAACCAATACTTCCTGGGTAGATGCCATCTATGGCAAGGGTAAGATGCAGAAGCACAACCTGGGCTTTACGGGTGGTAACCAAAATGGCAACTACTATCTTTCGCTTACTTATCTTGACAATGATGGTATGGTAAGAGGTAATAATGATCTCTATCGTCGTCTCACCGCTACCATCAATGCTGAATATCAGATCAAGCCATGGTTGAAGGTGGGCACTACTAACCAGATTGAAAAATATAACGCCCGTTCTGTTTCAGAGGGTTCTGAGTATGGTTCTATGATGGCAGCTGTGCTTTCTATGGATCCATTGACCCCCGTTGCATACGAGGGTGGAAACTTGCCTGCTCATGTTGCTAGTGCCTTGGCAAGCGGAAAGCATCTCTTGACCAATGCGGCTGGTAACTACTATGGTGTGTCTGCTTTCTATGCAGGTGAGCAGTTCAACCCATTCGTGATGCGTGACAATGGCATATCTCGCAACAGTGGATTCAATGTGAATGGTTCCATCTATGCTGATTTCAAGCCTATCAAGGATCTTGTGATTACTTCTCGCCTTGGTTACCGTTTGTCGGGTACTCGCAGTTCTTCCACTTCACTTCCTTTCTATGGAAATGCAACGCAAAGCCGTGATTATGTAGATCAGAGTGCATCTTCTTCTACCTCTATCTATTATCAATGGGAAAACTTTGCCAACTATATGAAGAAGTTTGGTGACCATACCGTGAATGCCATGGTTGGTATGTCTTTCCAGGAATCTACCTATGATTACGTGCAGGGTGGTTTGCAGGCTAATGGTGAAGACGCTGTCAGGAAAAACAATCCATTGTTCTACTATCTGAATTTCGCATCCGCTTCTGCTACCAAGTCTGTAGGTGGTGAGAAAACTCGCTCAGCCAAGTATTCTTACTTTGGCCGTTTGAGTTACGATTATAAGAACCGTTATTATCTGCAGGCTTCCCTCCGTGCAGATGCTGCCGACTTATCTAAGCTTCCAGCAACCAATCGTTGGGGATATTTCCCAGCTGTGTCTGGAGGTTGGACCATTTCTGAGGAAAAGTTCTTCGAGCCTTTAAGAGATGTTGTGGCTAGTTTGAAATTGCGTGCCAGCTGGGGCCAGAATGGTAGCTTGGCTTCCTTGAGTGGCTATGCCTACAGCACTGATATGGCGCAGGGTAGCATTTATCCGTTAGTTCCTGGTAATAATTATACAACGTCTGTTAGTCCATCTAGTATGGGTAACGATAAACTGAAGTGGGAAACATCAGAGCAGACCGACTTGGGTATTGATGCGCTCCTCTTTGCTGGCAGAATGAACTTCAGCATGGACTATTTCGTGAAGAAGACCAAGGACTTGCTCGTGGGTGGTACCACTCCATCTTTGGTTATCGGCGGCACCACATCTCCTATCAATGCTGGTAACGTAAGCAACAAGGGATTCGAGTTTGAACTCGGTTGGAGAGATAACATCGGTGATTTCAGCTACAGTGTACGTGGCAACCTCGCTACCTTGAAGAACGAGGTTACTTATCTCGACCCATCCTTGACTCGTTTGCAGGGTACTACCTTTATGAATGTGCCTCTCACATACTTCGAGAAGGGCTATCCTGTGTATTACTTCCGTGGCTATCAGTTTACAGGCATAGACCCAAAGACGGGCGATCCAACTTTTGCCGACCTGAATGATAGTGGTGATCTGACCGATGATGACAAGATGGACTTGGGCAGTGCCATTCCAGACTTCACCTATGGTATCACCTTGACCGCAGCTTACAAAGGTTTCGACTTGGCAGTATTTGGTTCTGGTGCATCAGGCAACAAGATATTCAACTGTATCAACCGTACCGACTTCCCTATGGTCAACAAGATGAAGGAACTCTTCTATGACGACCGTTGGACGGAGAGCAATCCTAATGGTAGCAAGCCACGTGCTGGTGCCAACAATATGGACAAGTATGCTACATCCAGCGCAATGGTATATGATGGATCTTATTTCAAGATTAAGCAGATTCAGTTGGGCTACACTTTACCGAAGACTCTTCTCAAGACGGTAGCAATCAGCAACTTGCGCCTCTATGTATCTCTTGATGACTTCTTCACCATCACCAAGTACCCAGGCTTCGACCCTGAGGTTTCTACCAATGATGTAGTGGGTATGGGTATCGACAAAGGCGGTTATCCAACCTCAAGGAAGGTAGTAATGGGCTTCAACTTGGAGTTCTAAGGTCTTGAGGGTTCATATAACTAACACTATACATATTCTATATATATAATAACATTAGGAAATTATGAAAAAGAATATCATATATAGTCTGCTTCTCGTTGTGGCAGTGTTATTTGCCGGTTGTGAAGACAGACTCGATATAGCAAAGCATGGCAATATGGGTGGTCAGGATGATTTCTACAAGACCAATGAGCAGACCGAGCAGGCGGTGGCTGCCATGTATAGCCGTGTGAAGGGATTGTATTTTACTTGGTTCTTTACCAAGAATATGCTTTCGGATGATGCTTGGTGTGGCGGTGGTAGTCGTGGCGACAACAACTCATACGAGCAGTTGAATGAATATACCTTCGATTCTAGCAACGGCAATGTCGAGGGTCTGTTCTCGGGTCTCTATGGTGTCATCTATCAGTCAAACCTCATCATAGAGAAGGTGGCTAATGATACGGAAGTCAAGAAGCGTGCCATAGCCGAGGCTTATTTCTTCCGTGCTTGGGCTAACTTCGAGCTGGTTACTCTTTGGGGTACAGCTCCATTGGTAGATCATCTCTTGGCTACAGATGAGTACCGTCAGCCAAACAGTACTCCAGAGGCACTTTGGGCTGTTGTGGAGGCAGACTTGAAAGAGGCTATCGGCATGAATGCCTTGCCTTCCAAGAAGAACAAGGACGATCAGGAGACGGGTATGCGTGTTACCCAGGAAGTGGCAAAGGCTTATTTGGGCAAGGCTTATCTCTTCCAGAAAAAGTATCAGGAGGCTGCATCCGTACTCAATGAGGTAGTGGATTCCAAGAAGTACGACCTCTTCCGTGGCGACTATGACATGCAGTTTCATGCCGTCAACAACAACAACTGTGAGTCTATGCTCGAATTGCAGTGGCGTAACGACCAGGAGCAGGCTTGGAGCCAGATGGACATGACCTTTCTGATGCAAGGATGGCGTACCGGCAATATGACGCTCGAAGGCAAGGCTGCCGACGAAGTTGCTCAGGGAACCTACGGCTTCTTGAATCCTCGCAAGTCTCTCTATGATGCATTTGTAAAAGCAGAGGGCGAGAATGGATATCGTTTGCAGAAGACCCTGCTCAACAGTAATCAGATGACAGCATACGGTGTGAAGTTGAATCCTGGTCAGAATATCTATGGATGTGAAGGCTACCTCTTCTTCAAGAACCGCATATTGAAGAGTGACAACATCATGGATGCCTCCTACTTCCAGGGATTACAATATACCGACCGAAAGATTATGCGTTATGCCGAAGTTCTCCTCCTGGCTGCCGAGGCAAACCTGGAGGCTGGCAACACAGGCGTAGCGCTGAAAGACATCAATGAGATTCGTATTCGCGCCAAGGAAACTCCATTGACTAGCGTTACCTTGGACGACATCAAGACGGAGAAGCGCTTGGAACTCTGTCTGGAAAGTACCCGATTCCAGGACTTGGTACGTTGGGGTGATGCCAAGAAAGCCTTGGCTTCACAGGGTAAGGAAATTCCTAACTACTCTTCCAAGGGCGTAAGTTGGGATTTCTCTAATTCTACTTTCGGATTCCAAGACAAGCACATGTTGCTTCCTATTCCTTTAAAGGAAAGAGAATTGAATCCTAATATCCAGCAGAATACGGGGTGGTAATCTTCTAATTAACTGATATTTAAATGATATTGATATGAAAAAATATATAGGTTCAATATTAAGTCTGTTTATTGCAGGGCTGTGTTTCACAGCCTGCGATAACGATGCTCTTGATGGTATGCAGGGAGTATATGCAGATATGCAGAATTATACATCGCAAGAGGCTACCGTGCAGCCTACCACTAAGTTAAAGAAAGGCTTGAAGGCGCTCAATGTAGATATAAAAGATGTAAAGGGAACTGCCATTCAGATTAGTTTTGGTAGTACCGAGTGGATTCTTCCCGCTGCCTCTTATACCGTAGCCGAGACCGTGGCTAACAAAACTTGTGTGGTCAAGGTGAATGGTGAGGCAATGAAGAGTGGCGACATCGACGTATCTCTTATCGGGGGCAAGTATTACTTGAACGGTTTGTTTACCAATGCCGCCGGTCAGCGAGTGAAGTTGAATTATGTAGGAGAGCTTGCCTTCGTTGTGGGACAGGATGACCCAGAGGCATCGGGCTATACTCTTACTATCGCTCCAACTCAGATTGTCGATTGGTCAACGGGTGCTCCTGTCGTCGTGAATCCTAATGCAACCAAGTATATCATCTCTATCAAAAATCCAGAAGGTCAGCCTGCTGCTTGTCTGGAAGCCGTGAATGCCAATCAGCTCGGTAATACAGACTTGGCTGGTGAATATACCATTCAAGGGAATGCTTCAGAGCCTTGGTTGATGGGCAATGGTTATGCTTTACCTCAATACAATGTCAAGGGTGGTAGTTACTTCGTGGATGAGGCTGGTGTCGCACAATACATCACGGCAGGTAAGATCATCATCTCTACCGCTAAGGATGCAGAGGGACAAGACTTATTCTCATTCGAGGGCGCTGACCTTGAAACCCAGAGTGGTGTAGATGGAGCGGCTGGTAAAGGATCATTTAAGATTAAGTTTGCTGCCATCGCCAAGTAAAGCCTTGAATAGGAAGGTAGATACCTTTAATCAAGCAATAGTTTTTGAATAATCAACAGTTGTTGAAAAAGATAATAGAGTTTTGGCAATTAATATAAAAAGTAAAACGTTATATCCAATGAAAAGATTTTCGATATTAGCAATAACATTATGTGCGATTTGTGGATCTGCCTTCGGACAGCAAGCCTTGTTCGGAGGACAGATGCCGCTATCTCCTGAGATTCATGCAGACAAGACCGTTACTTTCCGCTGCATGGCACCAGAGGCACATAAAGTACAGATAACAGGTGACTTCTTGCCAACCAAGAAAATTGATACCCCGATGGGTAAGTATGATATGCCTGGAGTAGCCGATTTGAAGAAGGATGAGAAGGGTGTGTGGTCTTTTACAACCACTGCTCCTTTGGCACCAGAGCTTTATAGCTATACAATGATGGTGGATGGCGCCAGTGTTACCGACCATCTCAACGTCTATACCGTGCGTGACATCGCCAACGTTTCCAACTATTTCTTGATAGGTGGGGGAAAGGCAGATCTCTACAAGGTCAACAAGGTAGCGCATGGAACCGTATCAAAGGTCTGGTATGATGATGCCAAAGCTGGCCTTACTCGTCGTATGACAGTATATACTCCTGCAGGTTACGAGACCAGCAAGCAGAAATATCCTGTGCTTTATCTCTTGCATGGCATCGGTGGCGACGAGGAAGCGTGGATGGATTTGGGACGTGCTTCGCAAATCCTCGATAACCTCATTGCGCAAGGCAAGGCGAAACCAATGATCGTCGTCATGACCAATGGCAATATCTCTCAGGAGGCAGCTCCTGGACAGACATCAGATAATCTGATAGTCCCTACATTGGGATTGCCTAAGACCATGGAGGGCTCTTTCGAGGTATCTTTCCCTGAGGTAGTGAAGTTTGTGGATGCCCGTTATCGCACTTTGGCAAATAGTCAGAACCGTGCCATAGCAGGTTTGTCTATGGGTGGCTTCCATTCCCTTTACATTTCCATCAACAATCCTAAGACCTTTGGCTATGTAGGCTTGTTCTCTGCTGCCATAGGCAAGGAACAGAAGACCGGTGGAAGCAATGAGTACATCTACGACAATTTCGACAAGAAGTTGGCAGACTTGTTTGCCGCCAAGCCAAAGCTCTTCTGGATAGGCATAGGTAATTCCGATTTCCTCTATAAGGATAACAACGCTTTTCGAAAGAAACTGGATAGCAAGGGATACAAATATACCTATATGGAAACTGATGGGGGACATATTTGGCGAAATTGGAGAATCTATCTCACTGAATTTGCCCAAAAAATATTCGAATAATTAGCTGGAAGGTCTTCTAAATCTTAGGAGACCTTCTATAGAATGAGACTGACAATTATTAAAATTAGATAACAATGAAGAAAATTACATTCTTGGCAACTGCCTTGCTGATGAGTCTTGGCAGTTTTGCCCAACAGGCTTTGTTTGACAATGCTCCTGTTATCTCACCCGAGGTGAATGCCAACCATACCGTAACATTCCGCTTGAAGGCTCCTAATGCCCAAAAGGTGCAGGTTACTGGTGATTTCTTGGCACCGAAAACCATTGATACACCATTGGGAAAGTATGATGCTCCTGGAGTAGCTGATATGACAAAAGATGAAAAGGGTGTTTGGACTTTTACCAGCCAATTGCTTTCCCCTGAGTTGTATTCTTACAATTTTCTTTTGGATGGAGTGAAGATCGTTGACCCGGGAAGCGTGTATATCACTCGTGATATTACCTCAGAAACCAATATATTCATTCTTTCAGACAAGAAAGGTGATTGTGGTGACCTCTATACCGTTAACGAAGTGCCTCACGGAAATGTGTCTAAGGTGTGGTATGATAGTCCTACACTCAAGATGCAGCGTCGTATGACGGTCTATACTCCAGCAGGTTATGACAAGGGCAAGGATTATCCTGTACTCTATCTGCTCCATGGCGCTGGTGGCGATGAGGATGCTTGGACTACTTTAGGTCGTGCACAGCATATTCTTGATAATTTGATTGCCACAGGTAAGGCTAAACCTATGGTCGTGGTGATGACCAATGGCAATCCTAATTGCCAGGCTGCTCCAGGTGAGTGGTCGGCTGGTCAATACATTCCTTCTTTCTATGGCTATCAAGGTGCTAAGCCAGCTGCCACCATGGATGAGAGTTTCCCTGATGTGATGAATTATGTGGAGAGCCATTACAAGGTTGCTAAGGACAAGGCTCATCGTGCCATCTGTGGACTCTCTATGGGAGGTGGTCATTCTTTCGATATCTCTCGTCGTTTCCCTACCAAGTTTGATTACATCGGGCTCTTCTCTGCAGGTTTGCATGTGAGTACTACTGGCGATTTCCGTAATGACTTCTACAAGCAGTTGCAGGGGAATGAGGAGGCTAAGACACAGTTGGCTACTCTGTTTAAGAACAAGCCAAAGTTATATTGGATTGGTATGGGCAAGACTGATTTCCTCTACAAGAGCAGTGCAGACTTGCGTCGCTACTTCGATGAGAAGGGGTATAAATATACCTATCTGGAGACGGAGGGTGGACACATCTGGCGTAATTGGCGTGTGTATCTTACAGAGTTCGCACAGAAGATTTTCAAATGATAAAATAACTTTTTCAAGTAATAGCTTAATAAAATATTTTTTTTAAAACAAGGTATAGACAATGATAAAACAATTATTAGTTTCTTCATGTGTGCTTTTTTCTGCGACTTTCGTAGTGCAAGCACAGAACCCGAAGTTGGGTGTGTCTCCTATCCAGGATGTCATCAATGCGATGACTCTCGATGAGAAGATTCAGTTGGTGGTAGGTTCTACGGGTAAGTATGAGAGCCAGATGGAGGCTACCATTGGTAACCAAGGTCAGTTGGTACAGGGTGCCGCAGGTCAGGTGAATGGTATTGAGCGTCTGGGTATTCCTGCTACGGTTGTAGCCGATGGTCCTGCTGGTCTTCGCATCGACCCTAAGCGCAAGAATACCGACAAGACATTCTACTGTACCCACTTCCCTGTGGCTACAGTGATGAGCTCTACCTGGAACAAAGACTTGGTGTATTCCGTAGGTACCTCTATGGGAGACGAGGTGAAGCATTATGGCGTAGATGTCTTGTTGGCACCTGCTACCAATATTATGCGTAATCCTCTTTGTGGTCGTAACTTTGAGTATTATTCAGAAGACCCATTGTTGGCTGGTACCATTTGTGCTGCTATGGTGAATGGTATCGAGAGCAACGATGTCGGTACTTCGTTGAAGCACTTCGCACTGAACAACCAGGAGACCAATCGTACTCGTAACAATGTTATCGGTAATCCACGTACTTTCCGTGAGATTTACTTGAAACCTTTCGAAATCGTTATCAAGGAGGCTCAGCCTTGGACAGTGATGACTTCTTACAATCTCATCAATGGTACGATGTCTAGCGAGCGTTGTGACTTGATAACAGAGATTCTTCGCCATGAGTGGGGATTCAAGGGTATGGTGATGACCGACTGGTTTGGTGGTCTTAGCGCAGCTGCCCAGATGGAAGCGGGTAACGACCTGTTGATGCCAGGTAAGGCAGACCAGGTGAAGGAGATTCGCAAGGCTGTGCTCAATGGTCGCCTGTCGATGGAAATCCTCGACCGCAATGTCCGCCATATCTTGGAGTATATCATGCAGACTCCTCGTTTCAAGCAGTATGTTGCCGACAACAACCCTGATTTGAAGGGACATGCTTTGGTGGCTCGCAATGCCGCTACCGAGGGAATGGTGTTATTGAAGAATAACAAGAATGTATTGCCACTCAATCAGAAGATTAAGAACATAGCTCTCTTCGGCAATACTTCTTATGATTTCATAGCTGGTGGTACTGGTTCTGGCAATGTTAACCATGCTTATGTGGTAAGTTTGTTGGATGGTTTGAAAAATGCTGGCTATCAGGTGGATGACGATATCCGTAAGTCATACATAGAGTATGCTCCAAAGGCAAAGGCGAACTTGCCAAAGCCAAAGAATCCTTTGGAGGCTTTCTTGCCTGGTCACTTCATCCCTGAGATGAGCCTTGCTGAATTGAATATGTCTGCTGCCGTCAAAAACAACGATATGGCAATCATCACTATTGGTAAGTCGTCTGGTGAGTTCTTGGATCGAAAGATTTCTGACAGCTTCAATCTCACCAAGGAGGAGAAGGATATGATTTCTGGCGTTTGCAACGCTTTCCATAAGGCAGGTAAGAAGGTGGTTGTCATCTTGAATGTTTGTGGCGTTGTTGAGACCAAGAGTTGGATTGGTGGTCCTGATGCTGTATTGTTGTCTTGGTTGCCTGGTCAGGAGGGTGGTAACTGTGTTGCTGACATCTTGGCGGGTAAGGAGAATCCTTCTGGTCGTCTTCCTATGACATGGCCTGTAAGTTATAACGATGTTCCTTCTAAGGCTGATTTCCCTAACCCTGAGACTGTCAAGGTTGATGATGTGCTTGGTATGTTTATGGGCAAGGGCATCGGTAGCAAGGGTAACGTGAAGAATGTGGATTACACCGAGTATAATGATGGGGTTTATGTAGGTTATCGTTATTACCAGACTAAGAATGTGCCTGTATCTTTTCCTTTTGGTTATGGTATGAGCTATACTACCTTTAAGTATGGCAAACCTGTGGTAACGAAGGATGCACAGGGCAATATCAAGGTCCTGGTGACTGTGAAGAATGCTGGTAAGGTAGCTGGTAAGGAAGTTGTTCAGGTATATGTGGCAGCTCCTGGCAAGGATATGGATAAACCAACCAGGGAACTTCGTGGTTTCGCCAAGACTAAGAATTTGCAGCCTGGTGAGTCGGAGACAGTTACTATCGACATCCCATACAAGAACCTGGCTTCTTTCAATGAGGTTGATAGTCAGTGGCAGGTTGAGGCTGGTGATTACAAGGTGATGGTGGCAAAGAATGCTGCCGATCTCAAGCCTCTCACTACCGTGATTACTGAGGAAGCTGGTGTAACCGAGAAGGTTCGCCCTTGCTTGCTCAAGGAAGTAAAGTAGCTCTATTAAATAAAGATAAAGCTCAATAACAAAAGAGCTTGATGGTAATAAAGCTTTTAATGATATATAAAAAGAGGATGCGCTATCAACTGACGGCGCACCCTCTTTTTATATTTTATGGATTTTTGTAAGTCTCTGCACGGTTATACTATCCAGAGATGGAATCCCTTTGATTCCAAAGCCTCCTTGATTTCTTTTACGTGTTCCTCGTCGCGAGTCTCCATGGTGAGGCGGAGCACGCAGGCATTCACCTTGTTGCGGTTGGCAGAACGGTCGTGGTGAACACCGGTGATGTTGCCACCCAATCCGGCGATGACAGAGCAGACCTCTACCAATTCGCCCGGTTTGTCATCCAGTTCCATCTCGATGGTGCAGAGACGGCCACTCTTGGCAAGACCACGGGTGATGACGCGGTTCAGGATGGTTACGTCGATATTACCGCCGCTTACCACGCAGATGGTTTTCTTGCCCTTCACCGGAACCTTGTTGTACATTACTGCTGCCACGCTGGCCGCACCGGCACCTTCGGCTACCATCTTCTCGCTCTCTATGAGTTTCAGGATGGCTGCACAGATCTCATCCTCGCTCACGGTTACGATTTCGTCAACATAGTTGGAGCAGGTTTCAAAAGTAATCTTGCCCGGTTCCTTTACGGCAATACCATCAGCAACGGTCGCTACAGAAGGCAACTTCTCCTGTTTATGATCGTGCAGACTCTGGATCATACTTGCTGCTCCTTCAGCCTGAACACCATATACCTTGACGTTAGGATTCAGCGACTTGATGGCAAAGGCTACACCAGAGATAAGTCCGCCGCCACCTACAGGAACGACGACAGCTTCTACATCTGGCAACTGGTCGAGAATCTCCAGACCGATGGTGCCCTGCCCGGCGATGACATTCTCATCATCGAAAGGATGTACGAAGGTGTAGCCATGCTCATCTCTCAGTTCCA